>Ga0065711_1002933_pt1 | contig 33532 bp, 18 predicted proteins | sample Hoacrofraction12_FD_59098 | JGI IMG/M metagenome (GOLD analysis project Ga0065711, IMG submission 59098) | Hoatzin crop microbial communities from Cojedes, Venezuela - Epithelial fraction 12 v2 (version 2) | ecosystem: Host-associated > Birds > Digestive system > Esophagus > Crop | place...
GGAAGGGAAGGGAAGGGAAGGGAAGGGAAGGGAGGAGAGGGGAGGGGGGTGACGAGGCGCTGTCTCGCCCGCTGCAGGCAGCGTGTTGGACCAGAGCCTGGAGAGCCTGCTGCACCGCCTGCGCGGCCTGTGCGACAACATGGAGCCGGAGACCTTCCTGGACCACGAGATGGTCTTCCTGCTGAAGGGGCAGCAGGCCAGCCCCTTCGTGCTGCGGGCGAGGCGGTCCATGGACAAAAGCGGGATGCCCTGGCACCTGCGCTACCTGGGCCAGCCAGAAATAGGCGACAAGAACCGCCACGCGCTGGTGCGCAACTGCGTGGACATCGCTACTTCGGACAACCTGACGGACTTTCTGGTGGAGATGGGCTTCCGCATGGACCACGAGTTCGTGGCCAAAGGGCACGTGTTCCGCAAAGGCATCATGAAGATCATGGTGTACAAGATCTTCCGCATCCTGATGCCGGGGAACACGGAGAGCATTGAGCCGCTCTCCCTCTCCTACCTGGTGGAGCTCAATGTGGTCGCGCCAGCGGGGCAGGACGTCGTTTCTGATGACATGAGGAACTTTGCTGAGCAGCTCAAGCCTCTGGTGCACCTGGAGAAAATTGACCCCAAAAGGCTGATGTGACTGAGAAGCAGGGCAGTTAAGGCAGTGTTTTCATTATGGTTCCTGAAGAGGGTGTTTTTCCAAAATGCCTTTTGAGGGCAGATCAAAACAAGGAGAGGGGAATAAAGGACTACGTGTCAGTTTTGTCCATTGCAGTTACTGAGTGCTTTTTCCTTCACTTGTGGATGTGAACGGAAGTGGAGGCTTTAATACCATTCAGAACATCAATGAATGCCAGTATCGGTAGTTTTCCTTCTGCTGGGGAGATACCTATTAGAAGGCATCTTGCGTAACATTTAAAAAATGTCACACTTAATGGCATTCATCCTTCTGTGTACCCACATCTGCTTGCAGTACCCAGGTGCTACTTGCTTGCCTTTTATTTTTTGAAAGCACCATTCATGTGTCCTGCCTAGTCATCCTTTAAAGTAATACATGAATTTAATATCATGCTTTAATGCAGGAGGTGTTTAACGCAAGCATAAACCCAGGAACTACACAGTATAAAAAAGCAAGTGTACACCTGTTTACATATGGTGTTGCTTTACTACTCTATTGTACCAGGAAGGGCTAGGACACAAGATACTTTGTAGTGAAACTGTTCCTGATATAACCAAAGTTAGAATTGGAAAACAGTTGAGCAGTATTAGAGTTGCAAGAGGTTTTAAAACCTCTTAATGCTGTTCCATCTTTTCCACCAAAGTTGGGTGTGGCAGTGTTAGTGAGAAAGCAGTAAAATTACATGGGGTTATTGGACTTCTCATACCTGACAGCAATATTGAAAACTGACACATTAAACAATTAAGAGCATCATACCGTTGCTAACTGAACTAGTGATGATTTTGTTGACAGTAGGATGGTTAGTTTCCCTCCCTGTGTTTCAGTGGTATTTGAATTAGGTTTGAGAGTTTTCAAATACAGTTTGGGAAAAAAAGAGGTTGGAGAAAACCAACAGAGAAGCTTATTTAAATTTCTGAAGTTCTGTACAGAACGGAACCATTTCACCCATTACTAGAATGCAGTAAGCTCTGTTGGAGACATTGCCACCCTTTAGCACCGCGCAGCATTCTGTGTAACAACTAAAGGCAAAGGCCACTCCCACAAAGACCTCCAAAAAAAGCCTTTTAACTGCTACATTTCCAACACCGGAGTTCGGACAGGATCAGAGCTCACCGAGTGCAGCGTCTCAGGGGTGGGGCGTGCGAACAGCCCAGCACTTGAACACCAGCTGGAGAACGCCACTGCAGCCACTGCATCGCAACAATTTTCCAGCAGGGTGCAAGCAACACGATGACCTGTGCAACTGCTCATTACCTAGGCTTGAAATATTTTCTGGAGGGTATGGGCACACCTACGGTTCTTTGGTTTGTACTCGGGCGTAACTCGCCCTCATCAGACAGCATGCTGTCCCGGTCCCCCGAGTCCAGAATTCCTTAGCACACCGTTGCAGGGCAGAACTTCCCAGGAGCGAGAGGCAGGTCCCAGAGCTCCGTCAGTGCCCAGGAGCTGAACTCACTGGGTGGCCCCACCATTCAGTGGCAGTCCCACCCCAGCAGGTGGGAGTCCTCAGGGCTGTTGTCATACCCTGCCACTGTAACACAGGCTAGGAATTGCTCGCCACAGACTGCCAGATCCATGGCTTGTCACGTGACATGAAATTTTAGGAGGAGGTCCTGTGGATCGTGGAGGTTGAATGCTGTACGCCAGCTTTTCAAAGGGTGTGTAGTTTGAAGTACAAAGACACACAGAAAACAATAAGCACACAGGTCCTTCCTGTTGCATCTGAAGGGAACTCGCTTGGTAGTTTACCTTCCCAGTTTCTTTCTAAGTGGAGGGGCAAACAAACCCCAGAATGCTGATGTTAACATAACGGTGAGAGAAAGGAAAATTCCACATGGCATTTCACAGAATATCACAGAATCACAGAATGTTTGGCTTTGGAAGGCACCTCTGTGGGTCATCTAGTCCAACCCCCCTGCCAAAGCAGGGTCACCTACAGCACGTGTGAGTAAGACATGGTCATTCCCTTTGTTGTACGCTCACTTGCTGCTGTATTATGAGACCATATAAAGATCCCCTGAGCCTCTGGGCGTATGTCATCCTCTGGAGTGATGGCTGTATCAAAAACATTCCCTTGGGTATGATCCTCATTTTTTCCCTGGGAAACAGGGAGCCCTGGCCATGTTTTGGTAGTGGGTCATCTTGCCCACATTGCTCCTGGCTTATTACTTGTGTATCTCTGCCTCCTCCTGCCCTGGAAGTGATGTTGACTGGAGCTCCAGTGACACATCCCAGTTACCGTCCTCGTACAAGACAAATTCCCTGAAGAAGCTGCTGCGCATCGCTGACCGTTTTCTCCAGCAGTGTGCTCACCTCTGCCCTGACCGCAAGCCGCTCTTCCGCTGCCCGGCCAACGAGTGTGGTGTGGAGGTATGGCGCGGCATGGGGCTGGGCCACAGCGTAGGGGGCACTTGGCTTCTGTCGTGCTGAATCCTGGGGAGGGACAGCAGCCCTTCCTGCCCTCGCTCCTGGCCAAAGGGAACGGGGACCCGCTTGCTGGGCCCACAGCACTCTGAGCAGGCACACAGCACCCCGGGAACACCCTGGCTGTCCAAATCCTCAAGCACATTGTACCACACACACGGTAGTGGTGCCCTGTAGGCTGCAGTGTGATGCCTAAGAGATGGGAAAGACCACAGAAACAGGAAGGAAAGTGAAAGAGACATATGAAATAGATACGGCACAGGCTTAGTCACAGATGCGGAGCCTGGATCCAGAGTTAGGTCTTGTTCTGAAGTTTGCAGAAGTTACAGGGAGGGAAGTAAATGTGGAAGTTTGTGGTCTGGTTTTGTTTAGTACTGGGCCCAAGCTGCATGACTTGTCTAGTTCTCGACCTGATGCTCCCCCAGGCATCTGGAATTGCTCCTTTGGACCAGCTTTCCCCAACATTTATTACATTGTTAACATACAAGGCAAAAAATGCTGGAGGATGTAAAAGCTGGAAAGGGCAGTAGCTATTTGTTTTGCTTGAAAACCAAGAGAAGAACTGGCTCACATCTGTAACATGTCTAAGATGAGCTGGAAGTTTTAGCCACAGACAAGCAGGTGGCCTCAACCCCCTGCGATTTCTACCTTGGAACAGGTGAGGAGGGTTACTGATGCTGTTGATATGCTCTAGGGAGGTCCTGAATGTGAGTGGCAGCATCTAGGGGCCGTCTGAGGATGGGTTTGGACAGGAGGCTCTGCCAAGCAGCTGTTGGCTAACCAAAGTCCTCCTGTTGCCCTACAGAAGTTTGTGAGCACAATAGTGAGGCCAACCCTGCTACCTTACACAGAGCTGTACCACTGGGAGGGCTGTGCCAGCTTCGTCTCCGATTACCTCACCATGGAGCTCCTCAAGTCCCCTATCACACCAGTGGTCAGGCAGACCAGCTCCAGCAAAAGGAGACTGAATGGAAAGTTCCTCACTAAAGTGTTTACACTTCAGATGATGATATGTCTGACTGTTGCTTGGTCTAAGTTCTCAGTAATGATCATTTAAAATAGTTCTTTTTAAGGAGAACTGGTTTAAAACTTAAAATGGCAGCAAGCCACATTACCAGCCTTCCTCATTCCAGCTGTAGTCGATGCATAGAGAAGGGACACATGAAGAAGAAAAAAGCTTCCTGCATTAATGGCTACAGCTGAAGAAAAACAGACACTTCCACACACCAAATGCTCAAAGTGTATCCCTTTCTTTTATCTAATGAAATACACTTTCCTCCTCCTATGAAACTTAGGTTTTATAGCTGGAGACTAAAGATAAGAGCAATGCTATTAGTAATACGCCCTGGTGAATTGCGTGGCATAACCCTAACTAATAGTCATTGTATCTAGGGTCAAATTATACTGTAGTTACACAGATGGCTACACAAACACTCAAACTCTCCTTCCTGGAAAGTACGTAGTTTTCAAATTACATGCATAGCCTATGGGACCAAGAATATGACTGTATTACTTTCATATTTTGAGGGATTTCTTTTTTTGCCAGCTAAAATAGCTGCATTCTTCAAGGGCAGGGCTTACCTCAGGACCCAGTATTTGTTGCAGTGTATTACTTGAGGCCTGATGCAGCTGAGCTCAAGATGAGTTTTCTTTCTGTGCAAGCAATACCTGCTGTGATTTCAAACTGTTCCTCCAGTCTTGCATACTTGTAAGGTTTCTACAACTTTACTGATTACTATATAAAAAGTAGAAATCCCTGCATAACAAGTAAAGGTAGGATTGTTACTGATCCATTAGGCACCAGCTCTTTCTGCTGTTAGGAAAACTTGCCCTACAGCAGCTCATCTCAGTTCTTAGAAATTCTTCATACTTGAGGAATAGCCACAGGTTTATCCTCTGGCACTTGTCAGTCCTGGATCTCTATTCTTCCCATGGAAGCATCCATAACGCTGTTAATTCTGTACAAATGAAGATGAGAGCTGAAACACTTTGGAAGTGCTCTATATTGAGACTATCCTACAGAGGAACATCTCTTAACATGCCTCTGATATGCTGGCACAAAATGAGCTTTCCAATATGGAAACCAATGTGGCATTCAAGTTTTCATCCCACTGACCTCACTGATACAAGCAAACTGCTTTCCTGTTAAATGTTTACCATACATTGTAATATTGTATATAACGATCTGTGATCTAATAGTTGGTTAAAAGGTAAAGTGTCTCAGATAAGTTTCTCCGAAGCACTGCAAGTTAAAAATAACTACAGACCAGGATTTTTCTTCATAATTTTTAATACTTCTCACTTTTAAATACTGGTTTTAAATTTGTGATTGTAACATGGAAGAGCTGACTTCTTTTAATTTTTAAAACTTACCATTAGGATCATAAAGCTATTATAGAACAGACAGTTACACTCTACACACTCAACATACTAAAAAATATGATTCATGTTTTAAGTCTGTAGATGAACAGTGGCAATTCAAATACAACGTTATCTGTACAACTTGACAAAAATACAGGTGGACAATCTGATTAAAGAGAATCTGCACAACTTCAGTTAAGCCAGCTCAGCCCGATTAAGAAAAAGGTTATTTTCTTCAAAGTGCATCACATTTTTCACAGGTAAATTTGTCAAAATAAGATGTTCAGTTTCTCAGACAGGATAACAATGACCATCTCATCCTCATTCCCAATACAAGTTCTATCAAATCATTTCCTTTGGCAACGTCCAAATTCTCCAAACAGATGCAGATATTCAGAGAACAGTATCTGATGGGGAAGACTGCTGTGTTCCCAGCCCTTCAGAGTGGTTCAGCTTATAAAAACATCCATTCTAGAGTCAGGAGCTGCCTCTGCAAAGACCACCACCAGCTGTATAAATACTACCGATCCATTAACAGGAGGGACTGAACTCAGCGCAGAGATACAGGGCAGTGGCTCAAAAGGGGAATGGGCTTGAGAGACAGGGCAAATTCTGTAAAGTCGTAAAAGCAAGATCCCTTCCAGAAGAAAGGTTCTGATGGCTACTTGCACGCAGACAATCTGAGAGGCCTACAGACAACTACCTTTTTTCATTTGTTTTTATAGAGGCCAATTAATACCAATTTCTCAATCTTGCAACTCCTTCCATATTCTTTCAGAAGCCTCTTAGAACTCTGATTGGGCAGGGCTAGCTGTAGTGAAGTACCAGCGCCTTTATCTAAAAGTAAAACATATTCTTTACAAATAGTATCTGTAGTGTAATTTTATTTACAGGATAAATCGCAAAAGTACATCACATTTAGTGCAAATGCAACTAATGATATAAGTTTATATACTGCTTTGTAAACTCTCCATACCTTTGCAAAATAAAGCTATCCAATTAAATTAATAAACTCACCTGTATTCCAACAATTACCAGAAACAGCAAATAAGGAGTTAAACTCTTCGTATTTTGGATTTTTTTTTTTTTAAGTTCCCATCAGAGGCTATGGTGGAATGAACCATTGCTTGGCTGATTGTAAAAAGATGAAATACATTTGAGGTATAAGATTTTTTTTTTGAAATCACCGTATAAAATGCTCACTGGTGATACAGTAAACATGTACAGATTTTCATCTTATTTGCCTGACTAGCATTACCATATAGGCACTTTTCTACATATTCAAATTAACAGAATAACTCTGTAATAAGGCATATTCCATGCACACCACTAGAGAAAGGCAAATAAACAGGGAACAGTTATGGAGCCTGAAATCTGCATGCATGTGCAATCATGTGTTAGGTACGATTCCATCTCCACAGGGAAGATGAACAGAAAGTTTTTCAACACTGCGCAGATCACAATCATTTACCAAATCTTCATTAAGTTACTGTATTATATTTATTTTCAGGCACCTACCATACTATATCAAATAAGACTTTCAGCTTTCTTTTGAAAAAAATATATCTGAAACTTTTTTCTCGAGATACACAGCTTAGTGAAACACCGAGCAGTCTCTGCAGAGTTTCCAACTACAGGACAGGGATAGAAGACCTCAAAGTCAGTACCAGTCTGCCACAGTCCTCTCCTAATGAGCATCTCCAGAATCAAAGGCAGGTAAATACCTGACATTTAAGTTCACACAGCAACGAAAGGGAACTTTCCAACAAGAACTATGCATCCTTATAGCTCTGATGGGTTTTTGATCAAGAGGCAAATAATTTTCTGCATGAACCTCACAGCATGGCTCTATTAAGATGAAGAAAACACATGCACAATCTGAAAATAATGTACTCATCCTCATTCTAGACCAGGAATGTTGTTACTTCAATAAATATTTTAGTGTACCTTCTCACAGCTTCAGGAAAGCCCTGGATATCACGAAAGAAAGCAGTCCACATATAGCATGGACAGATGACTTCTAGCTTTCAGGCAGTCTTTTGCCCTGTCATACAGAATCTTCCTCAATATTTCTAGATCGTGTTTATTAACAAAAATCCTGTAGCACATATTACAGAACTAAAAAATACAATAGAAATATAAAGATATCTGGAAAAAATAAAGCTTTTCACTCTTACTCCTTCAGAACCAAAGATCGTCATAAGAGTAAGACAATAGAAAAGGCAAAGTCATAAGGATATTGACAGCCCTCAGTTATTAACTGACATTGTATGTAACAAGATGATTCATTATAGAAACCAGCAGCCATGAACTATGATTATACAAAGCAAAACAAAACCTGCCAATAAGTCACACAGGCTTTACTGAAGTCGTCCCCACCCAGTACCACGTAGATTTTTGTGCATATAAAGCACATACAGTATGCTATATGTGCATTTGTCTTTTGTGCTTTTTAGACATGCACAAAAACTGCGTGAGTATCTTAGGAAGGTTGACAGTGAAATTCTGCAACTTGTTTAAAATTAAAGCAGTAATCCACATTGGCTATTCAAAGTTGTACGCATTCGTCCTCTTCTAAAGCAAGCAAATAAAAACAGAGCCATATACATGTTATCAATACATGTATTTATAATTACACACTGATTCAGCCAGAAGAGTTAGCAGGAGAGAGCTAGTGTTAAATATGCAGCCTCATGGTGTTGCAACACTTCTTCACTTCAGTATACAAAGCCTAGAACTTGGGCCATGAAAAGACTGTAGATCCTTCGTTCCAGCATGGAGTGTTCTATGCATGGTCACTTCTCCAACATGGAATGCTCACCCAGTCTTGTCCGATTGCTGCAGGTAAGCAAAGACAAAAATACAGCACTGAAAAGTTTGAACACTAATAGGAAAACAAGAACTTGTTAGAACACCTTAAATAGTATCAGCACTGCTATGATCAAGTTTGAAGAGCTGACTCATGACAGCTTTTTTTTTTTAAATGGTTCACCTGCACTAGTTCTCTAACAATACACAATTAAAAACATGAATCATTACAGGGCTACTTGTTACAGAAGGATCAAATGACTATGACTTTTGGAGTCTGACATAATAAATAGAACCCCAAAATATAGGTAGCCTATGTCATGCACAGAAAAAGTAAAAACACTAATTTTCAGATTGTGCTGTAACACTAGAACTACCAAATTGAATTCAATGGCTTGACACTACCATTACAAAGTATATAGCAAGTTACGAAGCATATAGCAAGAATCTACACTAGCAAAAATTAAGTGAAGCCTTACTTAGCATTAAGGCTGATGTCTGACAGATTCCGACAGCCCCAGAAGTGATCAAGGAATCCCTATTCTAATGCCGTATCATCATTTAAATGTTAAAATAGTTTTAGATTAGCCCAATGACCTACACCATTAAAATACATCCATTGACTTCAGAAAGCATCTGTAAATCCCTTTTCTTTCTTAGGCTCACAAGAAAGGCTAAAAATTTAAGTTGCAGCCTTTCAAATACTCCAGTAATTGACACTGGTCTGTCAGAAAATTTCCAATAAAAATCCTAGATCAAAACTATTCTGTCAATACACAATAATACTTTGACCTTCATAATATTCTATCAGATATTCAACTATAAGTAAAATTCAAGATATCAAAACTTTATGGGGCTCTAGAGAAACACCAGTATGTATTCACTCCAGCAAAAGTGTAAAATGCCTGTGATAGGTGGGAGAAAAAAATACTTCATCCTTCATCAACTTCTGCATAAATTAGACAAGTATGCAAAAACTTGCAAGATAAACTAGTAAGTCTACAAAAACTAGTGCTGGATAACTTGTGCAGCCCTTATTTTTCATGCTAATACATACGGATTACATGTATCTCTTAAAATGTATATTGCATACATATATTAAAACTAAGCACTGAGTTCATGCTCATCATGACAAGAAATTTTAGATTGCATATTTCTGTTTGGCCTTAAATTTACAACAGTGAATCAAGAATGAAAAAAGAATGTATACCTGCTAATACTAGAATAAAATAGGCTTTCCTGCTGTTTTCTCTTGCACATATGATGTAAAACGCTTCAAGAATTTTGGATATTCTCGTTTTGCCACTGCTCGTAACACTGATGCCGGCGCCCATCCTCCTGGGTTCACTGGAAATAGACAGAAAGGTACTGAAATACAGCAAATCAGCTAAAGGCTAGAAAAGAATATTTAACTTCGTTGTTCCTGCAACTCTTTCTGAAGTAACAGGAAAGGATAATCATCAATGTGTCCTTTTACTGCCCTTACAGCTTATGTTGTAGCACTTTACTCTTAATACTCAAGCTCAGTCCAGTTCCATGATGCCACTGTTTAAAAAACTTTAAACATGATGTGCTGTGAGCCTTCAGGAAATGTGAAAATGGAAGACAATATTCTCTAAGGACTTCCAAGAAATAGCAGAAAAAGAGACTTGAGCAGCTTCTAATTTCAAAGAAAACAGAAGTCAGTCTTAATTTTTCAGTAACTGCTGCATTTGTCTGCAGAATTGCTGCACAGCCAATGTCTTACAAATTATGTTTAAAGCACTTAAACCAAAATTTGAACTGATTCTAAAATATGCTTTAATTCACAGGGCAAGTATTTTGCTGAAAAAGCTGCCAATTCCCATATAATGGTGGTTCAGAATTTATCAGTGAAAACATATTTAAATCACTGGGAAACTTGTAAAAAGGAAATAAAGCTGCTTACCCAGAGTTTAACACCATATAGTATTATTTGTACAGGATTTAACACAAATTGCATCACTCATATGGCAAAGATTTACTGAACCAATTTTTCAGACTTTGACTCTTTAGTAAGCCTTGTAATAGGTGGTTAAAAGTAATAAACAGGTGAGCTATTCTTGAAGTGTTTTGTAACTGCAAGAGAGGAGGTAATAAGCATGTAGCTCCAATACTACAATACATTGCTAAATACTGGGTACAGTAACAATACAGTTTGGCTTTGATAACTTTTCAGTCAATATCAAGGGTTGTGTCAGTTAAAAAATAAAAAGAAAGTAGACTAGATTATACAGCTTGCAAACATCCTCACACAATATGTATTTGCTCCTTCCTAACACTGAGGGTTAAGAACTGTCTTTACTATCAGCAGCTTTTCAGCCTAACAAGATGAATCAGAGGAAGACAAGATTTACAGCAATACATGAAAAAAACATACTATTACTGAAACTAAAAGCTATGCCAAGTCATCCCAGTTGCAGACATTTCTTCTGCCCACCCTTCTCCACCCCAAGGCTCTGTATTCAGGACTGAGCTATGGACTACTTCCATTAATTCCTCCCAGAATCCACACAATTAATGATCCCATTCACTGATTTATGTAGCACATTAGAGTCTTTTTCAACATGAAGACCACAAGTGTGATGCTACATATAAGTTTAACAGAAAACTTCATCAAGCTTTTCTACCAGTGTTTAGCTTGCCAGAAGTAGCACATCATGAATGCCATACTGGAAAATTTTAGACTTACCATTAGCTACATATGTAATCTTGCATAGGATGTTGTCCCTGCTTATTTCCTTGTTCCCCTCTGGTGGGCTTACTAATGTCTGACAAATCATAGCAATATTTATTTTGGCACGGACACAGCGATTGTTCAGCTGCCAAAAAAATGAAACATTTGTAAGCCTCAAATCAGATTTGTTTCAGCATACTTGACTGCTAATACTTCAATTTACTATGAAGTCTAAGACACTCCACAAGCTGGCTTTCAGAGTTTGCATTCTAGCACTACATGGATGTAACATGAATGTGAGTGAAATGAAAGGTATATGATGAACAGGGAAAGGGTTAAACTGAAATGACTGAATCTCCAGTTTCTGCTTGCTTAATACATATTACAAGTCAATTGTTTCAATTATTGTGACAAATAGGTAAAGGAACATTTAAATAATAATGTATCAGCATTTACAAATATCAGTTAGCAACTTTTCTTACAGCAATTAGCACAGAAATACTCCAAAGAAAACAATCACAGCTACTATCTAACAGAACCAACGTAGAACTGTGTAAGATGGAGGTTTAACAGACTCCACATCTACAGTTACACAAGCCTACTCCTGTATCTGACATCACTGAAGAGTTATCGATTTGATTCCACACAAAATAACCTCAATTCTTTAAGATGTTTTCACATCTCCAGAAATTTTGCTTCCATTCTGCTGCAATGCCTTAGATATGCCAACTGTTGAAATAAGGCAAGGAAGCTTTTGGCTCAGAATGCCTTCATCAGGTCATTGTATCACCTGGTTTAAATAAACTGTATTTTTGCACAAACCCCCCACCTCCCTCACACTAGTTTTGCACATGCATTACCATGTAACAGGAAAAAGTGTTATCTTAAAAGCAGAACTTGATAGAAAGAAAACTATACTTACAGGAGCACTGTCATGTTCCACAGAGAAATTGCACACAATCCATGTTTCAGGATCATTTTCACTGAATGCTGGTATCTTTTTGATGGCAGACAAATACAGCACATCCCTTTGAGAAGCTGGCCATACCCTCTGCAGAGAAACACCTAAATATAAACTTTTCCAGTTTTGCAAATTAAGTACTTACTATCCTTAGATAAAAGGAAAAAACAAGCAAAACAAACCAGGTCAGTCATGTTAAGTAGAAGTTTCTTCAAGTTACTAATTTCGTTTTCAAAACTGAAATACAACATAGCTGTTGCACAGATGCGTATCAGGTTATACGGCTACAGTTCATTTTAAAAGATCTAAGGGAAAAGCTGAAGTACTTTGAAATGCAGAAAGCCAAGCTGCAATGACTTTTTCGGTAGATGAACAGGAAGAGGCAATTCCCCTCCAGTTCCCTCAACCCGAGGTTTGCATTTTAGTTAATACTTGTAAGCTACAAACTGAACTAGTGGTTAAATATAAATACATGCATCTACAGTTTCTTATGTCTCCAGAGAAAGAAAGCAAGGGAGAGAAATATTTATAACAAGTATTATTTCAACAAGATACTACTTCACTAAGACAGATATGGTAAATTGATACTATGTAAAAGAAAGTTTCAGAAGCAAAATGACTATAAAATAAGAAAATATACAAAAGCCATTTTCCTGACACTCAATAGGGAAAAAAGGTCTACCTTTTACCACAATGCTATACAGTTTATACAACTGTCTTACTCAAAACCACAAGTCCTCTGTTACAGAAGTTTTAAGGTAACCACATTACTCGCAAAATTGTCAAAGAAAAATATTTGGTTTAATATTTGAGTGTGCTAATACCTGGAATCATGCAAAATTAAAGATGAATCTGTACACTTCATTCTGATCTTTTTGAACCTTTAAGTTACAGTTGTTGGGTTCTAATTCAAATGAGTATTTTACTAAGTTTATGCCAGAACTGGTTGGGGAGGAAGAAAACATACAAAAGTTACAAGAACAAATGTCGTATGAGCAATTATACCACCTCACAATGCAAGTGTGTATGTCAACAATATCTTGCATTATTGCAACAAAACATACAATACAGTGGTATGGATTTCTTCCTTGTAGTCAGTGTTGATTTATTGTTTCTCTTGGCTTTAGGTGACTCTTGCCTTGCTGGCAGTGATACATCTAGAGATTTAAAACAGTCCTCATTTCTTATTACAAGCCCTGTCAGACATATGCACAACCAATTCTGCTACCAAGCCAAGTTTGATAAATTGACTTAAGTTGAAGTTTAATAGAGAGCCTGTTCTGAAATGTTGTTCTGAACAGTATTTTAAGTTGTTAAGTTGCTAAAGTATTCAGAATAACAGCTTAACACATAAGCCCCAGACTGTCTCAGTAAGGTACGCATACAGCTGAAGTGTTACCTTATGTGTCTGGTAAATGATGATTGCATTATCAGCTAAATTTTCCACAACATGGAAATTTTCAATTGTTGCTGAAAGAGGAAGGCAGAAGAAAAATCCATCAGTAAACAAGCATAGATAAGAGGTCAATGTTATAAGCAATATCGTTGCTGATAAACATGCAAAGCTTAAGAACCAATTCCTTACTTTCCCAGTCATTACGAACATCAACATTCCAGAAGTAGTGGCAAACTTCATGCCCTGTTACCCCTTTAACGGCATGAGTTGCTTTCAAAGGATCTAAAACTATTCCATTCTCTTCCACCTCTCTTCTGTATACCTATAGCCAAATACAAAAACAAGAAACATACAACAGAAATTGTCAAAACTGTTCATGTTTTAATTGTTTAAAATTTCATCAGGTTTTTTTAAAAGCAAAACACCCACTTACCTAGAAAACTAACACATAATTCGTCGTGTCAGTGTTCTCTGGTAACTACCAACGCAGACATTCTTACATGCTTTTAAGAATCTCTACTCCAAAAATGATTTAGCTACCTTATTTATCACTACACACAAGGATCCATATAAGCACAGCAGAACAGCCAACAGTAACCTGCTACTCTAACATTTTTGTATGTCAAATTTACACATCATTTTGATACCAAGTTTTAAGTAGGAGAGAACGAGAAAGGAATTAGCAAAGACAAAGCTATTGCAAGAGTCACATAAGATTTTGTATGAATAAATATATCAGAAGCCACAGCTCTTTTGTACTCCAGTCCCAACTAAAACGATGCTGTTCTCAGAGAGAGGTTTTAACAGCGTAACTTGCTGAGTGATAGTATTACCAGAGAATCATAGAATCTTTTAGGTTTGAAAAGACCCTTAAGATCAAGTACAAACATAAACCTGACACTGCCAAATCCACCAAAATATCTGCCTCTACAGCATATCTTATATCAATTAAACAAAACCCCAGATGTTTACCTTCATTTCTCCTTCTTCTACCACTAGCTGCCAGTTCGCATCTCCTCCTACATCTTGCAAGGAATACGTCATATGGTTTTGTACCATCTCTTCCACCTTTGAGGAAAAAGAATACACAATTTTAACTCATTTCTTTCATCTTCCTGGGCAGAGACTGCATAGTATTGGAAGCCACAAGCCAATACTTCATATCCTGTGCAGGAGCTGAATTTCGAGAACAGAGTTTTCTTTTACAGGTTGAGAATGAGCAGATAGTTCTGGCCTTCAGAAAACAAAAGGCAAAATCTTGCTTCAACTTCCAACTTCATTCTTTATGGGTACTTCCTTACCTTCCTTTACACCTCCAAACTGCCAAACCTCATTATGTCTACCTAAGACAGTTTTATTTCAGTGTACAGGAGCTTACTTCAGCTCTCTCTAAATAAGTAAGATCTTCACTGAAGAGCATTTTAGAAGCCGAACAAAGGCGGGAGGGATAGGGAGGAAGACAGACAAGCTCTGAAACAGTAAATGTGTATCAAAAGTCATATTGGGAGAGCAGTGAAGGAAACAATCATGAGCAAAGCATGCCTATTCTGTTTCATTGGCATCTTTGCACAGTTGCCAGCTAGGAAAAAAAGAACAGAAATGCTTACATTCAGAAAAATTACAACAGAGACTCTACTATTACAAAATACTAATTTAAAAAATGTTTAGCTAGACAGCTGTGGGCTTTTCTTGAAGACCAAATATTTGATACGTTTTTATCAGGCTAGGTGAATACCTCGGGTTTTTATTCCACGTAATGTGCACGAAAATGGGTGCTGGGACAGGAAATGGATTTTTATTTTAAATCTAGGATCTGAATCTTTCTTTGGTTCCCCATCCCTTTCCAAATCCCACTCTCCACTAAAGAAAAACAGAAGCAAAAATATAAGGTATCCATTGCTGCATGTTTACAAGTACTGGAAACACTTTAATAACTTTTCTCCACCCAAAAAGCAGGTGACTACTAAAACTTCTCACAGCAAATAAGTCTATGTGATTGACATTATTTTCCTGAATTACTAGAAATACATTTTTTTTTCAAAAGGAGAAGCACTACAAGCAAAGGTTAGTTAATTGACCAACACAAAAATTAGTTTTAAAAGTGCATATTCACAAAATAGTCTGAACCCATAAGTGGTTTTGCACAACTTATAAAAATATGAAGCCTAGTGTGAACATAAAATAACACATAACCATATATTTTAGTAAGTAGTACAACAAGTAGAAAGCAAAATTAAAAAATACTTAATCTTTTTCTGATATGATAAAGAATTAAAAGATGTTATTTACTTTTAATTTAAACCAATAATTTTGTTTGTACTCCATAGGCAATACACTTAAGGAAGAAAAAAGGTTATTGAATCAAGTCAAAATCCTCAAAGTACAACATCAAAATAAAATCCACTGAATGGAAATTCTAGTTTATCTCATTTTAACTATAGACCTCTCTACAGAAGGAAAAGTTATCAGTCCAAATTTTGGGGGGTTTCTTTGGGATTGTTTTTGGTTTTGAGTTCTAATGAACTAAAAACACCCACAAGATCTGTGCTTCTGCTTTTAGACAGGCCATCTTTTTCTGCCAGTTACTAGCAGTTTCCTACAAAAGATTCCTCTATTTTTTTTCCAGTGAAACAATGACAGTACAATCCAAACCAGGTAAGAATGTGGGCTACTCAAGTATGCAACTTACTAGCTGTAGGTCACACTTTTTTCAGAAAGCAATCCTCACAATGTTCCCAACAGTTACCTGCAACACCTTCAGGTCCCTATATCTCTCCTCCCCTAGCTCCTAATCTATTAAGGAGAAAGCCAGCTTTTGCATGTTTGTTTTGCCTTTTGCTGCTTTTTGCTTTACACTAAATGCAGAGGGATGAGGGGAACAGCAAGGAAGGAAGAGAAGGAGGCATCCACAGGAGTGCAATCTAAACAGTTTCCTTCTGCTTTACCAACAAATTGCAGTACCTACAACTGCCTTGTGCACACTACCTGTCCATCTACGCACTGGTCGTTGTCTGTCAGCCTGCACCTATTTCAGAGGCACAGAGTCAAGATTCACAGCTTCTCTCCCACTGGGGAGGCCACACTACTACCTCTGGGTTCCTGGCAGGCTACAGGAACGGTCTGCAAAAATACCTGTAACCTGTACGCCATGCAGCTTTGGTCTGAACTTTAAGTGAGTGGTTCTTCACTCTAAAGGCCCTCAGAACAGCTCAATCTATTTTAATATCTCATAGTCCTTTAAAAGAAAGTGATCTGCAAAACATCTACAGCATTTTAAGTCCACAACCTCCCACTCAACTGGCAGAGACAAATCAATGCCTTTCTAGAGGCACACTGAAGAACCAGCTCCCATCAGAACGTATGTTTATACTTCTCAACCTTAAAAACAAGGCTCCAAGTTTCTACTTGACCTTTTACTGATATCAAATTTCCTCTGTGTGAATGAAGTCTAGAAACAAGTCACATTTATTCAGAATGAAGATACTAGCTTGCATTTCCAAAAGCCAAATCCTCAGCCTAGGGACAAAGGCCAATTTTATATCAATAAGGTCCATAGCAGGTTGCCACTAAAAGAAGGTGTGCTGCTTTGCTCTTCATCGTCTCAGTTGTCTTTCACCGGCTTGTTCAGTAGCAATGAAGCTCCAAGCAGGTGGACTGACTTGTTATTCTGAGAAACATTTGTTCTAGGCAAAATATTTGGGGGCATGGGGGTGTGTGTGGGGAGAGTAGTTTCCTCTATGTTAAGATGATCATCCTTTTCGCACTGAGTCCATTAACTTGAAACTGCATTTAGAGGCACTCGGTAGTAATTTTTGCACAGTGTAATCTCTGCAGCAGCTGAAAAGGGCAACTTGACTCCAGTCCATTTGACCCTGATCCTGAACTTCAATTTGCATTATTGTGACAAGGGCCTGGTCCACCTCAGGTTTGTGTTTAAATGGTTAGTTTTCAGCCACACTAATGCTCTGATGCTCAGGTTCATATTATGAATGAACAAGTGTTATCACAGACATGAAAGAGGTGAAACTGAGGAGACCCTCATATTTTAGCAACTATGAGTTCCCTTTATATTGACCTACCGATGTACCCATAGCCTGACAGATAACGAGTTCTTACCTTTGGAATCAAACTTGCTTTTTATTACTTGATTTCCCCCATCCTCCCAAACGAAAAGAAACTTGAAAAACTATCTTGACCACTGGAGTATCAGTAGATGAGCCTATCAGCAGTGTGCAATATGACCTGCATATTTTTTCCCTAGCATAAGTTCAAAATTCAGAAATTTACTGACTACAAAAGGTCAAAGCAAGTGTTGGGATTTCAGTCCAATAAGCAAGTCCTTAAGTGCTAGGGTCCTGCTCAAAGCTGGTAGCAAGGTCTGCAGATGGTACAGTTCCAGGCTCCATTAATCAAAAGAAAATCCATTCCTTGTATTCGAAAAAGCAGTTTGTTTGCAGCATTAGTGAGCAGTTTCAAAAAAACTCGAAAACAACAGATCCCAGAAGGAAGCTCACAATCACATATGGACCACAACAGAAGGAAATTAATGGCATGAATGCCATGTTTGAACAACTTTTTTTGAGGCTAAAGTGCAAACACATGAACTCACCCACCTAATTCTACTCTAAACTACGATCTTCAGAGCAAGCACCTACAGTAATTTTGTACATTACTGGAATATGTCACTGAGTACATTGACATATTCAGGATGCCAGACTTCTTTTTGAAGGATAAGTGAATATATTGAAACTCTTCAGTAAAAATTCTCACACCCACAATCCTTTTTGTCAACATACTTTATGACCTTTCAGTAATAAAACTAGTTGTAGAGGTAAAAAGTGGTAATAGTGAACATTAACATTTAGTATCTTAATGTCATTACAAACAGATGTTAAAGATAAAAATAAAACCTTTGATTTAAAAGCAAGAAAAACTATCCAACTTGAAGCAAAGACCATCTCCAGCCCACACAAAACAGCTGTTATTCTACTTTCATTGTAATCACAAATACAAAATTTTCAAATTGTAGGCATTTTTATTAAAGCTACTGAATTAAATCCAACAGTTTCATGAGATTTGGGCCTCTGCACAAGTGATATGCACGCAAGCTGGATGTAAAAAGACAAGCATTTAGTACAGGAATAGAGAACTCCTTTGTTTGTCTCAACATACTAGTTTAAAGCAAGCAGTGATTTCTGTAACAAAAAACCCAGGTTCTAGAGAAGAGGATGAAATACAGCAAAGATACGCAACCCCCACTCTATACATTAATACAGTACCTGGGCGCTGAATCTGTGAACATCATCAGAGGCACTGACTAGATCAATGGAAGACATGGAGGAAGAGCGACTATAGGGCTACCAGAGACAGACAAAGAAAAAACCAAGTAATCAGAACAAAGGCACAACAGAGCCTTCAGTACCAACTTGCAAGCACAAGATAATGAAGAAAAGGAAAACAAAAGCACCATAAGCAGCAAGCACAGCCGTGAATGCTGATTTCATGCACCTATTATCTATTATTCTCCCAATGTAGCCCTGAGAGAAGCACAGTGTTTCCAGTAACACTAAAATAAAAGTCAATGTATCCTGATACAAGGGACTGGATTTTTTATAAAAACAAATAATTGAATTTTGGTGAAGGTATCTTAAAAACACTGAGGTTAGCAAGTTGAGATTTTTCTTTTACTATCTAATCAACAAGCTTGATACAAGTCAAGAATACTCTAAAAAGATACTCACAATCAGTATTTTTTGAGACAAGACAGAAAAGTCTTCTCCAATTCCAGCTACTTCATTTGAAAATGAGTAAACCCTTGAAAGTTACTAGAAACACCTGACAAAAAAAACTCACCTACCCATACAATATATCATATAGAAATATCATAGGTCAGCTCATTATTCAGTGGAGATCATGAGAAATATCTTACCTTTTGGACAAATCGATGAGTCCCCACAGCAGAATATGCATCTCCAGAAGGTAAGGATGTTGGCCAATGTAATCTAACCTTTTCACTTTGGGACTGCAACAAAATAGGTTTAATTATTAGTAGTCAGCTGCTACTGGGTAGACTATGAAACAGAGTGAGTCATCCTCAATCTACTTAGTGGCTACAACAACTAATGCTGTTCATGACAGGCATGAAGCTGTCATCCTGCTGGAGATCTCTCTCATTAAGGGAATGGGCCTGAAGACTGAATTAATCTATACTGTAAGATGTATTTCTGAGTGAAGGAAAACAGATCAGCAGGACTGCAACAGTCACCCAAAACTTTTACTCTCCATTAAGAGACCCCAACATAGGTAAGCTTTGCTGGGTACTGTATGTCCACTAGAAAGTCTCTCAGTTCTTAACCACGTCACTGTACTCATAAGCCTAAACACTTAAGACAAAGGACACACCACTTTGTTATTCCCTCTCACTTTACATATTGCTGTAACTTCTCATATTCTATACATTTCCTCATATGCATCTTACCCATTTTTGATCCTTGTCACTGAAGCATATTCAAGAAATGAGTTAGAGAAGTAGCCAGAGCCTACAGAATTTTTAAATAAAAACAAACACCAACAGAACTATGTCTTTCCTATTTTCACATACTGAATCAAAAAAGCTTCAGAGCAATAATTAGGTTTTGAGCAATAGCTGCAGTGTTTGATACTATTTGCACAGGGCATCAGTTACAAAGTCAAGTTTTATACAGGACACATACAGGAGTTAGAAACTAGAGACATTCCATTAGCTTAACACTTCTACTGTCCACTTCAGTGTAAGCTGTGAAGTCACTTCCTCAAAATTAGTGTTAAGCAACAATATTAAACTGTAAAAATATTAAGTTAATTCCCGTTATCAGTGTCAGAATAAATTATCTAGAGCTTCTGGAGATGCACCCCAGGACTGAGTTTAAGTCATCGAAGTCTCCCATGAAGTGCCCATCATTAAGACATTTTTCAAGTATCAATACCTGTTCTTCCATTTTATCCTGTCTATCGAGAGCAGCTTCAACAGCATCAAAGAATTCTTCTTCATTAATCAGACTATTAGGACCCTCCTAGAGCACAAGAAACAAAACTAGTTCAAAATTTTGGAGACCTGAGAGTTCCACTTCAGCTTAATATTAGAAATACATATTTATATATCATGCATAGAACTGATGGAAGCAAATTTCTTCTATAGACCTCAAATATTTTCACCAGTATTCTTAGATTACAAACCCTACTTGTTAAAGGAAGTTACTCCCTCTAACTACAATTTAGAGATGTATAAAGAATTAAAAAAACCAGGAAACTGAGTAACAGTGTCAATACGCTCTGACATTGTATTTAGGTTTGAATTAACATATATCTTCTCTTAAAGGTGTTTACAGTGTGTCAGTAAAGTACACATATTAACATAACTGTGTCATTAGACTCCTGAGTAACTCCACTGCCTTAGGGTAGATTTCAGGTATGTGCTCAAACATAACAAGAGAAGACAAAATTCTGGGGATTTCTACTGAAAATTCTTGGAAACTCTACAGCAGGTAGAGTTGAGTCAACTATTAAAAACTCAAGTCTACTAAGTAAAATGGTAGTTTCAGAAATTAAGTTTACTGGTTTTATTGTATTGTAAAACAAGCTGGTCCAGCAAATTTCAAAAAACTACTTCACAATGGGGATACCTGGGAGAGGCAGCTAGGTTCATAACCATGTAGACAAAATCCAGCTTCCTATCCATCTTTTTCTTTTACGGTGTATGGCCTCAGTCACAACAGAGAACCTAAGCTCAAGTATCTTTTAAATATCTCAACATACTACGACTATTTCTCATGCTACGATTTCAAAGTAGAAACGTGTTTGATTAATGTACACGAAAGGGTAAAGTTCTTAAAATTATGCAGACTGCATTACAGATGTGTTAGCTTACATGATTCTTCAGAAGGTGGTCTAAGCATCTTAGAATTGGCCTAAATACCTCACTGAGGAAGCTGCTGAAATAATGCAATTTAACAGATGAAAGGTACCCAAAAGTCACTGAATTTGTCAACACAATTTCAAGCGGAAGTGATAAGTTAAAAATCAATTCAAGTTAAAGTTCCGATTCTAGATCTGCCTTTACAGTCGGGGTTTTCATATTTACTTTACACATCCATACAGCTGAACCATTAAAAAGGGAAATTACAGAACTACTGCATATAAGCAGTACCAAATGTACAAGAAAAATAATTTAAAAAATCAGCAGAAATATCTGTAAGCAAAATGCTTTAACCCAAATCAGACCATGGAAGCCTGAGGTGAAAACAGACGTCCGTTCTCAAAAAGTTAAGGACTGAGATTCTTCATACAGTTTCAGTTCCCAAGGTGGAAAAACAGAATTGGCATGAACACACTTGCACAAGCCAAACACCTTGATCTACACACCCCTTTACCGTCTTTTAGAAACAGAAGTGGTAGCGTTTTTAAGAATTTCAAAAGCAGAATTTGTACCTCATAGTCTGGCCCTCCAAAGTGGGACTTTTTCTTCAGTTCCGTCACAGCATTTTTGTACGCTTCTTCAACTCTTCTCCTTTTCTCGGTCTCCTGTAAAATTACATGATCATTTGATGCAGTGAGAATGAATTGACTAACAGTAGTCAACATGACAATAAATGGAATGACCAATGTATTTTTTTTCCCCGAGGTAACAAACACAGATCTGCTGATTTTCTGAATTTATTTGCATGCATGCACTGTATGTGCCCATATACATGTATAGATAATACAAGGCTTGGGGAGCTAGCTACCTTGAGGACACCTTCTTCAAGTCATGTGGAATAAACTAAACCAACAAGCAAAAACTGGCATTTAGTTTAATCATAGCTACTCATGGTTCATTGAGTGTCAGACTTTGTAGCTGACTGACAGTTTATATAAATCTCCTTGACACAGATGCTTGGGCAGTGATAACAAAGGGTAAAAAGTAAGTCTGGTACAAAGCTAACTTGTTTAATGTTGCGAGATACTAATGAGCCACAGCACGTAAGTCTGTAGCTATGATTAGTTGGCATAGGATCAATGTGAATTATTTTGTGAACTCCATGCAGAGACCAACCACTCAGCATCATTCTCCCATAATAGGTGTGTGACCATAGTAGAGCCACTGATGTCTGTATCATGTATTTTGAATAAAAAAAGCAGTAACACCAGAATCAGATTAAGCCTAGTATTTCCTCTGCGAATTCTATACATGGCCAGATATTCTCAGTGAAAAAGGTATAAACACTTTTGAAATTCTCACAGAAGTCAGCTTTAATACACAAGATGTTTCTGTGCCCCCTTTCAGAATCACTTCAGGTGGAAGAAAGTTAAGTATCAGGAGAAAGAAAGTTAAGTCTTATGGGTGACAACTGGACACCGCACACAACTTCTTGCATGTATGAGTACAATTATTCAGCAACCCAATTTGAGCTTTAAATATTAAGTGGCAAATCCTTAAGCAATACTGAAAGGCTGAGTTTACCAACTGGGAATATGGTGGTAACATTCACTTTGGAACACTTTTTCCAGTTTCTAGAGAAAAGCTTGAAAAGTAAAGCAACAGTTTTGATGTAAAACAAAACAGTAGTTTTCCACAGGAAAATTCTTAGGAAAGAAAGCAGCACTCAGATTAAGACAATACTGTCTTTATATGTGAACATAGGCTTTTCCCTTCTGAAACTATCACAAAGGCAGTAACTGCTAGCACTTAACGTGTTAACTGGAGAGTTCTGAAGACACATAAAGTACGACTTGAGTAGAAGTCACTGAGAAAACATGGAAGTTTTACCAGAACACTCGCAATGAAAAAACAAAAACACACAAGCCACAACTCCTGTTCACCCAAATCCCCCCACTTTCTGTGCTCCAATCTGTAAATTAATGAAAATTCACATGTGTCAAAAGACAACCCTCCACATCCGCCAGCTTCTTTTGGCAACAACATTAAGCAAGGCAGAAACTGGGAAACTAAGTGACTGCATAGCAGAAAAATTACTGGTGTATTAAAACTCTAAAATTTAATCAGATATTTAAATTACAACTGTCAAAGGTGAACAAAATAAGCTACGTAAACTTGTGAATCTTAGGGCAAAAGTTAATGTTCAGAAAGTAAATTTTCTCATTAATAACAATCAGTAAGACCAAAGGAAACAGAAAAATGTTGCTGTAGTCAAGACAAAAAAAGCATAATCACAAGTATTTTATTGCAAATAAAACAATGGATGAAACACTAGAGATTAAATCCTTTCCTTGTTTATCCATTTTAAGAAAAGTCTATTTTAAAATACATTCAAGAGGCTCATACTGAAAAATAAACTGCACTGGAAAAATAAAAATTCAAGCTCAAGACCTTAACAGCTAAGAGCAAAAGGTTGAAAACAAAGCTGTAACTAAAATTACCTTTCAATAACATTACATGCTTTTGTACTGATTTTATTCTGGCTATGTGACTGGTTTGGTAACTGAAAGAAAACTAAACGTAGAATTCTAAAATGACAATCATTAGATGCATTATTTTAGCAGTCTCCTTAAAAATTAAAAGATGTTTTTATATAATTTCTTGTTTTTGAAAGTTTAGAGATAGTTGCCAACCTTCAGAATGTAACTTAAAACCATTTTAAAAGGGGGGGAGGGTTATGAAGACACTCACTTCATAACACTGCAGTCATCTAGTGAAACTGTATTCACCTTCACAAATTCTACTGAACTTTAATATGAGAAATTTTTTAGCACTGCTGTAATTTTGAAACATACTTCAAGTTTGGAAGACATGTATCTGTCTTGCATCTTTAGGCTAAGCTAGCCCTCTGTAAGATGGAGGCTTATAATTTTATGAGGTAGCAGGACTCTTACTGATCACCTTTGTGCATTGCTGTTAAGTGAGAAGCAGTTCTGAAGCTAGCGGAGTGAGGAGGGTCGAGGGGAAAGGAGAGTGAGCTGGATTACAGCAGCACTTACACTACTTGTAAAACACTCATTGATTTTGGCCACTGACAGAGATCTTATTCTTCCTGTGACAAACCTGCAGAGCACAGAGCCAGCAGTGTGAATCTGCTGACACACATGAAGGACAAACTTGATGCTGCCCCTTTAAAGTCTGCTAGATGGTCTTCTGCAGGCACTGGACAGACTTCAGAGAACTCTAAAACCCTCCCAGATAGAACACAAACACCTGCCCAATTACATGTAATTTTCCTTTCCTTAGAGAAGGTATTCTGAACTACTTCACCTCAAAATATTTACTTCCTTTTCAGAGCAGTTTACACATCTATCCAGGAAAACCAGAAGTACAAAGATTTAACACCATTCTCCTCCCACACGTATTTATCAGATAACAGAGCAATGTTTTTTGCTCAGGCCCATAGTTATAAAGACACTCTTACAAAGCTATGATTAACCTCTATACCAACAAGATAAAATTAAAACAAAAGCAGCTCTACTACTGAAGTGGAACAGTGTCAGCAGAGGTCTGAATAGTCAACTGCTGTCTTCATGGGTGTAAGTAGGTGTCTATTGGGGACTGCAGGGGTGGCCTCTGTGGGAGGAGGCCAGGGGCTGCCCTGTGTCAGCACAGGTGGTTCTGGCCAGCTCCAAAACAGACCCACTACAGGACACATACAGCTACAGGACACACACCCAACACATGCATGGCACCTCTCTGAAAATGTATTTATGGGTGAGAAACACCCCAGGGAGAGAGGAAGGGTGAACAGAAAGTAAGAAACAGAGGAGATGCCAAAGCCACAAGAGGAGAAGCAACTTAAGGACAGAGAATGTATCCACATTGCCCATGGAGGAACATTTCCTGAAGGAGCAGTGTCCCACGGAGGACCCACACTGCACCAGATTTTTGCCAGAGGACTGTCGCCCGTGGAGAGGGCCTCTGCTGGAACAGGGAAAAAGTGTGAGGACGAAGGAGTGGCAGAGATGAAGTGCTCTGGACTGACTGCAACCCCTCCATCCCTTACCCTGCATTGGTTGGGGCTCACAAGCAGCAGGTAGAGGGGCCTGCAGTGGAGGAGCAAAGTTGAGCTTGGGAAATGGAGGAACAAAGCTGGTTTAGTGTTTGTCTTGTTTCCCATTAACTGCCTCTATTTTAAAGCAGCAACAAATTCATTTTCCCCAAGTCAGGACAGTTCTGTCATGACAAGAAACAGTAAGCAATCCTCTGGACTTTCTGTTGACCAGTGTACGTTCTCTGTCTATTTTTTCCCCTAATCCTGCTGGATGGATGGTGAGCAGCTGGTTGGGCATTTGGGTGTTAGCCAAGGCTAGCCCACCACAATTCTGTATTATTTAATTCAATAAAAATATCCTCTTCCAAAAGACTAGCAATTAGAGGAATACAAATAGAGTAATTATTTTATATTAGAATTCATGTACTTCAGAGAGTTACATAAACCTCAGAAAGTTTCACTGACAAATGTGACTTTACAAGAAGTTTCAAGTCTACCAAAGCAGAGCAACTAAAAACCTCCTCGGTATAGAAGCTTTTGCTATTTTAATTTCTGGGAAAACAAGTCCAAAAAAGCTTGTGACCCCCTTTAAAATGTGTTTATTCATACTGCATGAGGTATCAGTCACATGAGACTCAAAGTGAAATTTAGGTTTGAATTTGTTAATCACTTGCAGCTAAAAACAAGTGCTTTAAAGTTAGTCCACAGAAAAAGAAAAAAGTGACAAAGAACTACTCTAAATGAATTAAAACCCTATACTAACATAATATTCTTTATTAACATATACTAACCTAGGGACAAGAAAAATTAACTTCATACACACTCTAAACAAAGTCAGATCAGTAAGTGTGAACTGTGTTTGCTCAGCCCAGACAAGAGAAGGCTTTTGTGGCAGGACCTAATAGCGGCCTTCCAATACCTTCAAGAAAATCATAAAGAAACTGAGCCAGACTTTTCACAGCAGTCCATAGTAGACAGATGAAAAACAACAGGCAGATATTGGAATAAGAGTTACTTCAACTGGATATAAGGAAAAACTTTCTCATTATATCAACAGCTGAGCAGCAGAACAGGCTGCCCAGAAAAGCTGTGCAGTCTCAAACCTTGGAGACTTGAAACCAGACTCGATAAAGCCCTGAGCAACCCAGTCTGATCTCAAACTGTCCTTCCTTTAAGCAAGAGGTTAGAGAAAGACCTCTTGAGGTATCTAGTCCAGCCTGAATTACCTATGATCCTATGAACAAGCTTCAAGTCTTGGACCTACTGTAATTTCTGCAGCTACTTAGACAAAACAGTAACAAATTGTCAACAGGAGTTGCAATACAGTTAGACACGGCCAGGCCTTTGATGTATGGACAAAGATGACCCAGGAGATGGGGACAAGGATTTAAGCATGGATGTATTTTGTCTGAATACATTCGTTCTTAGAATTGTGTACCACTAACACACATGCAGTAAGATCTGAAGTATGATATGCACTACATGGAAACACATTAAATGAAAAACAAGAGAGACAACAACAGCTAGAGGACTGCACAGCACACCAGCCAGTGATGGCAGAATTCTGGAAATCAAAGCCTGACATACAACATAGCCATGCCTCCAGCACATCTCATGAGAGAAGACATTGCTCCTTTTGAGTTGCTGTAGTGAGTAGGCTTAGCATGAACTATCACTACCACTAGAATAACGGATATTCTAACACCACACATCTAAAAAACATTACAGTTAGTAAAAAACATGGATTAATCTCTTCAATCTCCAAACGGAAAGTGAAATAATTGTATCTTAAAGAAACACTGAAAGTTAGAACTGGTTGTTCTCCTCAGTATTGTAGCCATGTCTTATCATAATTAAAACATTTCAGAGATTTGCACATCATTTCGCAAGCATGTACAATTAGGTCTCCTTTAGAAGGCTGCAAGCAATACACTTACTCCTATGGAATATTCTCAAGTTCTCTAGAGATATAAAAAATACAGGACTACTATCTGAACAAGGGCTGGGAAAAGAAAGACTACAATGAATAATGTTACTATATTACCAGTCAGGATGAGGCTTTAACATTTTACAGGAGTAGTAATGAAAGCACCTCAAATTAATAAATGCTGTACAAAAAAAATAAAAGCAATACCTGAAATAAAAAAGTTAACAGCTCATTTTAGCTTGAAACTGAAATTTAAAGAAACATACTTTTTTTTTCCAACGAAAGAAAAATAATCTTACCTTATCTAGCCTTTTTTGCCAGCTTTCTTCACGTTTTACCATAAGTTCAATACAATGAGAGAGTGTAGCAAGGATTCCAGCAGTCGTTGCCTTGAAAGTTATAGCTTCTCCTTTAAAGTCTATGCCATTAATTCCTTTGGGTGTCACATGCGGAAACACTAAAAAAAAAAAGAATCCTTCGCTGATAGCTGCCTTTGATTCAAACATGCATTTTACATGTATGCTTTATATTAAAACTGTTTGAGGAAAACAGACTGGGTAGAAAGTTAATTAAAAAAATCAAAAGTACTAATAATTTTCAGCTAGCCACACAATAAGGAAAGAGATTCCAAAGAAGGAACACATCCCTTCAGCTTCATCTTGCTATACTGTATTTCAAGTCTGCTTGTAATGCTGTATTACTCTGCACTCCGCAAATCATGTGGGTGGAGGGAGTGGTAATACTTCGTAACAATAGCAGTTTGACAGCTTGAAGTGGGGCCTAATTAACACGGAGCAACCTTAACACATATCTGATACAGCACTAAGAAAGGAGCAATTTCAAAATGCAGTCTAGCCCAAAATGTAACACTCAAGGTTGCTTTAAGCAGGTAATTCTAGATTTTAAAAACCTCAAAGTAAAAAGGTATAAGAGAACAGTATCAAATGTGTTGAATTATCCAAATTATCCATACAGTGGATTTTGCAGTTCCAGCTACTTCATGCTGTCAACCAGGCCATCTGTTGCTAAGGCTATTTAAAAAGTCATTTAAAATGTGTGACAAAAAAAGTACCTATCATATGTCAAACTTGTATGCAGGTTGACACAATAACAAATCAAACACTACACATTAATGTCGGAAAATATTAGACAGCAGAAGTAACACTCATGCTGAAGCTGACTGAGCCCAGCGAGTTACAGTAACTCCTGCTACGCCAGGGGGCAAGCTACTGACTTTATCACCTAGCTGGATATCGCTTTTTTCCCCTGTCAGTCTGTCAACATGCCACTGTTACAGTTTAAAAAGTACAAAAATATTTGTGTAAGTTTGTTCAATATCTGCCTGCAAGGGCAAAGCAGCACTTTGAAGCACTTTAGCTCTTGCAGGAAGAGAAATGCAATTGCTGCTCTCTAATGGTAGAGCACAGCATCTACACTTCCGGAACAGAAAGCAATCATCACACACTCTTAAGCAATGGTTTAAGTCTCTAGAGGGTTTTATACACCCCCCCTTTCAGAAGGAATCAAACTATTTTTCAAACAGATGATTACAGACTACATACTACTTCAAATACCTTAAGAAGCATACATGCTATGGTAGAATACAGATTACTTTTTGTCATGTTAATCAAGAATACTGCCTAAAAGGTAAAGATGATGGAGGCTGGAGAAAAAATGGAAAGTAAGTGAAAGAAAAATCTGTTTCAGAAACAATAATGAGCAGAGCAGCTCTCCCTCCCCCTAACAGCTGCAGAGAGAACACGGAGGAGGCTGAGACTGAAAGTGGTATAAGCTGGCAAGGATGCGACGCAGTGGATTCACTGAGAATAATGAAAATTACACAACAAGCGCTTCACTCCTAACACAACTGAAAAACACAGTTTATATTAATAATTTGTCCTGTTGGTGTAGAGTGTGCTCATGTGCTGGCCTATCAGCACAGCTACAATGCTCATAGATATGATTTTTCTCTCAGTTATGCAACATGCTAGACATGCTAAAGAAACTACCACTTGCTGCAACACTAAGATCCTTTCAGAAGTCTCTATGGTAAATTGTAAGGGAGATGCAGCAACACAGCCTCATTTCCTGGAAAAAAGCCAGCTTTTGTTCCTGGAAATCTTCAGGTCTCAGCTACAGCTCATTAATACTTCTGTACAGTTTCAGTCATCATGTATGACAGAATCACAGAATGTCAGGGGTTGGAAGGGACCTCTGTGGGTCATCTAGTGGCTAGTCTGTTATAGGAGGAGAACGGGAAGAAACAGGCAGAAGCTGGTGGGTCGGGATAAGGGCAGTTTAACAGAACAGCAAACAGAGGGAACAGCAACAACAACGATACAGGTAAGGAGAATACATAAAACACCACAGAACAGAGAGCATTTCCCACCGCCCCCTGCCGCCACGCTCCCCAGCCACTAGAGAGTTCCCTTCCCGCCACCACACTCCCCCCCAATCAGAACCCGGCGTGACAGCACATGGTACGGAGTGCCCTGCTCTGATTGGCCGCGTGGGGTCAGCCACCCGGCTGTGCCCCTTCCTGGAGTCCGGTGAAAATTAACCCTGTCCTGGCCGAACCCAGGACAGGCTCTAAGTAGCAGCAACACACACAGGGCCTGCAGTTTTCAAGACAGCATCCCTAGTTCCTTTCAGCCATTATAACTCCAGGCAAAACTGAACCTGTCGCAGAAAGATGCGAAACCTTTTTCTTTAGAGAGGGTCACTCAAGATACCGTTTACAATGGATGGGAGTATTTTGATTTATTCCTCATCACAGGACACATTTGTCTTCTGGGAACATGTCAGAAGATGGCCTCAAGCTCTGCCTCCGTAACAGCTGAGCTTCAGCACATTGGAAGTTTTTGTCAGAAGATTTTCTGTTTGGAGAGCCCAAAAAATCATCTTATTCCTTTTTTATGCCTTTTTTTTCACGTCAGCCACAGACTGAGTGTTTCAAAATGAAAACTGGCATCATGAGATCTACATGGTTCAAGGTAAAGGCTGATAGGAAAGTGTTCTTCCATTGCAACTGCTCTTCTAGATTGGTGACCAAACTGCATGCAGCCAACTGAAAAAAGCAGCAGGATGATTCTTCTCCTACTTGAAATTTCAACATCTTCTAAGTGGTTCCTTTTTAATTATCCTGTCTTTTAAGCATTTTGCTTTCTATTGCCTGTCATAAAAAGGATTCTTCATAACATGCTTTAGCCTTCAATAGCTCTTCTCTCCTACACCTCTGTGTCAGGAAAGGTCAGCTTTCCCTTCTTGTTCCTAAGATTCTAACATTTTTCCAGACATCCCAAACATCATGTGTTTGGTCAAATCTATTTTCCAGCGAAACAGAAAATTATTTTTAAGACAACAAGTAGAAAGCAGTTCCTTTATATTTTCCATTTCATGCAACCTTAACATCTTATGCCACTAAACTAATTTTAAGTGAAAAAGGAATGTTCAGGTGCGTGACCCATTTATTGATACTTACTGTTAATCTCTGGTGGATAGCAGTAGAATCAATATGATTAGTTAATGCCTAAGAACACCATTATTTCAGCAATATGTTGATGAATATTCATTCTCCATTCAAAGCACAAAAATCCAGCACAAATCCCACTGTATTTTACATCAAATTTCTCTCCTCCTGCCTCTGTACTGGAACTATAAAGATGGAAATGGTACAAAAATACCTTCCGTCCTCAAAGAGGTTCCTTAGGTAGGTTTCACCCGCTCTTCCTAGTCTTACATAGTTGAAACCCTAATATGCTTATTTTCCTGAGTGGATAGATGGTAACACATCCTGATCAAGATTCTCTATTTGTAGAATATAAGATCCCAATGGGTAATCAGCCAGACTGTCCCTTGATGTTTTATACAAATGATCAGTTTCAGCTACCAGAGTATTTAACTGGAAAATGACCAGTATATTTAAATACTTTCGTAGCACTCTTTCTAGCTCTCCACTCAAAGATCCTAGAGATAAGAGAAAAGAAAAAGCCTCCCTATCCAAAATGTCTTCTTCAGAGTAGTACACAAATCTCTATAGTCGTGTTAAGGCGCAGGAGGGAACAAATTTCGAAACATCATGTGAATATGGTCCCTTAGGTGAGTCATAAAAGTAATGGTTTGAGCATTAGATTGGGGCACTAGTAGTTTGAACAGTAGGCTCAAACACTCATTCCTACCATAGTAGGCTAAGTAAGGGGTTGAACCCAAGCTTCTCACTTCCTGGAGCACTGAGTGCAGAAAAACCCTAAAATACACAGGTAATCACTGCTCAGGTACAGTTAAAAAGATCATTCAGTCCTTCCAGGACTGGATGGATACTTCAAGAAGGGAATCTGAAATTTGAAAAATCAAAGAATCTGAACTGCTCTGAGGCTATGCTTTAGAAAAGGGTGAAGCTGAAATCTTTCAGTATCAGTCTGAGTAGTTTTCTGACCAATACATGGGCATGGCTGTCTCAGCCTGACCTATTTACTTAACCCACTGCATCACTTATGACTTCTGATTCCACTTTAGGGCAGAGACTATAATTTTTCATTTCCAATCAAGCTTTGCAGTACTCAGCTACTAAATATGTAATGGATTTAGCCCTTAGACATCAAACTGAGGCACAGAAAAACTGAAATGGAAATAAAGCTTTTTACAGAAATAATTGATGGAAAGTAAATTTAAAGGAATCAGGAATCATAACAACTGGAATTAGAAGTTCAGTAAAAAGCAAGAGGTTGCAGAAATTATTTTCTGTAGTGAGCTACAGTGAGTTTACATACAGGTACCCATACTACACAGCAATTTCTTAGCATCTAAGTTCCCAAAGACTCGATACAGAGCTTTTGACAAAAGAAATAAGGGTATCACTTCAAATTCCTGTTAAACAGCTGATGACAATAAATCAAGTCACTTATTTTGCATTTAAATATTTTAAGATGACCAGATGTACTAAAAATATAGACTTTCCTAATGACACTCCCCATATCACATGTGTATATATAGAAGATACACCAGAAGAACACAGGTAAGAAATGTTCTAAAGGTAAACTAAGCTGCAACTCCTACATGATCCTACAAAAATTGTTTGACAAAGACATCTTTCAAAATGAGTCATGCAATAAAAATAAGTTCTCACTTAATGTTTTGTAAAGAAGGCTTTTTAAGTTTTCTGAAATTTGTTTTGACTTAACAGTCCTCAAAAAAGCATACACTTTTGTACACACAACAAGGTTAGTGGAACTGTGCACTTGCTTACCTGTGAGCACTGCAAGCTTGCCTACCTTTGGTGATACGAGGTAAGAAAGATTTATTCAAAACTTCAGAGTTATACGTTACTTAATCTCTGAAATCACCATTACAATTCATCCTCAGCAAAGCAAGGATTTTATATACCTGAAAACAATCTACTCCTATGATGAATTCTGGAAGTATGCTGAAAGGTCCTTCCATTTCCTTCCTTTTTTCCTTGTTAACAGTTCTGGCTATACTTTAGAAAGCGCACTTATACAGAAAACAAAGACGTAACACATGGGGACAACAGTCAATTAAAAGGAAAAGAGAAGACACAGAAAACACTTATTTTGCCCACATATTTTCCAGGTTCTTGATGAAAGTGTTTACATTTTTAAAAACACTTTTGGTGAGTACTTTGGGAGATTCCAACAGATTTGAAACTGGAGATAGTGCAACTTCAAAGTTTTGTGAATCAAAGTCTAAGAAATACCTTTGGACTAACTGAATTGCCAGCATCTAGAGAATGTAAACACTATAATATGTCAGTCAGCAAACAAGAGAGTCTAAGAAGAATGCAAATAGATTTAAACGCATACAAAAATTCTGCCAGGCCAGAAATGTCAGATTTCTAGAACACCAAGACTTGCATGAGTTTTCCACATTTACTGCATCGATGCAGTGTGTAAACTAACTGGAACATTAAAAAATGAAAATCAGAATTCCATTCATCATAACAATTGAAGATACAGGAAAAAAGTGCTAAAATAATGATGAGTGAGAATCAGTAACATTGCTGACTTAACCATTATGTAACCAGCAGAACTTGGAAAAGCAACACCGGGACATACCTAACTGGAAAAACATTGTGCTCCACACTCCAAAAACAGATACCACTTGCAAGAAAAATTGCAGTTACCTGTTACAAATCTCAGCTCCCAGTACGTGAGTGATGCAGCTGTTTCAATAGAACTTTGTCATGAAAATGGGTGTGGACACAGAATAGGAAACTCTATATTACAGAATCAGAGAATCACAGAATGGTAGGGGTTGGAAGGGACCTCTGTGGGTCATCTAGTCCAACCCCCCTGCCGAAGTAGGGTCACCTACAGCAGGCTG
>Ga0065711_1004893_pt1:0-2500 | contig 33532 bp, 16 predicted proteins | sample Hoacrofraction12_FD_59098 | JGI IMG/M metagenome (GOLD analysis project Ga0065711, IMG submission 59098) | Hoatzin crop microbial communities from Cojedes, Venezuela - Epithelial fraction 12 v2 (version 2) | ecosystem: Host-associated > Birds > Digestive system > Esophagus > Crop | place...
CGGCGTAGCAGTAGTCGACCCGCAGAGGTTGGGCATGGAACATCACTGCCTACAGAATGAGCCAAGCTTGTGGAGACCCTGTACAGGGAGTCAGGAAGCTGCAACAGGGTGTGCAGTGAGCCAAGCCGCAGGCAGCCAAACCCACCGGGCTGCACAAAGGGTGCAAACTGTGTAGGATACCGCCTGATTTCTCTGTGCCTTATATTCTGAACTCTTGCGTGATTGTTGTTTGGTCTGTCTTCTGGTTTTTGTAATTAAAACAATTATTTGTCGAATGGAATCTGGTCTTCTCAGTCATATTCCTTTGAAAAACGGATGGCTTTGAAGAGTTCTGGTTTAAATAGGTTGTCATATAAATAATTTCAATCATGATACTTTGTTGTTTTATGAACCTCTTTAATTAAATTCAGGGAATACTACCATATTATTTATTCTGACAAGCCAGGGAGGAATAAGGACCTTACATCAGTCTTGAATGCTTGCTAATCTGAAATATTAGCGGTTCCAGGGCTACAATAATTACCTCTTTCAGATTCTGGGTAAATGTTTTTTTGTTTCTAGGAAGCATACCTCAACATTAATATAAAGTAGCTTTGAGAGATTTGTAATTTGGTATTGCTGAAAACATCTACAGAAGTTAGTTGATGCAGTGTCTGTAGCTGGCAAAACTGGTTACCTGATCACAAAGAAAATAGCAGTGCATTTGGTGACCATTTTCAGGTGACAAGGCTGGCTGGCAAATTGCAGCCAGAAAGATATTGCACAAGGCAACAGCCTAAAGTTCAGTGTAGCACCAGGACATCTCTTATGAAATAATTTATATAGAAATACAATATTTACATATAGATATGTGTGTCTGTATGCGTGTGTGTGTACACACAGATATCGATGGTTTCATGTGTTTTGTGTGTGTGTTGTATATACAGGTTTTGTCTTTCTGGAGGAGGGTAAAGGGAGAGCCTTGAAAAGTCCTTCCCTGCTCTTATCAACATAGCAGCCTCAGCTGCCCTCCTTGGATCCCCTGCCAGGGTTGCTATCATCTTCTGATCAAATATTAATGTGTGATTCTCTGCTTGCTCACTAATCCAAAGCCAATTAATATTATCTGTCAATTATTTACAGATCCTGAGGTGCGGAGGCAATTCCCAGAGGACTACAGTGACCAGGTTTGGAATGCGTAATTAATTTTTTACATGACAAAATTTATTTCAGGGTTGTTCAACATATTATTACTGCTCTTTTTACTGAAAGAGATAAATGCATTCTTAGAAAGAAAAAGAAGCTGTAATTAGGAGCTGAAGGATAAAAACATTTTCACATTTAAAGCAGAAAATGGAAGATTTTTGGATCTCATAAGGTTGTTTTACAGTCTAGTTTATACAAGTGAACATGAGAGTGGGAAGGAAAATTGATTAATAAATTTCACTTTTTGCCTTTAGGTGCCACAGCCTGCAGTTCATTTGGCAGTCCTCACTTCATTGTCTGAAAGGTTTATAGCTATATTTAACTGGGCACCAGGCACTACAGCACATTTTTTAAATTCTTGCCTGATCATGCAGTCTCCAGTCTGTTTCAAAAAGATGGTATAGAAATATGAATGTGCAGGTAGAACACACAGGTATTTATCATGTAGTTCGTGCACAGATTGAATCTGGAATTTTTCACAGGATCTGTAGCTGACTTTGAAATTAACAGCTTCAAGTTACCTTGTATTTTACTGTGTCTCATTAGAAGTGGATTGGGGCAGGGGTCAGAGGTTAGGGAGAGGGGATTATTACTGCGGTGTCTATAAGTACTGCTGGAGTTAATGCGCTGTTATTGTTTGTCAGCATTTAGGGTCACTGCTGCATCTGGGTTGTGAGTGCAAGCTGATTTCTTGCACCTTTCTTTCTGGGAAGTGCTGAAGTTATGGCATTGTATAACTATTTAATATAACAATAAATTTTGCCTCCGTGAGTCTCTGATATTGAGTTAGGGTCGGCAGAGCTATTTTATTTCAGATCCTTTCCCTCTAATTAAATTTTCAAGCAATATGAAATTCTGTGGCATTTAGACTAATGCATTTAACAAATTGTTAGATGTGATAGCTCATCAGGGCCAGAACAAATGTTATGATATTTGGCTGTAATCACTCGATGCAATGGGACCTTGACCAGGACTCTTGGGTGCTTTTGAGGTAGTAGTAATAATATTTTTTTTTTTCCAAAGCGGCTGTTCAACCTGACTGCTTTTCACTGTAGTTTATTGTTAGGGCTTTCTTTACACATGAAGTATAACGTGGAACTACAGTTTTTCTGGGACTACATCCTTATTGCCCCTGTCAGTCTGTAATTTGTGAATAAATAGATCCCTAAGTTTGTGTTTACAGGATAACATCCACATCATAGTGTACCAGGTTAGTCATATGTGAACTGATGGTCCTTCACAGCTGGTGCAGTGAATTGTGTCCACGATCAAGGTATTACAGCAGAGTCTTGTACATAAAATTTACTTTATAAAA
>Ga0065711_1004893_pt1:5000-33532 | contig 33532 bp, 16 predicted proteins | sample Hoacrofraction12_FD_59098 | JGI IMG/M metagenome (GOLD analysis project Ga0065711, IMG submission 59098) | Hoatzin crop microbial communities from Cojedes, Venezuela - Epithelial fraction 12 v2 (version 2) | ecosystem: Host-associated > Birds > Digestive system > Esophagus > Crop...
CTGCTTCAAGTGGGTATGATGACTTGTCTATAATTTGAGGAACTATTGTATGTATCAGTTAATTACTACAAGAATGACTGAGGTATGGATGCTTGCAAGCTGGTACTTATGCAGATTGCTACTTCTATTCTGCTGGTAATTTTTCTTTGCCCTGGCATTGAAACAGAGTGTATAATGAAACCAACAATCTTTATACATTTATAGAAACTATAAAACTTTTATGGCAGTCTTTATATGGAAACTAATGGTCTTTCTTGTACAAAGTCTGTGAGCATTGTAGAAACATTGCACACAGGGAAAAATAAAAAGCACCCTTTCTTTGTGTCATTGTATGAGTTGTGTGATTGGAGAGTATTTACACAGTGCTGGCCATAAATGGAATGTAAGCCCCCCTGTCTTGCAAAGTCGGTGTGCACTAAGAGGACTTAGTTGCTTGAACAGGGATGATTATAATCCAGTTTGATATTTCTGAATTGTACATAGCATTCTTAGCATAAAGTTGTTTGCCTTACAGGATGCATACACTGCACGATAAAACCTGTCTTAAGAGTAATTTAAGATAATAGCTGTCTTTTCAAAAGTAGGTGAAGAAGTTGGATGGGAAAGGTTGAGTAATTAGTCATTAGAAAATCTAGAAAAGTGGTTATGGTGTCCTGAAAGCCACTTTGTAGTAAAAGCGAGGCACTGTAAATAGTAAATATATGAAGTATTTGATACTCACTTCTGAAACATTTGATACTCTCTGCTGGTACAGAGCTATCCTACTGCGTTCATACAGGGAGTCTTTCAAAGTGAAAGCCCAGTAAAACGGACCGTAGGATCGTTATAAACCGTTCCGCGTACAGTGACCCCTCTTGACTAGGCAGCGGTAACGTGGCAGCATGAATGCAAACCTTTGTGTGGGGCAGGCGAGCGGTCTGTGTCATGTGTAAGGAGATCACCGTGTGCCTTGGGTGCAGATAGTACAGCTGCTGTTTCACTGAAGCGTTCTGGAGACGACTTCACCTACTGGGACAAAGCTGGGTTCTTTGGTTCAAGTCCTGAGAGATAGTGGACAGGGCTAAACCGTGGGCTTTGACTATAGGACCGAGTAGTTTCTGAATTCAGAGTATTTTTCTAGACCAGATGTATATGCTTTAATATAGGAAAGTGAAGAAAATATATATCTCTCGTTTGCTTTGTTTTATTTTATCATACTTGTTGTCTGTTACAAGTTGTTTTTGCGTTACCTTTTCCTTAGACCAAGTAGGCGAGACCTCAGTTTTTCTTACGTATTTCTATTCGTGCCTTTTATGTGCTTCTCTAGGATCATTTAATTAGTATTAAAAATGCAGAACCTCTTCTGATGTAATGTCTTTGTGTATGTAGTAGCTATACTATCCTTGTTCTAAGTGCGTTACAAGGCATTTGTTCTAGATAGAATTACAAACTTAAGAAATACATGGCAAGGACCATTTGCGTCTTAATAGAACCTTTGACGTAATCTGTTCATCCAAGTTCCATTTTAGAACTGAAGTCAGTAAATCTAAGGATTATAGTAGGTAAGTATTTCTATGACAAGAGAATTCAGCTGGAGTATATATATAACAGCCTAACAGAACAAGTATTTTTAGTAATCCATCAGATCTGCACAGAATTTCAGAGCATCGTAGCATTCTAGGTTTCTTGATTATTCTGTTGTTTATTTTACTACTACTTGGTGATTGGCTGTAAAAATCATTGCAGCAGATTTGTGCAAAGCAAAGTAGTAAGTCAGTCTTTGTAAGTATCCCTGAAAAAAGTTAGTCCTAAAGTCTAAGGCATGCTGAGTGCCAAAGTACTCAAAACTATTTCTTTTTTTTTTTTCTTTAAGCTAGAAATCTGTTTGTTGCTGTCTACGAGAGCTGAGGTGGAGATGTTGCTCCCAGTTTGTTGCATCATTGATAACATTAGTCAAATGTTTTGTCCAGCTATGATATCTGTATTCAGAAATCACGATGCAGGGTAGGAGTGGTATAAGTGCAGAAAACAAATAGTAATTAACTGCCAGTTAATCTTGTGAAGGAGCCCAGGAGGTAACCTGATTTTGGCCTGAGAGTACCTGAGATAGTGTTGGACTCTAAAGTCTCTGTGTGAAAGTCATGTCAAAAGCCAGTGTCCAGAAGTTAGGGAAATTCTGAATAGAAATAGAGGAATAATTGGGTTCACGTGTAAGGAAATGTAGTTCAAGCCACTTTGTAAACAATTTCCATTTTCTTTTGTGTAAAATTTGAATCTATATCGGAAGTTCAATAAACACAATTTGATTTCACCACAAATTATTCAGCTGAGTGCAAATATTACTAGATACAATCGTATGTATGGCCTTTGTTATACAAGAGGTCAGACTTAGATGATCATAATGGTCCCTTCTGGCCTTAAAAATCTGTGAATATATGAATAATTTAAAACGTGTCCTGCCGACCCTTATTCATTGAGGTAGTCATATTAAAATCCTGTGGGACTACTCATGTGAGCAAAGGTTGTGGGATCAGGCCTAAAGTGAGTAATCATTATCACTTATATTTAAATTTATTGATAAAACTATAAAATATCCACTGCAGGTAAAGGTGGGTTTCTTTAAAGTGGGAGAAGCTCGTACAGTAGTCTTGTGCTTTGGTTTGTTAAGCCGGTCATTATCAAGTAGTTTAGAAAGTTCTCTTGTTGCAGTCTCCTGAACTATTCAGTTCTTCACTGGTGCTATAGATCAATTTATAAACAATTTTCAAAATATTGTTTAAAAACTTCTAATATGTACAAAGTATCTTTGTTTTGTTTAAAAACAAAATAAAATTCAAGCGCCTAACATCATGGTAGACGTAGGCATATTAAAATTGCTGTCAACACCCCTCGGTGCACCTAACTGTCTTCCCTGCGATGACCGATGACGTGGATGTTTGCATGTACTGGAGTACTGGGAAGTACAGTCCTTTCCAAACAGCAGAACCTATTTGAAACATGATTAAAAGAAGTACCAGCAGGTAAGTGGTGTTGTCGAGGGTAGAGTTAGGAATCAATCTCAGATATGCCTTGTCTTTATATAAACAGTCATAAATAGTTAAACAATTTTTCAGTTGATTTGAGATCACTTTTAAATCAAGAGTTTAGTGGGGTGACTTAGTCACCTAGCTTAAAAATCTGAATTGCTGGTGACTGACTACTTTTGAGATCACACTACTAAACGAGCATTGATGATACTCTGTCTTGCAGCTTGTTTTTCCCTTAATATGTTTTCTATTGCTTCTTTAATGTAGCTGTACTATTTTAACAAAGTGAGGAGAAGGTTTGTTTTGTAGCTCCTAAAGCAGTCATTAATGCTGCCGTTTCCTGAGCATGTGGAGGAGGAAACAGTTCTTTGGATTCCTGCTCTTGCACCTTGTCTGCCCATACCACAGCGTATAAACGCGTTGAAAAAGTGATAAAGAAGCTAAAGCTTCACTGAAGGGGCTGTAAAGGCAAAAAGCAAGTGGGAAATAAAAGTGTATTTTTGGCATGACCTTTATTTGCTCCACACCTCACACCCCCAAGTGATGAACTGTAAGATCAGAGAATCTGTCCGTTCTTTTCAGGAGGAGGAATGTTATATTAAAATGTTGCTTCTCAATGAAGTCAGGTGGTGATTTGTTACTTCAGTAATGACGAGTATTCAGTTGTAGTCATCCGCATGGTTATCAAACCCCTCTGCCCTCTGTAGATTAGAATGTAGAATACACAACGCAGGAGGAATGCCGGTGCACGTATGAGTACTAAATGGCAGGTGTACTGAATTCCAAGTTACTAAAACATAGCAAAATAGTAGAATGCGCACGTTCTGGAAGGTAAATATTTTTAATACTTTACTACCTTAGCTGTGAAAGAAAACTGGTCTATAAGAGTTTGTATAGCTGGAACTTTGAGATTTTTACGTATTTTAATTTCCTGGTACGGCATTTTCTCATAGCCGTCATGATGAGGTCTATGTTGGCATATTTGCTATTGATTTTAGTATAACTTTTGAATAATTTTATAAATGTGTAGTGCAAAACATGTAGATTGCATGATGCCTTAACTGAATTTCCCAAATTGTTTTGTATGCATTATTCTTTGTTCTTTTTTTAATTTATTTCTTAAAGGAATGATTGGAAAGTAGCCCAAAAAAGAAGGATTTGTTAGTGATTGATAAATGAGATTAATTGATGTTCATATACTCAAATTTTTGCAGGTGTCTAGGCAGCAGCATATAACTGGTAGTAAAGAAAATTTGGAAATTATTCTGTGTTAACCCAGGGAAGTCCAAAGTTCTTAGCATTATACTTGGAAAACCAAAGTTTCGAAGTTCAGTCACCTTTGTACATATCAGCTGTCTTTGCTTCAAGTAGAAACCACTTTCCAGAGCTAGTGAAGGTTTTTACAGCTTTCAGGTTGTTGATCACTATTCTATCTAGCATACTCTCATGTTTGGAAATCATAGAATCATAGAATCATTAAGGTTGAAAAGACTTCTAAGATCACCAAGTGCAACCATCTGCCCAACACCACCACGCTTACTAAACCATATCCCGAAGTGCCACATCTACACGTTTTTTGAACCCCTCCAGCGATGGGGACTCCACCACCTCCCTGGGCAGCCTGGTCCAACACCTGACCACTCTTCCAGTAAAGAAATTTTTCATAGTATCTAATCTAGACCTCCCCTGATGCAACTTGCAGCCATTGCCTCTCGTCCTATTGCTAGTTACTTTGGAGAAGAGACCAACCCCCGCCTCACTACAACGTCCTTTCAGGTAGCTGTAGAGAGCGATAAGGTCCCCCTTTGGCCTCCTCTTCTCCAGATTGAACAGCCCCAGCTCCCCCAGCCGCTCCTCGTAAGACTTGTTCTCCAGATCCCTCCCCAGCCTCGTTGCTCTTCTCTGGACACGCTTCAGCCCCTCAATGTCCTTCTTGTAGTGACAGGCCCAAAACTGAGCACAGCACTCAAGGAGCAGCCTCATCAGTGCCGAGTACAGGGGCACGATCCCCTCCCTACTCTGCTGGCCACACCATTCCTGATCCAAGCCAGGATGCCATTGGCCTTCTTGGCCACCTGGGCACACTGCTGGCTTCTGTTCAGCCGCCTGTCGACCAACACTCCAAGGTCCTTTTCTGCTGGGCAGCTCTCCAGCCACTCCTCCTCAAGCCTGTAGTGTTGCATGGGATTGGTGTGCCCAAAGTGCAGGACCCAGCATTTGGCCTTGTTGAAACTTATACAGTTGGCCTTGGCCCATCGATCCAGCCTGTCCAGATCCCTCTGCAGAGCCTTCCTACCCTCAAGCAGATGGACACTCCCGCCCAGCTTGGTGTCATCTGCAGGCTTACTGAGGGAGCACTCAATCACTCATCCAGATCATTGATAAAGATGTTAAACAAGAGCGGACCCAAAACTGAGCCCTGGGGAACACCACTCGTGACCGGCCGCCAGCTGGGTTTAACTCCATCCACTGCCACTCTCTGCGCTCGGCCATTCAGCCAGTTCTTTATCCAGCGAAGAGTACACCCATCCAAACCATGGGTGTAAAGTCTAGAAGTTGTGAAAATACTAATAAATTTGAAAAACTGTGTGCTCTTATAACCTTCAGTTATCCAAGGTGATTACCGGCTCCATCTCATCTCTGCAAAGTTTAATGTTGGAAAAATGCTTTCCCTGGGGGCACTAGTGTCCTCGTTGCGTAGCTTCAGTTTCTCCTTCCTTCTGCTTCAGTGAATTCTCAAATAGATAACGATGTGAGTACAAGTTGGAGAAACAGGTACTCCTGAATTTTAAAGATTGGGCAGCTGTTGCCACCTTTGGAGTAGTTTAGTTTTGTTATATTTCCCCAGCTGCAAAAAGTAGACAATACCTGTGTCACGGAGTTGTTGGGTAACTTCATTCGTGACTAGCTGTAAAGCTCTTCTGCAGCTACGCGGGGTTCTCCCCAGCAGTGGGCAGGAGCCTGGTCATAGCAATTAGAAGACTTCTGTGCGAAGGCAAATCCATGAATTCTGTCGGTTTCTGGTATTTGATAACACTGTGCTAGGTATATCCATGGCATTTTTCTTAGCAGTCATACTTAATTTTTAGGTAACAATTCTAGAAGTGTTCTTCTGTTTTCTTTTAAGCACAATAGCAAGATGAAACTGTTTTTCTCCTCACTTCTCAGGAATTACGTATTTTGCTCGGTTGTTGGTTAGGATTCCCGGTCTGTAGCTTTTTTCCTGCTAAGGATGTCACTAATGGAGAATTTATGATATGGACTGACTAACTGCATTCAGTATATGCTCTAATATTCTCTTTGGTAACCAGTGCAGGAAGAAATTGAGTCTGATGTTATTCTTTCACACTTTTTAATGCTTTGAATTTCTATAGAAGATCTTGTCAGTGAAATGACTTAATTTTACAGTGAGAGATGGTAGAATTTCTGTAGTAAGGAAATGGCAGAAAAGTGATACTGAAGTGCTGCTTTGCATGAAGGCAGAGAAGTTGTTGGTGGCAAATTCTTACCTTTGCTTTTTAATGAGAAAATTCTCCTGTTGTCTTTATTAAAACTGTTTTCAACATTGCAAGTGTCTTCATATCCTTTTTCTTGAGCAAAGGATGGGACTTGATTTTTTTTTTTTTTTGATGGTATGTACTATTCATTGAACTATGGTTTTTTTGTTTGTTTCTTTGTTGTTGTTGTTGTTGTTTTTTTTTTTTTTGTTCTGCTGGTTGTTTATTTATAATATCCTAGTGATTAATTTTTCCTTTAAATTCCCGTCAGTTGTGCGGGGATGCTGCTGATGTGTATATGAACATTTACACTCAGGTAGAAGAGATTACAATCTTTTAAAGCCAAAAGTAATGCGTTTGGTTTTTTTTTTCCCCCTCCCCCTGTGAAAAATGAATCTCCTATTGGGGCTGAACTACAATGCTGATTTATAAAGGTGTAACGTAGTTACGTGGGCGGGATTTGATTTTGGGTTTGGAGCTCTGGCCCTTCTCTTTTAACGTATCACATTTGCGAGGATGAATTCCAAAGGTTTGCATTATCTGGTTGTAGGAAAGATCAAATCTGGCCCAGTCTTCTTGTGAATGTGACTGAAAATCTAATTGGAATAGTGCTGTCATAAGTCTGCTATGATCATAGAGTTTGTATTTGATAAACAGAGCTCATTTTCAGATATTCTAGCTGATACTGCTTTGGACTATTTACTTGCATGTGTTTTGAAAAAGGCTGGACAGTGGATGGTGCAGAAGTGATTAACAACGCATGATCTTGCCCATTTATGTAAACAGGGTATTTCTTTTGTGAACGTGTCTTGTTAACTATCCGTTGTGGACCTTTATTGGTGCTTCTTGAATAATTTGTTTAAACTATGCAGTACAGATTCCTTATTTTAGCACTAAGACTTACAAAGGCTTCTTTTAGCAGCCTTTAATTTTGTACTTATGTATGTGACATAGCCTGTGGCTGTGATCTCTGCTGTGAATCTGCAGTTGTTTTGGGATGAAAGACGAAGGCAGCTGGAAACTCAGTAGCTACATCTAGCTGTCTACCTAGAGAAGGCCTTGATTTCAAGTTTATCTAAACAAGCTCGACTAATCCCAACTATCTAGGGGGATCCACTGTCAAAACAAGCAGCATGGCCCTAAGGCAAACACAACCATACAGAAATGAAGGCTGGGACTTCCAATACTCCGATGACTGCATACTGGAGGCTTTTTTTCCTGAAAGAGAGTAAGAGAGGTAGAATTTGCATAATGCCTTTTCATGGAAACTTTTGGAAAGCTGACAGAGGTCCAGCTTATAGCTCTGTAGCCACAATACAGAGTCTATAGGAGAATCCTTGAATGACCTAACCATATTGAAAGAAAAAATGAAAGCATCGAAGTATAGCCAAGTGAGTGTGGAAAAGAGGGCTGCTGCATTGTCTAACATCTGCTCTACTTCTCGTTAGTTTTGTTCTTTGGTATTCTATGTGGACTTTGGAGAAACCTAAGACAGCCTAACATGAATCCTATAATCTTCCTCCTGAATATTTATGTAGTGTGCCAGCCTCTAAGCTGTCCTTTGCATCTTCCTACTTCCCCCTCATTTTCATGCTCTCAAATGAGGCCAACATTTCAAAAGCTAAATAAATGTTTGTGAATGTTTATAAAAGATTTGCATAAATTTGTCCTTGTTTGACAAAGATCACTTTTTTCTTATGCCAGTTCTGAAATTTTTTAAAGGTTTCAGTGCTTGTCTTGACAACAAAGTCCTGCCTCGGAGAACAATGATTGCTGATTAAGTGGGTATGCAGTTGTAGCTGAATAGAGCGTTGGCGACGACGTCTAAAAGGGCCAGTTATCTTAAGCCAGAATTATAATATTTAACAAATGTTAACCAAAGAATATATTTAAAGTTTTGTTTCTGATGCAGTATACCTGTGCAATTGACTTATGGTGTGAGAAGTATGTGATTATCTTTTCACAGCTAATGGTTTTCACCTAATTTTTCCTAAATGTGGAAGTGAAAATATTCCTCATTTTTAGTTACTAAATGTTTAAAATATATTGCATTCAATTAGTATTCTAGCTTTCTGATATTGTCACTTCTTATCTTCACCAATTGATCAAAGTTTATGCACGTAATGGGACCTGGTTTTTAATGCTTGTTTGTATAATTTTTCAATTCTTTGTGGTTTCAGACTGGAACAATTATTCTTAGCACAGTAGCTGTAGGGTTTTTTCTAATTTTTTATTTTTGCATGTTGGCTAAAATCCATTTGTCTTAGAATAAAACTAAATCTTAATTTTGTTGCAGGGCTTATAAAGGCATTTATTGAGGAGGTCTCTTTGAAAAGCTGCTTAAATATTTAGTTCAGCTTTACTTTCAGATTTTATTTCTACTGGAAAAAAAGTAATAGTCGTTTCTGTTCTTTTGTTCTATTAGTTGAGAGGTTGAAGTTGTCATTAAGGCAAAAACTAGAGCTACTTCTCTGACACAGTTTTTATCACATCTGCTAGGCCTGTGTCCCAGGAGGAGCTGTGCAGAGCACTGAATTCAGCGTAGGCCCATTAGCTACTGGTTGTGCGTGTGTTGTAAAAGGAGCGAGACCTCGGGGAGGCTGGGAGCCTCCTCCCGTGTAATGTCCAAATCAGATTTGAAGGACTGGTGGCAGGAAAGCTTTGGCCTTGGGGTGTGAATTCTAAGAAACAGAGTCACAATTAGGTTTAAAAAATTCAGGGATTTTGAGCTTTATCTTGAAATATGTTTTTAGTAATGCAAGGAGAAAAGTTGCCCATCTGTGCACATTTTTTGTACGTTCAAAATATTGAAATGATAGCAGGCCTCAGTATGCTTAGGAAATGTTATTTATCTCATGCTCTTCCTGTTACCAGGCGTGGGTATATATATGTTGGCTTTTTTGCTTGTTTTTAAAAAACAGCATTTTCCTGGGAACAACTGGTTACCTTCAGTGAAATGATGTTATTTCATACTGGGTACCGTTCCCCTTCTGACGCCCACACTTTGGGGGTGACTTTGGTAGAAGAAAAAGCTTCCCCTAATTCAGACTTTATGATTGCTTAACAAGAGCTAATGGATTTTTAGAACACTAAGCAGGTGGATGAACTAGTGCTATAAAGTTGTATTAGAATACCAGTAGAATTTTAAAAAGTAAGAGACAGAAGTAAATTAAGATTATTTAAATTAGTGCTATTAAGCAAATTATGCTTCTGGTTTTCTCGAGTAGTATGTTCTTTTAATGAACTGATTAAAATTAATTCCTAAAATATTTTGTCCGTCGTAAAAATCCGTGATGTTCAGTACTGCTATAAGATGTAAAAAGATTTTTATGATAAAATCAATGCAAGATGAAATTTGACCTAAATATTTTAAATGAGGAATGATTTTTTTAAAAAAGAATCTGTGTTGTATCAGTTTTTTAAAAACTGGAAAAATCTTTAACATCCAGAGAAATGTCGCTTTTAAGTTTGTTGTTCTTTGCTTTCTCTGCTTTGTCGCCTTGCAAAATCTCAGCTTTTTGTTGTGGCTGTGTGACACTGGCCTCCGCGTGCAGGATACTTTCTTTTTAATTTGAGAATTAGTTTTTTATAAGATGCATGAATTGGAATGCTTCTGATTTTTCACTACACAATTACACAGCATTTGTTAATTGATAAGATTAATCTGTAATGATAACTTTAGGAAAATTTGATGTAAGATAATATTAACTACAAATTAAGCTTCAAATGTTCAGAACACAAGATGTACCGATCCCTCTGTATTACTCATAGCTGTGTTCAAGATAGTGGTTGACTATTTTTGTGCTGGCATTGCTTTATTACATTTATATTTTTTAAATAAAATTTTGAAACCTGAGTAGCTTTTCTCACCCATTGTAAGTCATTGCTTTGTAAAATGTTTAAAGTAGTTACCAAAACTTGTTCCTGAGGTGCTTCTGGTTGTGCAGGAAGATGTTCCCTTTCCTAGGAGAAAGTGTATGAATTTCTGACCAACTCTGCACAGCTAACAGAATTGATGGTGTTCTGGATTGTTCTGTACTGTTTCTTTCACCACCCTTTGGGTTTTGCACAGAGTTGTTGCCAGGTATAAGTTGATTATTTGGGTGCACTCTCAACTGCTTTGAATTCTTAAACCTGTTGTTCCATTGCAGTGCATGATTTAATTAATTGTTAGGTTAAGATTATTCAGATAGATGAATGAAATATAACAGCAGTTTGCAATTTTGTGGCTATAAGGTAGAATAATGTACAACCCAGTTTTCAAAACAATTGCATAATATTTTGCTTCAGTTAATGTCTTAGCACTCTTTCATGCTGAATTAACATTTTTGCTGTGTTTAAATTTGCTGTTGCTTCTGAGCAGAAATAAAATCCTCTCTAGCTGGTTGCTGCTCAGGTGGGGATCCTGCTGCCTGTTCCCGCTTCCCCGGACGCGAAGCGGCTGGCGGTCAGTGTGCTCCTCTGAGCCCTTGCAGCTCTCTGCTATCTCCTCTGCCTCCATCGCTCTGTTGATGTGTTCTTCAAACTCTCTTGGTGTCCCTCCGTGCAGAGAGGATGGATTTCATGTTTGTGTCATAGATTCAGATGGTATTTCAAGCTGGATAAGATGAAAACTGTTGGTGTTTCCACCCTCTCTCTTTAGCGTTTCCCTCTCAGCAGCCTCACCTGTACTGCACCTCTGCTTTAAGGTCGAGGAAAGAAAACAGCGTTCAGCTTTTTCATTGCTGAGTCAGCTCTTCTCTCTGTGGAAGACTCATCTTATTTGCAGTGCTCCATTCTCTTGTAATATTTGAATTGCCCTCCTGTGAAAACATATGTACTTTCTGAACCACAGTTGTGGGGGATTGGGGTTGGTTTTTTGGGGGCGGCCCCCCCCCATCCACAGCTGAAGGTCTTGTCTGTACTCCGAGGGGTCTTTTCAGCTTCATCTTGTTTTTCCTCAGGCTTCCCAATAGGTTTCCAAATACAGGTCCCCAGCCTGTTGGTTTTTGTGGTGTATTGTTTCCCTTCTCTGACTCACACTTAATATTTGAGTGTCTTGCCTTAATCGTTTGTCATTTTTCACAGATCTCTGCCTGTATTTTAATTTCTTTTCTCTCCAACTTCTGCTTAGACTTCTTGTTCCACTTTGAATGTCTGTTGCATCGCCTATCTTTCTAAGAGTAGATTGTTTGCAACAGTCTGCTGTTCTTACATTAGACCATCCGTCTGCATATCGTTTTATCGGTGAGGTTTATTTAATTGTAGCTGGAACACCGGATATTTATTACTGATGTTCATTTGAACAGGAGAAATAAAGTGATCCTGTATATTTAAGAGGCTCTGAAGTTGTTCCGTTGACTTGGAAGTGGGAGCATACGGTGAAAGGTTTAAAAATAAAAAAGACTTAAGATACAGTTTGCATATTAAATTCATGAGTGAAGAAGCAAAACTTTTCAGCGGTGTTGAGCTTTCTTTACTATTTCATCTCAATATATAGACAATTTGGGACATAGGCCGAGTGTGTATTGTGTGTATTTAACAACCGTGCTTTCCATACGCTTTTCAAGTATCTCTTGTGCGTGTGCATGCAGGAAATCCGTTTAGAGACTGCCTCACCTTCATAAATTGCGATGTGACACAAAAGGCCTGAACGCCGTATTCCTGCCTCATTTATTTTGAAAACTTTGCTACTGAAACCAAACTTAATCAATGAGCTCTGTGTTGTCTCCGATAAGTTATGTACTGGCTTTATTGATTGGGAAGGATTTTAGAAAACCCATGTGGGGTTTATAATGTCAGCAGTGTTTTGATTATGAAAAGAGTTGGAACCTTGGGAGAAGGAGCCAGGTGGTGTATGTCCTAAAGCCACCGGTGACACGGCTGGGCTGAGGCCCCAGGGGACATGGTTCATGCCCTGCACTTTAACTGTGGTGACTGGCTGCTATAGATGCACTTTTTGCTCATTAAAATGTTAAAAATCAAACTGCATGTAAAAAGATTTGTGAAAATATAAACTTGGGGATTGATCCAGCAAACCGGCGTGTGGTACCCTAGAGATGCTGCTTTCAGCTGCTGGGTAATTTACGCTGATCAGCTGTATGTCCTGGATTGTTTGGGGCTTTTTTTTTCCCGTTTTCTTCTTTTTAGGGTGTTTTGCTTTAGAGGCATTTATGTAGGTTTTTCTTTAATAGAATAGGCATAGGGGAATAAAATAAGAAAACAGGCTATTGATACAACCTCTGTGTTTCATGTCAGATAAAAACATAAAAAGTATTATAGGATGCTGACATGGGGGGTTTCTAGGTTTGGTTTTGTTACAGTTTTGATTGGAAATCGTAAAGAAATGATTTCTCTAGACCATAAGTAACCACCCACGTGAAGAGCTCTGGTAGGAAGTTGTGTGTTGTGTAGGCATTGCGAATCTTCCAACTGAGCAGTATTTAAAGGAGGGAAAAAAAAAAAGAAAGAAAGAAAAAAAGAAAAAAAAGCATTACACTTATAGTAATGAGCCTGCAACTTGAGCAGAAATTGAATAGTTCTCCGTGCAAAAGATCAGCAGTTTTGCTAATTGAAATCTAATCCTGTATGTGTTTTTTTTCAAAATAGTTAAAATTTTAAAATATATTTGTAGTTAACCTGTACTAGTCTCAATTTTTTAGTTGTAAATCAAGTCGGATAAGTATTAGTGTTTAACGAATGTCAAATTATGTCCAATAACATTATAAAAGCCACATAATATTACTGTAAAATCTGTCTTTAAAACATGAGTCAGTGTATAGTGGTACAGATTCAATATATTGCCTCTTTAAGTGAAAATTTCATTTTTTGTTTTTAGAAAGCTATAAATATCAAGAAACAAGTACAAACGAAGTTCTGAGTAATACATTATTCTATAATAACACAACGCTGATGAGATGCGAAAGTGTTTTATTATGTGAATGTTTTTGCTTGCAGTTACAGTAATTATTAAAATAATCAGAAAAATGGAGAAAAATATATTTTGCCATTTTGAGGTGACTGACATTTTTATTTCAGAATTCTCTGTGGCAGCTACATGGCTTTGTTTCTGAAAAATAGATGTACAGTCATTATTTTAAGGACAATTTGTATTGATAAGGCAAATAAAAATATGCGCACTTTACTCCTGCAATTACAATTTTGACAATTTTTAAAGTTCTGGGGTTTGGGTTTTTTTTAACATGTTATGCATTGAGATTTCAGTTGTGGGTAAAGGACAACCGTGCAATAGTTGAAAATTTGTCAAGCTGTAGTTTTTGTGCATAAGCAGAGTTGCTCAGCAGCCGGTCGATCCTTGCGAAAGTCGGTGAGATTCTGCACAAGGGTGAACCCAATCATGTTAATGGAGGGCTGTACTATCAAGGCATTGTTTTATATGAAAATATGTGTTTTTGCAGAGTTTACTCTGAAATCTGTATAGCTCCTTTCCAAGTTTCCTGCTGAAAATGAAAATAGGATGCTTCTTTGCTTTACATGGCATTCTTCAATAGATCTTTTCTTGTTCTTTAAGAAAAGGAGGTTGTTAAATAATCTATCAATAAACTGTCAAGAAGTCAAAGTTTCCATATCTTTTTCTGCCTGAAATCTTAAGAACTTGCCACATTTTAGTTGTCAAGAAACCTCCAAAGAAGAGTCTATGAGCAGTTGAGCCTGAAACCATTGCTAAGAATGGGATGTGCTTACTTGAATTATGTAGGAGGAACACGGTCCTGCAAGGGAGTCAATATGTTTTCTGCTTCACTGAATAGGTTATTAGATTGATGTCGTTTATTTGTTGAATGATGGCACTGGTTTTAGAAATAAATGAAGTGGGAGGCATGAATTTAGTTATTGATGATAATTTATTACTATTGGTCAGAAAAGTGTTGAATTTATCAGAGGGTTTGTCATTCAGTCAGGGTTATCTTGTTTCAGCTGAAAGCAAAAATATAGTTTACATTTCAAGTCTTGAAATATTTAAGCCTGCAGGAGAATGAACGGTGAGTTGGCTGCTAGTAAAGGTCTGCAAACTGGGTAGACCTTTGTGGCGGGTTGTGGATTAGGGAATTAGAATTTTGAACATTATAGAACAATAGAATGTAAATGGATTACTTTTGTCTATGAACACAACTGTTTTGGGACTAAAATGTTTCTGGTTTTGCCTCTTTAATGACTGTATTTGTTTACAGTTGTAAAGTTGAAAATGATTAATTTCTCTGCTGATCATGTTTTCAGTTTGCGTATTCATGCTTTTTATTCGATACCGTGCAAAGGCTGTGCTTGAAAGTTTCTCTGTTTGTGGTGCTGTTTTGCAACATTTAGAAAACAGTTTGTAGGTTAAACAATTTGTATTAATTTTAATATGCATTTTTCAGTCGGTCTTTTAACACTCAAATTTTCTTTCTACTAGCAGTAGGCAACGTTAAACATTCCTGCTATGAGACCTATTGGTTTTATCTTTTGTTATTTATCTTGCTGATGTTAGGAAGTGTTCCCTAATCCCCCAGACCTCTGTTCCTAGGTAACAGTCAAAAGCTGTGCCAGCAGAAGTGGTCCTGCCAGGCCAAACCCATGTGGTTTGGTGTTATTCACTGTGATCCATATGGTCAGGGTAGAGACTGTCCCTAGAGAGGTGTTAACACTCAACAACCCAACCTCCTCCTGCTCTGTGGAGAATTGCTGGATGGCTCCTGCTGCCTGCCCATGTGTGAATCTTGATTAATTTTTCATTTTTAATGAAGTTTGATCATGTTTATTATTTCACATGATTGACTGCCTGGTACTGCTTCCATGTAATTGATAAAGCTCATATTTCTTCATCTGTCTCTCATTTCTTCGGGGCAAAGTTGTGAAATTGTGTGATGTGGTTAATATTAGATTTATTGGTCCCAATAGATGTATAAATTATCTCTTTTTCTCTCCACAGGAAGTTCTACAGACTTTGACCAAGTTTTGTTTCCCCTTCTATGTGGACAGGTAGTGTTAGCTTTTCAAACTTTACAAGAAAATAAGCTTGTCAATAAAACCACTGTAGAAAATAAAAACCATACCATTCTTAATGTTCTGTCTACTTGACTGTGATTTAAAGCACCCAAGTGCAAATTATAGTCTTAGAATCACTTTTTCCTGGGGTTTTTATGGGCACCATCAAAAAAAAAAACCACTTTTAAAAGTTTGAGCTGTTCAGTGGCAGCAGTAAGAGTGCATTTTGTTTTACTTCTGTGTAATGCGTGGATGTGAAAATGCTTTGGTAGTAATTGTCAAATACGCGTATTTATATCAAAGCTTTGTGTGCATATGTGTTTCTTAATTGTCATAATTTGGGCAGAATAATGAATAAAGTGCTTTACATTTAAAGGCCTCTTGATCTTGCTGGAATGCTGGTGCTTCACGTGGTGGCTACTTAATGTGGCTCCTAATTTTCTGGGAAAAATTTTTAAGTTACAGTGGATTTGACAGGAACTGAGAATATGTAATTCTTGTAATTTAGAAAACTGCAGAACTCTTCTAGTTTTTAGTTTTGCTTTTACTGTGAGTTATTCTTGATGGCCTCATGAAACGAACAAGCATTGAAATTTTGAAGGGATGCACCACTGCTCACATCGTCAACGAGCATCATTTAATTGGTTAGAAACACTTGTCTTAGGTCAACTAACACACTGGTTTTGATTGATGAAATTGACCTTAACTGTGATTAAACTGCTAGAAATCTTGTTCTCATTTATAGTGAAATCTGTGATATTTACAGTAGAAATTGATTTTCTTTATAAATCAACATCCATTTCTAATATCACTTCTTGTTTGAGCCATTATTCGATTTAAAAAAAAAAATATTTTTTGTTGTTTTTTTCTCCAACCCATAGGCCAGCTGGTATTTCATAGTTATCTTGAAATACTGTTCACTAGTCTCGATGAATGGAGGTGAAATCTCACTGTGCTTTCCTGGAGACAGGAGTCCCCAGGATAAAGCCACTGCCTCACTCTGTCCTCTGATGCAGCAATCTGGGGTTGAGGAGCTGGAAGCCTGAAGGGATGGTGCAGGCGATGAGCTCTTCCAACCCTCCGGCTGCTTCCTGCAGGTCAGCGTTGAGAGGCGTTGGTGAGGCACTGCTGGAGATGGCTATTACTGCCAGTGCCTCTGCTGTACCTGATTCGGGCGTAAAAAGAGAATTTGAATATCCTGGGCTGTCAACATGAGCTACTTAACCACTGCTTGTTGACTCAAATGACCTTTAAAAGCCACAAATATTACTTAGAATTTAGAATAATTTTTTTGCTGATCATCCTTTTCCTTTCCTAAGGGGGGGGAAAGGGGAATTACATGTATATTTTTTTTCTCCTGTATGTGTTTCTACTAGAAATATTTATGCTTACTATGAGTAGGTTTATTGTATCTAGGGGTTTTGTTTATTTTGTTGTTTTTTGTTTTTCCCCAGCAGTATAACATTTTGAAAGATTAGAACACTGAAAACCCATATGGGGTGCAAATGAGAACATAATGAAAAGTGATTCCCATTTCTGGATTCACTCGTTTGATTGCATATCACAGACTGTCACTGTAAAGACTGTAAGCCAACCATTTTGAACATAAAGGAGAGATTGTAACCCATAGCATACTTAATAATTGAAAATTAAGAGTGGACTTTCAATACTCCAGAAAGTAGAGGATGTCCCAAGTTAAGGGTGTGGCAGCTGGAAGAGATGCATGTGCTACTGTTCTTCTTGATGTAAAAAGACACACACACACTCATAGTTGTGTGCATAGGTATATATATAAATAAATACTTGTTCTAATCCTCTGTGATGTAAATTTGACTTGGCTTTGAACTGCGTCTGGTAATGAACCTGTCAGTTACAGCAAGAAGGTAAACAGTCGTATCACTGAATGCAAATGAATTTAATGTGACCATGATAAAGAGAAAAATACAGTGCATCTTAAGTTCAAAATGTTCTTCATCTTTTAGCTACTTCCAAGTGTAGAACCGGTCAAATACCTGTTCTTAGAGGCTGTTTCTGGAACTCAGCAAGTGGCAAATTTGCACAAGTTCGTCTTTTCTTTCCCTATTTACTGTTAACCAACTACTGCGTATTTGTTGATATATTTCTTATGTTGCATTTAAAATAATGTTATTTGAAGTAGTGAGTAGGTAGCCCCATAATGAAATTACTAGCAACAATGCTTCAATATTCCCCTCAGTCTTCTCAGTAAAGACTTTTCCTACTTTGAGATGAACAGATTGCTTCTAGAAGCAATACTGTTTTCAGTTATGTGTCAGAAAGGTCCGTACAGTCACGTCTAACAGAGTTGACTAGCACTCTCTAGTGGGACTTTATCCCTCTGTATGTGCCTGAAAAGTGGTATGGTGGAGCAGATCTCCTGTTACTCTAATTCTTAGTCCTCAGGGTCAGGTGGTTTTTTTTTAATACATATTGTTTTGTTCATTCTGAAAACAGAAGAGAGAAACACTGAAGCGGTTTCAGTAAAGGCCTTCCAAATACTTAGGTACTATTCCTGGTTAACTAGGTTGCCTTGTGGTTAGCCGTGAGAATTTTGCATTAGAATCTCTCTGAAACATAGAGAGGTTTTAAAATTATTAATTTGAATAGAATGGTGGAGATACTGGCTTGTTGTTCAAATAACTTAGGAACACGGGATAATACCTTATGTTGGAATAATGCTGTGTGTAGGACGTCTCTTCAGGATCTGTAGAAAAATGATCAGTGTGAATTATGATGAAGAGATACTGCTACAAATGATCAGAAATCCATAGTCACTGAGGAATAGATGCTACTCTACTTTTCACCGACTCAGAGCGCAAAGTAGCATTGGCAGTCATAGAACTTAGGTTTTCAAGTCCTTCTAGGATCATGTCCCCAATTCATACCCTGTTTGTGAGGACTTACGGAAATTTAATTTATCTATATATATTTTTAAGAATCACTCTTCATCTGTCCTCTTCCCTCCAACCCTAACTTCCATCTGCCCATTTAGAGAGAAGATTTATAGCACTTCCGTGCTGTTAGGCTTTAAATAGACCGTCTTCCCATTTCAAAACAGAGCTATGAATTTGAAGTATGGATATTAAGATGTTTAAGGTTAAGATTAAGGTCAAGGAAGGTGGTTCTCTCCCTCTAGTTCGCTCTCATCAGATCCCACCTGGAGTAATGCGTTCAGCTCTGGGGATCCCAACATAAGAAGGACGTGGACCTGTTGGAGTGGGTCCGGAGGAGGGCCATGGAGATGATCCAAGGGCTAGAGCACCTCACCTCTGAAGACAGACTGAGAGAGCTGGGGCTGTTCAGCCTGTGGAAGAGAAGGCTTTGGGGAGACCTTATAGCAGCCTTCCAGTACCTGAAGGGGCCTACAAGAAAGCTGGAGAGGGACTTTTTGCAAGGGTGTGAAGTGGTAGGACAAGGGGTAATGGCTTTGATCTGAAAGAGGGAAGATTTAGATCAGGTACAAGGAAGAAATTCTTTACTATGAGGGCGGTGAAGCCCTGGAACAGGTTGCCCTGAGAAGCTGTGGATGCCCCTCCCCTGGAAGCGTTCAAGGCCAGGTTGGACCGGGCTTTGAGCAACCTGGTCTGGTGGACGGTGTCCCTGGCCATGGGAGGGGGGCTGGAACAAGATGATCTGTAAGGTCCCTTCCAACAAAAACCGTTCTGTGATTCTGTCTTGGGAAAAGCACTTCTTACGTTGGGAAGTTTATCCTTCCGTGTGAAGAACTGACAACTGAAACTTGAGCAAGACCCATCAGGCATATTTAGTTTCTGCAGAGCATGTAAATGCAAGAATCTTTAGGTTTACTTTGGAGGAATTTACCAACTTACACAATTGTTTATTAAACAAGCTTCTCCCTGCTGCAAATGAATGTGGTTTTTTTTTCCTGCTGTTCCATAATTTTAATTGTCAGCTAGAATGCTGTTTCTCACACACACTCTGCTCTCAACCTTGTTAAAATTAAGCATATAATCCCCTTTTAAAACACCATACTAAAATCACCATAGTAACATTACATTGAAGCTTTACAGATAAAACACAACACCAGTAAGGGATTTTTTTGGTGTCCCCAAGCAGCTCAGTACGGTTTATGGAAATGGCTGCTCTGCTGACATTTAGAATTCGATAGGATGATAGTACTTACACTGCCTAATTCTCGGACTACTGAAGTACTTTTAAATATCTGTCTTTTTGTTCATCTGTGAATTTGGAGCACTTTTTCGTCTTCGTCGCTGCACGTTTCTCCTTCCCTGTTTGGAATCCACTAAAGGATTCTTCTTTCTAAGCTGGACAGTGACATCCTCCCAATCCAGAGCCAACTTTTATTTCTGAAAGTCTATTTTTCTTTTTCTCTCTGGGCACTGAGTGTATAATCTCTCACATAAATTGTTCAATGCATTGTATCTGGCAGCAGAGAAGAGAGTATTTGCTTGCTTTTAAGGCTTCTGACTGTTAGCTAAATGGCCTTGAATTTAAGGGGTTTTGTTGTTGCTTTTGGTAGGGCTGGCTAGTAAAGCTACACATGTTCGTGCTAGTCAGTTTTCTCAGTTCTCAGTAAACCCCCCAAAAATAGAAAATAACCTGAAAGAAGTGTTAATTTTATATCGTTATGAGGTCTCAAATAGATCTAAAATTGGAATGAAAAGTCCTCTAATAATTATATTAGTCCCAGCTTCACTACTAAACGTCAAAATTTCTGTTAAACAGTAAAACTACATCCCCACAGACTGGGAGGTGAATTGGGCTTGGTTTATATGGATTCACCATCACTGTACAAAAGCATTTCATTTACTTCAGGCAAATGTGGTAATATCTCAAGAATGTCTTTCACTTTGTTAATAAATAGCATTCAGAAAGTGCCGGGCTTTAAATGTAAAGCATCTTATTTTGATCTTACCTTACCATTTTGAGCATCACCTATTAGTGGTGAAATACAGAGGTGAATTATAGCATTTTTAAAGACCTGGGATTTAGGGGTTTTTTTGTTTGTTTGGGTGGTTCTTGTTTTTTTGTGTTGTTGTGTTTTTGATTTTTATTTTCGTGGTGGTTGTTGTTGGTTGTGTTTTTTTTGTTTGGTTTTCCAAAACTGTGTTTTTTCCAATTTGGGCAAATTTTCCTGTAGTGATGCTTTCCACTATGGTCTGAATGGGAGCTGACATCTCAGAGTGTTTTTAGTTCACTTGTGCTATTCTTGAAGAGCCATTAAGATCTTACAGGTGAAGCAAATGACTCCTAGTTTTGAAAAATCATATAAAAGCCCTACAAAATTATTTTTATAGTCATGTCTGGCTTTAGCACAGTGTACTTTTGAGTCTAGTTTGTCTTTTCTTCCTTTGCACACTATTTTAGTCTTTCTTTTAACTGATTGTCTGGCTGCTAGAGTAAAGGAGAGTCATCTGGTATGGTTTCAGTTGCGGAACATTTTGGAATGCTGTACCTGGCATACTTGTAAGATTGGTAGATGGATAATAAAACTTCTGTAAGTCAATATCCAAGTGCTGAAGAGGCTTAGCATGTTATTAAACATTGTCTTGCTCTTGGAGTAAACCAATTCTCAAATGAAGAGTAATAAAGGAATATTTTGGGTTATATGAGAGCATATGGGTTTGGTTTGTATGGTGTGTACTGCATTGAAGATGGTTGATAGTCATAACCATTTTCACTTAAAGATAAACCCAATTTTAGTATCATCCCACACCTAAAAAATGGACCCCCCCTCCCCACCTCCTCCTCCCTCACTGAGCAACTAGTGTAGTGAAGTTCCTAAAGGGTGTAGACTCTCAAAGTTAATTTCTCAGAAAAATTCTGCTGAAAGAGGAAGTGTTACAGGTTCAATGACATAGACTTTTCACACAGAGTTTGCTCAGCATTAATTTTTTCCTCTTACTCTTATTTTCAGCCATGCAGTTAACCAAGTTGGGCAGAACTTTACATTTGTGCTTACAGACATTGACAGCAAACAGAGGTTTGGATTCTGTCGCTTATCTTCTGGAGCCAAGAGCTGCTTCTGTATCTTAAGGTAGGTCTGTGGTTTGGCTTTTGGCTGACTCTAGGAAACAGTGTTTGACTCTGCTGGGTTGTACTGCAATTATAGTTTCCAGCTGTTCGAAATTATTTTCCTATCTAGTCCTCGAAGTCACTGCTCTTCTGCAGAAGTGATGCAAAATATCTTGTGCTTTGAGTTTCTCTGTAGATAACTGTATTTGTTTGTAGTCAATGTTCTCGAGTTAACAATGTGGAGAAAAAAAAAAGGTCTCTTTGCAGTAATTGGATATGACATAGCACGGTGGCAGCTGTTATCTTTCGCTGTCACAACTGATCTTGTGAAGACATTTTGTGGACGTTTGTATATGCAAGTTTTATTAACAAAGCATATGTTGGTAACTGAGAGAATGTCACTGATGCTCTCCACATCCTAAAAGTTTGTATGTATGAACTTTACTCTGTCCTATTGAGGGTTTTGTGAAGTTTGTCATAATAAAGACTGTTAGTGCAAGTTGGAAGGCAACCCGTTTCACATAAAATGTGCAGAGAGGCTCTATCGGAGTAGTTCTTGATGACCTCCCACAGACATGCTGGAATACAGTCTGTGATTTTCTGTTTATACTGGCTGCAAGAAATGATGCAAGTAAAATCAGTTTTAATATTTACCAGTTCCATTAAGAACTTCTATGAATTGAAGTTTTCCACATGATGTGCAGCCTGCCTTGTTTTAAACAAATTTAACAATGGTCTGTCTTCTGCTCTCTGCTTTTTCCATGTTCGTGAGAAACTGGAAGTTTTGGAGCAATGGCCCAGGTAAAGACAGCTCAGTTAACTGTATGCACAGCCAGCTAGGGGACTGAGCAATTGCCCAAGCAATCACAAGTGAGGACAGTTTCATCTGTGACCAGTTGTAGACATCTGCCTCGGCTGTCTCTGGTTTGATTTTCATGTGAGAGAATCCAGTGTAAGAACAAGAAGAACTTGTCTGCATCCTACGAGTACTGTGTTGCAGGTGACAGAATGGGACCTTCTGCATATCTGGTATTGAATGTGACCCCTCTGGAGAATTTCAGGGATGATGTTGCAAAATATAAGAGCACTTATCAAGTACGAGGACACTTCTCATTTCATTGGGTTGCATGCAGCAATGCCATGGAATAGATTTTGCATGATGTATGTATTTGAAGTGAATATGTCTGTGCCATTTGTGCTGGCACGAGGCTGGGGAAGATACCGAGTGTTTGTTGCTGTGTACTTCAGCGTTATACTGATGGCAGTGATCCGCTAACTAGGCCTTCACTGAAGAAGCTTAATATTTGGAGAAATTATTGTGAAATCTACCAAAATTACGAATCACTTGTGTGGGAGGCAGGGTGACAGGTGTTTTCTCAGTATCTTCCTTCGTTCTTGCTTTTCTCTAGCAGACGTTTCAACTCCCATTAGCTATGGCAGTCCAGCAGTACGGACCGTGTACTGAAGGCAGGAAGGTGTTTCCCTAGCTGGCTCCCCGGAGCTGCCACCCTGTGTAGCTGGGGTGCTGATGCACTCTCCTGTGGGAAGAGTCTGGTTACATAAGGTAACTTGTCCTGATTAATGACAAATTAAAGGGGAAACACACTTTGAAAGAAAATCTGAATGAGGAGTAGTATGAGTCCCTTCTTGATCTCTCCTGGATAAGAGTTCTTTGCTGTCAGCTCCCTTATGTTGAGTGAATGCCAAGAAGAAATGGAGGAGTTATGTTGTAGTTAAATGCCTTCTGCTTCAACTCAGAACCAAAAAAAAAAAAGGAATTTTAGTGCAGTTGCAGCAGTGGCTGAATTGGCACTCTCAGCTTCATTCCTGTTGCTTCTTTCTCCTGTGAACTAAAGAGAAAATGAAAGTTGATCATTAATGCAAATGAATGTAAGTTTTGGAGCATAATAAAGAACAGGGATCAACTTTACACAGCATTACATGTGCTCTATTCCCAGGACTGCAGCACCCATTGTTAAAGTGAATCTTCTCGGTGTCCTTCATGAATTAAAGGATGCTGCGTGGTAAATCAGTGGCTTGAAACATGCTGAAGAATGCGAGAATGATGCGAGAAAGCAAATGTGGGTGAAAAGAATGTTTGTTTGTTTGTTTATTTTTATTAAATTACAGGTTGGATGGCAGCAAGCTTGAAGTATTCCTTGCTACACTCAGTGATAGTATAAGAATTAAGTGATATTGTTTATTACTAGAGGTGACATTCACATGTTTATCAGTCAGAGATTTTATGGGTCTGGCCATACTAAAATGGTTTGGAGGTGGAAAATCATCACATGTTTAGATTCGTTATTGAAGAAGAACAGGAGAAAAAGGAAATTCTTTTCACTTAGCCAGTGCTTTAAAAAACTTCTGCACAGGTCTGGAAGCAAAGTTTAAAGCTGGAACAGTACTCGGAAGGCCAGAAGTCAAGGTCTGACTTTGAGTTTTAAAGAGACCTAGAGGCTTTTTCACATGGATGCGAAGTACAGTGAGGCAGTTCTTGGGGTTCAGTAGCCGTAAAGTTATCCCCATGGATGTAGCTCCTGTGGCCTGCAGACAGGCAATTCCGTTTTGCAGAGTAACTCTTTTGGCTGTTTTAACCAGTGCTGTTTAGAAATCTGCTTTCTGGAGAGTTCTCATAGTTTTGTTCCTGCTGTATGCGGGATAGGATGTGATAGCATCACACGGATTTCTGGAAATATTTGATGAAGTTTAAAAACTGCATCTTCGAGGTGTTCTGTGATTATCTCTTAATGTAGAACCACTGAGTCTGTCTCTGTTACTCCGTTTCCTTTTTTCTTCACTTGATTTCTAGCTAATCATGAAGCTGCCATGGCCAAACCCTGTAGGTGAGGCAGAGCTGCCGAGCGCTCGGTAGCAGGGGTGGCTCCTTTCTGCCTTTCAGACAGCAGAGGGCGGACAGCAGCACGAAACCAGTGCCGGAGATGGTCTGCTGGGGGATTGAGGTTCTCAGCAGCAAAGGGAGTTTAAAAACCCCACAAGCTCCTGTACCACTCATCAGAATCTCCTGGGAAACCTGGAATTCTGGACTATCTTTTTCAATGTAACACATTACAGAATTTAAAATAGGCTTTTGAATTATTTTCCAAATGATGAATACGTAGTAACTTGAGAGCTAATGTCAAGTCATCAAGTTCTGAGTTCTAATTTGGTAATTTTACAAAAATTTCCATCCCCAAAGATTTTTGCCTTTCTAAGACTTCATTTAAGGACTTCAGGATTTTGGCTGAAATAAAATGAATTCTATTGGATATGCGTTAAGAAGCTGATTTTTGTTGTTGTAGTTTCTAGAGGCTTGCTTCAGTCTAACTTGGCATCAGATTTGGCATGGGCTTTTGAGGGTGAACAGTGTAGATAGTGCTGAGTTTAGTGATGAGCAGTGGTCTTTTATTAAAAAAACAACCAACCAACGAAAAAGCCTAAACCTGTGTGGAGACCTTCCCAAACTGCTGTCGCACACTCTTCTGAGACAGCATCTTCAATTCCTTCATCAGGCATGTCCCCTAAGTTTTGATCTGAAATTTGTATACTCTTTGTTTCTCATCTTTTCTATGTCTTCTGTGTATGTAGAGAGGTAATATTCTTTCATTAGGGCAAAAGAGTCTGGAAGGTTTCAGAGAGGCTCAGAATTTGTTCTTGTTTGCTCTTTCCTGCTAATTGCAGTGTACTGAAAGATGATGTAAATCTACTGACACGATCTAAGTGATACAAAATAAAATGCATAAATTTATCTTCCTGCTTTTGTATATTCTTAAAGCACATAACTGCTTTCTGATTCTTAAGAATTTTGCATGCTGAGGCTCTTAATTTTAATTTCCTCATTGTTTTCATGTTAGATCTCCTTACTAGCTTATTCATCTTCTCAAATTTCTCGCAACTCTAGCTGTACTGAATGGCCCAGCAGCCGGTTTGTTGGTTACGCTGTGGACGCTGTGGTGCAGGGGCTCAGCTGGATTTGCCTCTTTGGCTGACTCCAGTCATCTGGACCTCTTTAAGAGGAGCAGGCATTGAGGGGGTTCAGCATTCTTTGGATGGGAAAGTAATACGTAAACCAGTTGGTATTGGTTTCGGTAAGCGTACTGAAAGGAGCAGAGTGTTTTATTTTACAACCTGGTTTCTCAAAGTTTAAGTGGACAAACCCTTTTGTATGTGGTCTGCTCATAGAGGGACAGAGTTTAAAACCTCATAGCTGAAATTGCTGTGAGCAGGATACGTGCACTTGGACCGTTTCTAATGATCTGAAGATGGGCGAACAAAATGAAGGCAAGGTACATAAAGCTGTGAAGACACTGCGGAACGCATGAAATTCTAAATTCTATGGAGACATTGAAATGTGAAATTCCTTTTTTTTTTTTTTTCTTTCCCCCTCTCATAGGAGAAAGATATTTAAAAGTGCATATTGGTTTTCATTTTAGCTGGGGTTTTTATCCTTCTGACTTTTATATGTTGTAGAATCTCAGACTCCTGACAACTTTGTCTTTCGGTGTGCTCATGAAGGAAGAAGAAGTTCTGCTTTAGGAATGTAAAAAATGTTGTTAACTCAGTCTGAATACTTTTTTTGATACCATTATTGCAGAATGTTTATATAATAAAACTAACAAGTTTAATTTAAAAAAAATATTTTTATCTTCTGTCTTCTTGAATATTTCTAGAATTCAGTGCAAGGACCGAGTTACTGATGCTTGAAAAGTTCTTCAGGTTATAAAAAGTTCTTCAGGCTATAAACTGATAGAATCCAGTCATTTCTTCAAATGTCTGTTTATTTTATATTCTGACTATTTGAACTTTAAAATAAGTTACATGTTCACAAAACACGCTGTTTATAAATAAAAAATAATGGTGATGTTGAATGTATGGTAACCTATTTAAATGTGTGAACTGGTTTAAATGTGTAACTCAGTGTAATGAGGTGATGTAGCATAATAAACTGGCGACTTGAATGGCGCTATATTTTTATATAGATAAAAAAATCATATGCATGTTCACCAAGTTGACCCTAGCATTAAACGGGTACCTCTCTTACGGCAATGTATACTTGAGTTTAAAAAAATAAGTTTAGTAGTTTAACTGAGAAATAATATTTTTGTATCAATTTAACTGAACTTTTGCCGTAAGTAGGAGTAAGGCTGTGGTGGTTTAACTTTATCCCAGCTGAAACCGTGACAAAGGCCAAGTAAGATAACTGTGCTCTTCCGAACCGTTTGGCAGAATGGTTTTGAGATGACGTTCTTGCTGTTACTTAGTTTGCTTCATCGTCCCTTATTTTTGAGTTAAGATTCTGAGGCAAATAATGTGAAAAATTGAATGAAAAACACTCTAAACTAAAAATGTGTTGAAAAGAAAAACCAAACACCAACACCCCCAAACCCCCAACGTTTCCACAGTACAATATAGCAATCCGAATAAAACTGGTTTTAACATTTTTGAAGAAATTTACCAGGCTGTGTAAAACACTAAATTCTTAATCTAATCTGGATTAGTGGTGTGTGATAGAGTATTAAAATCTAGAAATTGTTTTATATATGATTGTGTTTAAATATATTTTCCAGGTTGTTGCTAAGCTTGTAAAATATTATAATTTACTAGTTCTTAAGTTATAAAGCTGGGCAGAATGTCCATTACAGTTCTCCCTTTCAGCAGAAGTCAAACTCGTAAAAGCTATGGCGATCAGCAGTCAGCGTACTTGCCCATCCATGCTGATAAACATGTTACCTTGTTAATGGCAGTTTCTCCACAAAAGTGATTTTGGTCAATTTAATGCTGTATTTAATTTGAAAAATCTATTTTTTCCAGATATTATAAGAACAGCTTTGGGGGGTGTTAGGTTAGTGCTGCCAGACCGTACGCAACCATTCGCCCCTTGGAGGCTGCCTATATGCTGCTTTGTCCCTTCCCATCAAAAAGGGTTGCAGCAACAACACTAAGAACTTGCGAGGAGAGAACGTGGGCGTTGGTACGCGAAGGAGGGGAGGGAGGTTGCTGCTTCGACAGCACCGCAGCGGCGTGAGGTGCTGGGCCGGCTGTGCTGCCCTGCGGCCCGCGACTGGCGCGTGCGGACTCAGGCAGAGTAATGGGACTTGGTGGACGAGGATCTTGTTCCTGGAACCGTGTGATAGGTACCTCGCATTTATTTATTATTAACTAGTAGAATTTGTGTTTTATCTGTTAAACTGTGAGCTATAGCACCTCATTTCTAACTGCTTGAAGGAGCAGTAATAATAGAAGTCAAAGATTTTTGTCTTACTCCAAGTTCTGTTAAAGCAAAGAAAGGAAAAAAGATGGTGTGGTTTTGCTTTGGTTCACAGACTTCCTGGGCAAAGTTACTGGTTTAAGAAGGTGCTGTACCCATGTGCAACTCTGATTTCAATTTTACTTAATTTGAAGTTTTCGGTGGGTATTCAGCTTTTGTACCGAAAATGAAAATCATTCTTCTGAAGTGAAATGCAGAAACATTTGTGTGGAAATCCCTCTCGGCCAAAATAGCTAAGCTCTGCACCACTCTTTTTCTAAGATAAAACGAAATGAATCTATAATAGTTTGTGACAGATGGCAGAAAATGTAACTAACTGAATGTGATTCTGTATGGAGTTATTTGAGGTTTTTGGTGTGATTTGTTGTGAGTTCCTCTCCTCCCCCCTTTCCTTTCCTTTGATTGCAGTCTTTGTCCATTTATTCTTAGGACAGAATAAGATTTCTGAGCAGGGGCCTCTCTTGTGGTGCAAAGTGAGAATTGTTTTTAATTGAGCAGAAACATGTGGAAGGATCAGGAATATCTCAAGGGATTACAGAAAAATTCCAAATTTGTACTACTTACAGCTTGTGTTTAGAGCAGGGTCTGCTGGGAATAAATGTTAGTTAGTGTGACCTGTGACCTTAAAAACTGTTGACATGGATTTCAGCCAGAAACTAGCCACAGAACTCCTTTGTTAAGCTCATTCATAGCTCCTTGAAAACTCCAGTCAGTGAAAGTTGCCAGCTCAAATCTAAGGAAAGCAGAGCCCTTTTTTTCTTTTTTTTTTTTTTTTTTTTCCCCCCC
>Ga0065711_1030147_pt1 | contig 33530 bp, 24 predicted proteins | sample Hoacrofraction12_FD_59098 | JGI IMG/M metagenome (GOLD analysis project Ga0065711, IMG submission 59098) | Hoatzin crop microbial communities from Cojedes, Venezuela - Epithelial fraction 12 v2 (version 2) | ecosystem: Host-associated > Birds > Digestive system > Esophagus > Crop | place...
TTTTTTTTTTTTTTTTTTTTTCTCCATAGATGCTGTCTTTGCTTTCCAGTTACGCAACCCAGTGCACAATGGGCATGCTCTTTTAATGCAGGATACTCATAAGCAGCTTTTGGAACGTGGGTACCAGCGCCCAGTTTTGCTCTTGCATCCACTTGGAGGCTGGACAAAGGAGGATGACGTTCCTCTCATGTGGCGCATGAAGCAACATGCTGCAGTACTGGAGGAGGGAATCTTGAATCCAGAAACAACAGTGGTGGCTATATTCCCCTCCCCCATGATGTATGCTGGACCAACTGAGGTAAATACATCAAAAGTTTAAAACAAAACAAAATCTCTTTGATAGTGTACTAAAGTATTTTGTGCTATGCCTGATGTTTGTGCATTATGGGTTTTTTAATGGAGAGAGGAGATGAATCTTCCTTGGGAAACCAGACTGTAAAGGCTCCCTCTGTCATCAACCAAAACATTCTTCTATGAAGAATCTTCTATATTGGAGGATTTTACTGGAAATGGTGGGAGACCATACTGGGTTTATGTGCTCTTTTCTTTAGTTATAAGCATATGATAATGAATTAATCCTTCCTCCTTTTTTACAGTCTTTTTCAGAAGGAATTATAAGATCTGTTAATATACCAAATAGTTGTTCTGAATGTTAAGATACTTAAGTTTTATGACTGTTAAGCAAACAGTTTGTATGTTGGAGGGCTATACACAAATTAGGAAAAAAGCCCCCGACTTTGTTTATTTTTTGGCAGACTTAATTCAGTGAGAATTGTTTGAAGGCTTTGTATGGAATAATTCTTTGGCAACACTTTATGTAGAAGCCAGGTCTTGGTTTGGAATCCCTAGAGATTTGTGGGAAGCAGCGAAGAGAATAAATGCTCTCATTTGAGGGCAATTCCTTTAGGAGATTTTGGTTCTTATTACTTTCCCCGCCCTCCATGAGTCACAGGAAGTTCAAATTCTGCCCAGGCTCAAGAGGTTAACTCTGTGGTAGCTTTTTAATAACTAGGAGATCTCACCAGTGGAATTAGATTAGACACGTGTCACTTATTTTCTGCTGACTGATCAGGCAGAGCTTGCACTGCCTTTCGGTCCAGAGGAAAAAAAACTGGTCCAGATCTGGTTGAGGCATGTGAGTTAGTTACTGTAGGGAATCTTGTGCTCTTTCCCGTAGACTTTTTGTGAGAATTAACAGAAATCATCTACTTCAGTTTTGTATTCATGAGCATATGAGGAGGAACAAAATCCACAATCCTTATTCTGAATAGAATAATAGTTTTCTCCTAACCTGTACGGCATTTCCAGTGATCTCAGAGTACAGCCTGACAATAATGTTTGTAGCCAAGTAATAAAAAGAGACTCTTCCTTTAATCATTTTCCATAGGTCATTTAAAAGACATTGGTACTAGACTTGTTTCTGTAGCACAAGTGCTTCACAGAGCAACAGGCATCTATGAGCATGGTTATCTACAGGATGGATGTAGCCTTCCAGTCTAAAGATTTTAATGGACATGGTTCTTTAGCATCGATTTACCACTTTTGTATTTTTAACATTCCTGATAATTACATTGGAAGAAAAGAAATAGTTCTATAAGGGAAAATTATCTATCAAAATGCAATAAGTTTACCTGCTTAGGAAAGTAAATATCTTCTGAAGTGGTATGGATGTATAGAAATGGGACAAGAGCTGCTATTTTTATGTCTGAAATGTGCAGTTTACATTGTTCTGAATTGTCTTAGTCAAATAGCATCACTTAATCAAAATGGAGTTCTTACTTGCCGTTACCCAGATGACAACATGAAACTTAAATTTCTTAACTATGCTAGAATAGTTTCACAAAATACGCTGCTAGCTGCTGTGGTATGCTGGAATTTCATGTGTGTGGCCCACTCTGTGCTTGTAACTATGGTGGGTTGACCCTGGCTGGATGCCAGGTACCCACCAAAGCTGCTCTGTCACTCCCCCCCTCTCAGCAGGACAGCGGAGAGAAAATAAAATGAAAAGCTCGTGGGTTGAGATAAGGACAGGGAGAGATCACTCACCAATTACCGTCACGGGAAAAACAGACTCGACTTGGGGAAAATTAATTTATTACCAAACATATCACCATAGGATAATGAGAAATAAAACATAAATCTTAAAACACCTTCCCCCCACCCCCTCCCTTCTTCCCAGGCTGAACTTCACTCCTGATTTTTTTCTACCTCCTCCCCTCCCAGCAGCACAGGGGGATGGGGAATGGGGGTTATGGTCAGTTCATCACACGCTGTCTTTGCTGCTCCTTCCTCCTCGGGGGAGGACTCCTCACTCTTCCCCTGCTCCAGCGTGGGGTCCCTCATAAGAGCATAGGTAATTTTTCTGTTTTAATGTGTAGATAGGCTGATTAGATCACTGTGAACACTGTGTTTAAGTAGCCTATCTTGTCTGTTTTCCAGTGAGATATTTGGTGGCTATTTATTGGCCAGGGTGTCTTTTTAGAGAAATTACTGTGGTTAAAATAGGGCAATATATGACTAGATTCCACTAAGCTTCCCAAAGCAGTTGCTTTTGCATTAATCTTTTTATATAAAAGGAAAGGGATGGAGGATGACAACATCAGGAAGAACTGAGCAAAGAAATGGGTGAGCTCCATCTTTCTTGCTCTGATTATACTGTTCCAAACACTGTGCTAAAGTAACTTTTTAAGCATCGTAATTTGCAAATGAAACAGGACTAGTATGTCTTAGCTGTAAGTTTGGTGGTGATTCTCATAACTGATTCTTTGTTTTGTTGTGGCTCCTTGGTAAAAATCATTTCTGATGAGGGAAAATTGTGGTAATTACACAATGCGTGCACATTTTAAGGGTCATATTTTGACAGTTTTCTTCTGTTAACTGTTTTTCCCTGTCTGTGTTCTAGGTTCAGTGGCACTGTAGATCACGGATGGTTGCAGGAGCGAACTTCTACATTGTAGGGCGAGATCCAGCAGGGATGCCACACCCTGACACTGGGAAAGATCTATATGAACCAACCCACGGTGCCAAAGTGTTGACAATGGCTCCAGGCCTCCGAGCACTGGAAATTGTACCCTTCAGAGTTGCAGCTTATAATAAGAAAAAGAAGTGCATGGATTATTATGACTCTGATCAGTAAGTTGTATTTTTATTTTAAGACTTTTGGGCAATAGCTGCCTTTTACCCGCTGCCCACATAAAAATCTTTTAAATTAAATTCATATTGCTCAAAGATGGCACTGTTTAAATGTGGTTTTAGATCACAAATGCAACTTGACTTCAGCATGATTTGGGTGTGGTTTCACAGCACAACTAACCTCATCCAACCTTAGCTGCCACTGGAAGCTCCCCTTTTGCTCCTGGGTACTGGATGGAGCTTCTCTAATTCTGGAACATGTTGGCACAGATTGATAAATCCACAGAAAAATATTGCTGTTTATTATAATGGTAAGATTAGTTTTCTGTTGGTTTATCTTTCTAAATATGCTGCTCAGGTGTCAGGTATGCATCAGATATGATGGAAGAGAAGCAATGAGAGAGTGCAGTGGGAAGAAGACAGTGGACAGGAGAGGGTGACAAGTAACTGTTTGCTCTGTTCTAACGATAATGCAAAATTATGCTCTAAGTCCATTGTATGTCCCAAGGTTTTCACCTGTTTTGTTTTTGTTATGTTTTGGGGTTTTTTTTTTCTTTTTTTAATCCAGTTACAGGACAGATAATGTCACCTTTTGCATGTTCCAATATTATTTTTCACTCGTGGTATAGCAGAGTCTAAAACTCAACTGTATGTGCTGCTGTGGTGCCAGTGAGTGGGACTGGGAAGATGACTTGTCATTTTAGTTTAAACCTCTTTATTCAGATTATTGAACTGTACTTTTGTTTTACATCAGACTGCAGTTGAAGCTAGTACTGAAATACGAACTGTTGAGCAAGCTGTTTTTCTAAAAAACACTTGTATTTTTTATATTCTGACTATTTTCTACTGCTTCTAACAGAAGAGGTATGTCTGTAGAACAGTTCATCTTTGAAAGCGTGAGCTCAGCATATGTTGCATTGATCTGTAAAAAAAGAACCCATTGCTTATCTGTTCTTCTTCAGCTGCTTATGATGCAGTTACACTGAGTATAAAACTCTCCAACGATGTCACTGTGACTTGTGACAATCAACCAACAAGTTTTGTTCAGCAGCTGTGTCTTTCTTACTATGAATTATGTTTATTAGTAGATAGTGTGCTGGCTTAACCTTGATTGTAAGTTATGTAACTGCTTTGTATTTCAGCAATAAATTCCGAGCACCTGAATTAGTCTGCTTTTATTTTTAAAAGCTGCGAAGTGTTATTGTCTCTTACATAACCAAATATAGCTTTATGGTATGTTCTTCTGTTCCTTGGAGATCATAAGCAGCATGATAAATGCAAATCTGTTGAAACCTGACAAGAATTAAAATAGTTTCACTGTGTATTACTCTGTGATGTCCATATGTGTTCAGAAATTTGATGATTTGCTACATTGCAGATGTTTTAAAATTGAAGCTAATCAGGGAGGCTTATTGAGCAGTTGTAGTTTTCTGATACTGTTCTTCCTTCCTCCTCCCTCCCATATAGGCAGTATTCCAGCATAAGATTCTCCTTAGTGCGGCGAGTCTTCTCTTTGAATAGCATTGCAGCAGGGGTTTTTTTTCTCTCGTGTGAAGCTGTGGACAGTAGTGTCAGATCAGACCTATGCCCTGATACATATGGTATTTTCATCAGGAGGAATTAAATCAGAGGGAAGGATGCTTCTGGTGTATAGGACATGAAAGTCTTTTCCTGAAATTATTGCCTCTTAGCTAGCTGTTGAACACTTCAGTACCTTTGTGCCTTTCGTTATTTGAGATGCATCTAGCAGTCCTCATTGCTGTGCACAGTAACTGGATTGTGATGTAAATATTGCTAGTTTTATGCAAACCTGTATACATTATAACAGAAGGTTCAAAAGGTGGTTGTAGTAGGTACTATGGGTATTTGTCCTGTTTGTTGTCCAAGTAATTCAGCAAGTTTTAACAGACAAATACACAAAGATTAAAGTGAGACAGTTATACTGGTGTGTCACTTCTTAATAAACTGGAATAGAAGGGGAGTAGCAACGTGAGAAGCCAGAATTCCCATTGCCTGGAACATAAAATATTTGTAGAAGAATATTGATTCTGTGATCACTAATACTGTACTCTTAGTAGCATAGATTTGATTTAGTTCAAGGGGGAGTAAAACTGTACCTCTGTCATTAGCCAGAGCAAATGATAAAAAAAAAAATCTGTGGTAACAGGTTTTGCCGTTTGTCACAGACTGCATTATGCACACTCTATTATCCTTTCATCAGGCCTGTGGGGACCCTTTGGTTTGAGGCTTTTTTTTTTGTTTCTGTCACTGTCTTGGCAAAAAGGCCATGCTGCTACTAGTATGCAGTTTTGCCCTGGTGCTGTTGGAACGTAAGACCATTTGTCCTCTTTTTCCCTAGATACTCCATTTGTAAACTACAGGGTAGACTGGAGTGTGGCAGCAATCCTCTAGATGGCAATGCAGACACTTCTAGGCTCCCTGAAGAGAGAGCCATTATTGCTCCCGCTTGCCATAGACAGAACACTGTGGTAGGCTACAGACACTTAGAGCTTGGGTGGGTGCAGCTGGCTGCTTTTCAAGATAGTCTGAGTAATGCTGAAAATGTGGCAGACTCCTGGACCTTGTGGTGTTGGACTCTGTGAGGAGGATGACAGGGAATAGAGAGTTGTCTGGCAGTAGGAGAGGATCAGTACTGGTGGAAGACCCTTGGGTGTGAAATAGTGATGTTTGTGGAAATCTTTCCTGAGCTCACCACTTACCTGTTGAAAAACACAGCATGAAAATGTGAGGAGGAAGGTTGTATGCGTATAAGGATTGCTGTGACTTGTTTTGGAAATGGGTAACTTGATTTCTATTGCACCTCTCAGTTCTTTGAGGCTTGGAGACTTGACAGCCAACTAGGTAATTCAAGAATTTACATTGCTAATGGATGCACAGAAGGTTATGGCAAGTGGGTTTCCCTTGGACTGAGCAGTAGCTAAGCTGTGTGTCTTAGCTGCTGGCAGTAGTTACTCTCTCCCCGAGTGATCATACCTTGTATTCTTTCAGGCCTCCTAGACTCATCTATCTGGGAAGGTGCTTGTCAGAAGTCATGATGGACACTATCTGCTATCTTGGGTGTCTTTTAATTTGGCAGAGGTGGACCCATACCTGGCTTGGCAGCAAAGACATGTAGAGGTTATTGCAGTTGGGCTTTTTGCTGATGTTAGTGAATTATCTTCCTGCTTCTTAAGGCAATCCAAAGCCATGGGGATGATGAGGGATGTATCTTTGGCTAGTGGTGAGAGGTTACCAAAAGCTTGTTCCAACTGCCAGAAGGATGTCTGACACGTTGGGGCTACAGCATTAGCAAGTGGCAGTAAGTTGCTTTGCTTGTGACCTCTCTAAACATTCATGCTCAGCTTTTATGAGAAAGATGTAATGCTTGCTGATTCTGTGCATTCCGTGTATGCCTGTGGGGATAGGTTTTTACATGCTGGGTTGGTACTGGTGCGCTACATACCGTACGATACCGGGCAATTACGTGATACCTTGCAGTGGCTAAGCTGCTCATGACCTGCTGGCAAGCCTGGGAAGCATAAAAAAGCCTGACACTGGTCCTGCCTCCAAATTAGTAACAAAGGCCCTTACTTCTCAGGTGTGCTGCATGTGATTCTAAGAGGTCATTGTTTTTAAGGGCTTCAGCTCCCAAAGGTGTCCACAAAACTGCACTTGTGTGGAGTTGATACTGAAGTTAAGTTTGTTTCTCGCTTCCATTAGTATCCTCCAGAATGCGTGCTGCCCTTGGAGTTTCAGTAGACCTGGTATCTCTGCTTGGGAACAGTCTGGAGAACATGACTTAACTTTGAGTGTCAGGGCCTCATGCTGCTGGTTAACAAAGTTGAGCTGCTATGATGCTGTGTTGGAGCCAAAGTCACTTGACAGCAGGAGTATCTCCATGTGTCCCTGTTTATAAGGAAAGGCAGAGATATCCTGGTTGCATTCAGGGATAATCATGGAGCATTGTGTGTGAGGAAAGGGTGTAAGAAAAGACTCATGTAAAAGCCTTTATACTAGCTACACAACAATTGTAATTGCAGAGTGGTGCACAAAGTTGAACTTGTATTGTTGACTAAAGTTACGCTTTAAAGGTAAGACCTGTCAACAACTAATGACTTGAAACTGTATTTGCATTTTGCCTCATGAAGCCACCACAAATTTTAGTTTGTTTCTTGGACATCTTACAACTAAGTTTAGCACCTCATGGAACTGCAGTCTTAAGATGTTTTTTTGGAAAAGATGTGTCTAAAACTAAGATTTCGGAAAGGGATTTGAGCAATGCATTTGAAGTGATGTATAGCAGCACAGGTAAAGCTAATTTCATTCTATTTTGCCTTGGGTCAAAATGAAGATAATTAAAAAAAAAAATCCCTTTTTAGTGTTGCTCAAGTCAGAGAGCAAGCCTAATTTAAGTTTCTGTGAGAAGCTTGAGCATATCATAGAATAGTTTCAGTTGGAAGGTGCCTTTAAAAGTCATCTAGTCCAAACCCCCTGCAGTGAGCAGGGACATCTAGCACTAGATCAGGTTGCTCAGCGCCCTGTCCAACTTGTCCTTGAGCATTTCCAGGGATGGGGCTTCTACCACCTCTCTGGGCAACTTGTTCCACCACCCTCATTGTAAAAAATTCCTTCCTTACATCCAGTCTAAATCTATGTTCCCTTAGATTAAAACCATTACCCCTTGTCTTATCACAACAGGCCTTGCTTATAAGAAAGTCCCCATCTTTCCTATAAGCCACCTTCAGGTACTGGAAGGCTGCTATAAGGTCGCCCCGGAGCCTTCTCTTCTCCAGGCTGAACAAGCCCAACTCTCTCAGCCTTTCCTCATAGGAGAGGTGTTCCAGCCCTCTGATCATCTTTGTGGCCCTCCTGGAGCTGTTGGAGCAGGTCTACATGTCCTTCCTGCGCTGAGGGCTCCAGAGCTGGACGCAGGTCTTCAGGTGGAGTCTCACCAAATTCCACTTGCACAGAAGATATATCTGAACATATGATACATATAGAAACTAGTATGACTATTGGTACAGTGCTTTGCTTATCATAGTTTTTACCCTTTTAGATTTCATAGAATTTTGGATCAATAACTGAATATGTCCAAACATGTTCTGGGAAAGTTTATAGGAAGAATTCTAGTTATAATGGAGACATTCCAAATGATTGTCTGATCTGTGAACCACTGTTAGACTGAAGTGAAGAAAAAAAACAGCCAAAAAACCAAGCAGAAAAAACACCACCACCCCTCAAAAAAATCCCCACCCAATGCTGAAATCCCTTCAGGAAAGCAGTTGGTGTGTTTCTTCAGCCAAAAAGGCCTCTCGAACAGTTACCACAGACAAGTGTAATTTGGGATTGGTGGCTTAATAATAGTAGTTGTTTGGGTGAGCAGAGATTCCCAGTTCTTTACAGAAGATCAGTCCTATAAAATGCAGCTGCAGACTGCTGCTGAGAAAAAACTCAATTAAGAGAGGAAATTAGTCTGGCAATTAAAAAAGCCACAGCAGTGTCTGGAAAAATGGATTATTTTTCTTTTGTCATGAAAGAAGACTGATGAGATCATTTTGGTTAAAAGAAACCCATAAGTAAGGTTACTGGAGCGGACTGTTCATGCTTTCTGTAAAACGTGAATGAAGCATGGGTATCTGTGAAGAGGATAGGTTTTAACTTCATATAATTTATTCCCAGGATCTTTAATATGGTTGTCATGACTGCTTTAATACTGTCAAGTCATACTTACAGGGCAGCTGTTCCAACTTAAGTACATACTGTTCCCAAATCTGTTTGGTGTCATACCTGCTTTTTAAACTCATGGGAAGAGGCTGACATAAGCACACTGGACTGTCCTCCTTAATTTATCTATGTGAAATATGGTTTCTCAGTTAACGTTAGTACATAATTTAGTATACATTGAAACACTACAGCAGCTCAAAAGTCTTAAACCCTCCTGCCAGTCAAAAAGGAATTTTATTCACAGCATGTAAAGAATTTGCTTTGCATATAGTGATATTAATCACGTTATTACGTTCTACTTTCACAAAGAGTTTGTTGATGGCCAGTTTAGGTTTTGAGCCTAGCTGATACTAGCTGGTTCATTCATCGCCATGGGGCATTCCCAAGGCATAACATAGACTGACTTAACAAGGGCTTGAAACTGTAAGGGACACCATTCTGTTCGTGTCAGAGTTACAGTGTAAGTCATGACTTGATTCTGCAAAGGCAAATTTGATTTCGGTGAAAAAACTTCTGAAAAAGGTCATAAGGTTTGATTTCACCTCGTGACAGATGCTCTTCAGGAAGTGTGAAGCTGGAGAAGGAGAATTGTTAAAAGACTGAACCCCAGATAAGGAGGCCTTAGTCAGATCTAAAGTTCAGCAGCAGAGTAGAACATGGCAGTTGTGAAGCCAGATCAGGGTGAATAAATCATGTTATTGTTTTTTTTCCATACTTTTGTTTCCAAAAACCATATTATTATGAATAGGCAAAATTATGAATGAATGGTCTTACTTTTATCATGAGCCTTGTATTTAATTCTTAAGACCTTGAGAGCACCAGACATTGCCCTCCACAGAGAATGGGAATTCCAAGAAGGCCATTTGCACAGTACCAGATACTCTAACAGAAGGTTGGGGTTTCCAAGATCATGGATGATCTTTAGTGGTCCAAAGTGAAAAATCAACTACATAATATACTTAGATTACATGTGTAGGGAATAATTGTTAAGGTGGAAGCAATACTCTCTTCAGTCACTCTATTAAGGTACTGTATTGACACCTCAGAGATATGACAGAGGTTTTCTGTAGGGCCATGGGCATCTTCATGCAGTCATTTCCCCCTTGCAAACTGGTGCTAACTTCTTTGTTTGGTCACAAGAACTGTAAGGTCTTCGAAATCTTCGCCTCACACACTGCTCTGAGAGTGTTTGAGCTCAGAACAAGCTATAAAGAGCTGTCATTGTTGCTGGGGTCACTAGTGATATTATAATAAAAAATAACTGCTGAATGCACAAAATTAAGGGAAGTTCATTTAACAGATTGAAACATTAGTCTTTGTAAATGAAAGAAAGGAAAGAACTGGTGTATGAATTCTTAATCTTCTGTGCATGGTTTTTAATGTCCTTTGAGTCTGATGCTCAGTTACTGTGAATAGTTTGAAGATTAACAGCACAAATTACGTTATTCTGAATGAAGCACTGCTTTCCAAATGTAAAGTATTATCTTGTGCACCTGTGGGTGTCTGTCCATGTATGTATATATTTATATATATAGCTCTATGTGTGGAAGGAGGGCACAATCTGAAGTGTAAGAAAAGATTCTGTTTCTGCTTTTGTTAGGCGTATGAGAGCAGAGCAAAGTTACGTATTTTCTGTCTGCCTAGCCCTGTCCTCCATAAGTAAGGGGACTGCACAGTGTGTATATGTAAAGCTTTTTCCACACTGCGAGTTTTGTAGGGTTCTAGTCTCAAGGTAATATATTTCAAGACTGCTCTTCTGTTGACAAGTTTTTGTTGTGGATTTATTTCTGCCTTTTTTCCACTTTCTCTTGGCGAAAGCTTTTAATTGCCTTGGCACCAAATATTACGTCCATGCTAGTCAAACTCAATTGGGAGTAAAAGGTCAAATCAATGCTACAGGCATTTACTAACATACAGTGTGGCTCAAAGAAGGCTATTTCTGTCAGCCACTGAATAAAAATTTCAAAGGCACTTAAATCCCGTGCGCAGAAAAGTCTTGGGTTAAGTTTCATTGAGAGTCGTTCCAGGTCTCACTTGAGAATGGAATTAGGATGGCTTTGATATTTATATTTCATAGCAGCTTTAATGGTCAAATGCTCTCACGTTCTGCTCAAATCCATTTTATGTAGGGTAACTTCTAATAGCCTCAGAATTCGCTGTCAACAAAATTACTTGACTCTTCTTTCTGGTTTCTTTTTCCACAAAAACAAATTACTCATACTGATATGTTTTATTTCCAAATTCTGGTGGTTCACGTCACACCACAGCACCAGTACTGGTAAGGTGTTTCTGCTTAATGGAAATATCAGTTTCTGATACTCAAGAGGTTTGATTTTTGCCATTAGTAAAGACAACGAATATTGGGTGGTTATTCATATACTCTGTGTTAGGTATGAAAGTGGAGATTAAACTGGAAACAAGAAAATTGCAAATGCAGTCGTTTTAAAAAAGGCAAAAATTACGGTGTTGTTTCAACATACAGTAGATATTGCCAAAGCTCCATTGGAGTCATTTGAGTGATTACCAATTAAGGTATTTTTTTTAAAATAAAAACCCATTCAAAGTAGAAGTTTGGGATAATGAGAGAGTATCATCACTACTTTTGTACTTTTTAATAGTATTTTTTGAATATTTCTAGAACAGTTATGAAATGCTGAAGGTAGAATGTTTCTTAAATGATCCTCACTCATGTTTTTATTTCCTTTTCTTATAGTTTCTGTAGTTCTCCTTAGGTTTTTCATGTGTCTCTTTCTTCCTATTTCTGATTCCTAGAGCTGCTTTTTATGCAGCTAGGGATAAGAAGAAGCTAAAGAAATTGGGGTCTTATTGAAGCAAATTTATATGGCATATCTGGATTTATTGTCTTAGTACCTTTATTCCACTTGTAGGGCATGGGAGGTAGTTGAGTGGTTTTCTGAAAACTTAACAGACTAGGACGGGATAAAGCAGCTGACATTTTTTTAATGCTCAAACTTTGGTGTTGCTACCACACTGTGGAGAAAACCACACATGGAGAAACTGTATAGCACTTGCTTTACTCTTCCTGATCATATGAAGGCTTAGTATTTTTTCACTAGAATTAACCCGGCTTATCACTTCCCCACATATATTTTACGGAAATAGTTCTTTGCAAAGAACAGAAGTTACGATCAAGAAGTGTTAGTGAACAGTAGGCATCTTTCTGCCAAGGAGCAAAGTTTTCAGGTGTTATAGATAGCAGTGACATAACTTTTTCTCCCATGGGCTTACATCAACTTTAAGTTTTCATTTTTATGTAATTTAGATTTTGCAGAATTGAAGCACAGTAAGTTTTTTTGCCTTGTTGTGACACTTCAGGAACCCACAGTCCCAAATTGAGAGCAATAAGAAAAGAGCATGTATGGCAATGCTGCTGTGTAAGTGTATATGATCCAAATCAGAAAGTTATGGGGCTAGTGGTTTTGTGAAAGGGAACAGTGGAATGCTTTCTATATCTTGTGAACTTCCATACCCTACTGAGCATAGCTCAGCACTTGGAGCCAAGTTCTGCCCTCTGATGTGCATGCTTGGCTCTTGTTTCTGTCTAAGGCATGTGCATCTGAGATCAATACTTGGCTTTTATTTCAAACAGACAAGTAAAGAATGAGTAATGCATACATGTTGCAAATTGAGCAAATGGTGTAAGTAAAACTGCATATTTGATTTAAGAAGAAATAGTTTTTGCTTTGGAGCATTTGGTACGACTCTGGCATTCGTCTTGCTTTTGCTGTTTCAGTCCTGTGAGGTGTAAGAGTTTAACTTGTGGAGCTGTTGCTGCTTATGACCATGTATCTGAGAAGTTAAGATTAATTTAGTGTCATATTACCAATGCTAAACTTTGGCAAAGTCCAGAATAGGATGGCTGTTTTTGCTTGGCAGAGGGCTGAGACAGGAGGTGGAGGTGATGATTCTCTCTCAACAGCAGTTCCCTCTTTCCTCATAGAGAGCAGACCAGGAGAGATGGAAGCACAGGCTCAGTTCAGTCCACAGGAGATCAGTGCACCATGCTGCTAAACCTCAGGAGTTACCTAACCTGAATATTGTAGAGGATGTATGTTCTAGAGATTTACTGGCATTGCTGGCGAAATGTCTGGAAATGACAGTTGCTAAAAAGCTTTATATGCCCAAGAAGAAATTTATAAAGTATCAAGGAAGCAAAAGGAATATGAGCAACTTTGCCTGCTTGTAAAACGTGTTCTTTTTTTCTCCCCCCTTACCCCACTCCTACTCTCTCAGCCACGAAGACTTCGAATTTATATCGGGGACCCGCATGCGCAAGCTGGCTCGAGAAGGACAAAACCCACCGGAAGGCTTCATGGCTCCTAAGGCTTGGACTGTGCTGACAGAATACTACAAATCCTTGGAGAAGGCTTAGGCCTCTTATTAACTGCAGATCAACCTTTGACGCCTGATTTATTTGTGAGAAGGGGACCACACAGTCACCGTTCCTGTTGCTTTGTTGTGGTGTCTGTCAGGAAGTTCTTTTCTGAAAACAGACTCTTTCACCCTAACTTAGCATCATTCTTTGCCTGTCCTTATGGGTTCTATTATGTCCTGGCACCTAACTAGCTGCTGGTTTTAATGTCTTCTCTTTTATTACAGTTAATATTCTTGCAGTAGGATTTTTAACTCTTGTCTTTTTTTGTATTTTACTGCCTCTGTCCTATGAGTTCTGCAGCTGTTAAATAGATGCAGCTTTCTTCATATGTTATTTAAACTGCTGGGTAGTCTCTGGTTTTAGTAGTTTGTAGGAGAAAATTTAATGGTTAGACCCTTAATTATGGATAGATTGTCTAGAAATTGAAAAAGTAAATAAGTTTTAAAACATCCATAAAAGTGTCCTCATCTTTATCTCATCATCATATCCAGAAGCACTTAACGTTGATTTCTCACTATATGTAATCAAAAAGCAGAGTTTTTTATGTAGCATAATTAAACTTCTTTGCTTCTTTGTCTAGTTTTGGGGTTCGTTGATTTGTCCGGCGATTCTCTTCTGCTGTCGACCTGTGAAGATGGCCAAGTAATGAATAAAAGAAAATATCTGGTTTTCACTTTGAATTGATAACTAATCTAGATTTTTTTTTTTGTATGTGCTTGTTGTTATAGGTGTCAGTAGGACAACAGAGAATGTTTTATTTCGTTTGATACAACTTGCCGGTTTTTTGTTCCAGATACACTTGTTTAGCCTACTACAGCTTTAAAAAAAGTATAGCAGACCAACCTTGAATTCATGTTTAATTATTGCAATAAAAAAAAAATAATAAAAAAGCTTAGAGGCATTTCCTGTGGTACAAATGCTTAGTCCTGAGGTTAATTTTCTGGCTATTTTTCAAGGTCTCCAAAGACTAATCTCCTTCTCTTGGCTCAGCTTTGCTTGCATGAAAGACAAAGCATATGTTCTTCTAGGATTCTTCAAAAACCCTAAAGTTGGTTAATTCAATATGTGAAACATAAACTGCTAAAGGAAAACGTAAAAAATGAGAAGTAAAACACTTCTTTAAGTGTAAAGTAACACTGACCTATTTGGATATTTTCAAGCATTTGCAGATAATCAGCGGAACCGTCATAACCCTTCTTAGACTATTAGCTAGAAACTGTCTCATATCCTTCTGACAGAAACTTACTTTTCTGTTGTTAAACAGTGTATATAGGAGGAACCAGCTCAAAATTGTTTTTAGAGTGTGGATACCAGCCTGCTACCGAGCCTAGATAAAGCATATGTTCGCCTAGATTTTTTTTGGACAGGAGGAAGGTTGTGGTGAGGAGACCTGTGTAATGAATGGGACAAATGCTGCTTGCAATCTTTGTTTACTTGTTCACAGTAGTATTTAAGACAAATGCTTTGAGAATTACTTCCTGCTCTTTTCTTCCTCTGTCTCGCTGAAGAGATGTAGAAGGTATCTTTTAATGCGATTCTTACCTCTGGTAGAAAGTAAGGCAGAATTAGGGAAATACAAGAGGCATGTTTCTTAGCGAACCATGATTACTGGAGACTGTGTTTTGGTAGTGTAAAGCTTATTTCTTCAGAATTTCTGAACAGATTTTTCTTCAAACTTGGCTTTCTTTTTAGTTTATATCAGTATGTAGGATGTGTGAAATCCAGGAGAAGGAGTCAGTTCATTGTGTGCAGCTGTTATGCAAAACTTCAAGTTTAACTATGAAGGTGAATGAGAGTTATCAGCTGCTAAAATGTGATTTGCTGTTGGAAGTTGGAGTTTGGACTCTTTGCTGTCAGGTTTGATTCTTCTGCTAGTTACGATGAAAGATAATAAAAATATTTTGGCAGAATAGCAAACACAGGTGAAAGTCTACAGAAGTTAATGTTTTAAAAATTCTATGTGTGCTGTATGAAGTCCAGAAAATAAGTGGGAGTGGTGAGCATCAATGTGAATCATTCTGCAAAGTGAATTTAGAAGCAGGAATGTCTTCAAGCAAATTAAGAGTAATAACAAGCAGATCTAGTTTTCGTACTTAACTGGTTTGATGCTGAGACCCTGCTCTTACAGTGCTTCTGGAAAGCATTTCTTGCAAGGCTCTTTATTAAAGAAGCTTTCAGGTTTATTCTAACTTTAAGCCAACAGCCACAGCATTTCCAGCATAATGTCAGTTAAGAACAAGCGCAGCTGGTCTATTTGTGGGCAGGGCTTTCTCTATACAACAATATTTTCCTGTATCATATGGATTTTCACTGTAGAGTTCAAAATTTTCCTCTTATCTGCAGCTGCCTTATTTAAGGAAGCCGTACTTATAGGAAAGGGCTACCCCAGAAATTATTCTTTTGCCAGTGTCTCTCTCTCTTTATCATTTCTCTGCCTTATCTCAGTGGTAGCGTTGTCAATTGGCCAGTCTTAACATGTTGTGCTTAACAGTAGGTTCAGCTTCATTAAGCGTGCTATTGTGTTTGAGGCTTTTCTGAGAAAAGTTGGATGTCTTCCAGGAGGCAGCAACAAGACTGTGGCTGTTGCACCCAGCACTTGTCTTCCCACACCTGCACTGTCACCAAAGAGCAATGACCTCAGGAACATGCCATGCAAAAGTAATAATACTCTTGAACCATGTGATGGCTATGAAAACAAGCAGGACCTAACTTTCCAGCTGGGAAAATAAAAAGCTCTATTGTCTCATTTCTGCAGTTCCTAAAACAACTCTTTTTGACTGGAAAAATACTGATATGTACATGAATCATGAATCTAAGCAGTTATATAGGTGTGTTCTTTTCTTGTGAAGAACAGAAAAATCAAACGATCCAAGTGTGTCCTTTTTCTCTTGATTATTGAATCAAAATGACCTTTAGGAGTTTTAGTCTGTTCATTCAGATGAAAAATGTCAAAAAGTGTTCCCCCTGCCTCCCACCTTCTGCCTCTACATTGATCTACCTTATAAATGGTTCTTTACCTGCTACTGTTGCACAGGATAATTTATGGCTATTGTCCTGTGCTTTTGTACGGTCTCTGGATGATTATTCACTTCTAGCTGATCATTCTGATGTTTTGGGCATGTGATATATGAAAGTAATAACACCCTTGATCCATATGGCTGATACAAGGACAATCTGGACCCAGCTTTCCAAAATACAGGGATTAATGAGGCAGGTGAAGATTACCAAACCATAATCCTTGGGGTTAAATAAATGGCACAAAATTACTGTGTCTCCTAGGTGAAATGATTAATTCCAGATGACTTTGATTCCTGCAGTGCCTATGAGTAATGTAAGTAAAAGGCAAGTTTTTTCTAAAGAACCTCATAGCTGAGAATTCTGTTTTCTTGTGTGAGCTGCTGTATGCCTGTTTTTGACTAACATGAATATTCAGGGTAACTTTTTAAGTGAAGATCTACGGGTTATGATGGAAAAATGGTAGCTGGATGCTGACGTCTGTCTGATTTTTTTTTTTCTTTCAATAAGGGATCTGAGCACAAACAACTCGGTAATACATCAAAGATGCGAAATGGAAAAGGTGGGCTAGGTCACAGGTTTATTTAGATCCACTTTGGAGCTGACCAAGCTTCTACATCTGGAGTCATTCAGTAAAGTCAGGAGGGGGAGGAAATGAGTGAGTGTCTTGGCATGGTGGTGATGGTGGTGGTGGAAGTAGAACACAGCTACCGTGAGTTGTGTAGCCAATACTGTAATTAGCTTGAGTTTGGACCTTCCTTGCATTTCCTATTTCTGTTATTTCAAAAAGTTCAACAGGTGGGTCACATAGAGGGTTAAAGTTGCTGCCTTTCCATGCTACAAAAAGAACAGAAATTGCTTTGAGCATCCTGACCAAATACTAACAGAGTAGTCCAGATCCTTTTCCTTTCATGATGGATTAAACGTGCTAATCAATGTATTACCCCTTTCCCTGTAAATGTTGACAGCTTCAAAAACAAGTGTGAGTGTCACTTTCAGTATTGACGCACATGGCATCCCTTGTATTTCTGGTCACGGACCTTTAAGTTTTTCTGCTAGACATTGTAGGAACACAGAAAAAAGCTCTCATCTGTGCCTCCCTGTGAGTCAGAAGATAAGTTTACTGCGTCTATGGCACCATCTTCAAAGACAGGGAAAGAGAAGACTATTCCTTCACTTAATATAGGAGAATCCACAGGAAAAAATAAGATGGAAGCTGAATTTCCATTTAACTTTGCATGCGTATCTGTTTATCCATCTATAGGAACGGGATGTGGTGCTTGAACACTAGTGAGAAATGTGTAAGAATGGTATTCTACTCCTCAAACCTGGCACAGAATCCTTCACCACCACCTGTAAAATAATAAGGACTTCAGCCTGGAATGAGATGGCCAAATTAAATGCTAGAATGAAAGCAACTGATAGCTCAGTATTAACATTTTGATGTTCTTTATGAATTGGTCTCGGAAACATGCTTACCAAAGCTCCTGATTTAGATGCTTTTAAAGAGGAGCATGACTATAGTTCCATTTTTTTATGTTTACAGTTTTTTACAAGGTGGAGCTGTGCGGCTAAACTGCCAAGGATATGTTTAAAGCCTTCAATGGCCAATTCATTGGGTATGAGAGTGCCTTGCCAGCAGCCAAACAGGTGAAAGGTAAATGTGATTTAAAGGAAGACTGTGCTGAGGTTTCTGCTCAGTTGTGTTGTTTTACCTTGAAGAAAGCCTGAGGGCTGAAATAGCAGGGCCTCTTTTGAATTTGCTTTCTTATTTCACAAAAAACTTGGATTATGAATATAGCTGGATTTTTTTACTAGGCGTTTGAAGTGTCCATTGAAGGGTTTTCTTTGTGTCTCCTGCAAGCTCTCTGTCTGCTCTTGTGGTATTAGGATTTTTTTTACCTGTATCCCTTTTCATTATTTAGTCTTTATTAAAATCACTTTTTTCTTCTTTATTGGAGGGTATATGTGTGTACGAGACAGTATCATGCCTTCGACATTACCAGAGCTGTTTGTCCTAGAAACCTCATCTTGATACCATTTTGAAGCTGAGGGGGGAATGCAACTACATGGAAAGCTAGAAAACAAGGCTTTAAAGCCACATCTGGAATTCTTAGACAGTAAGTGGCTCCAACTTAAAATAGAGAATACAGAAGTTTTGTATGCCATAAAACTTAAGGAGCCTTGGATTTAGTATAAGGACTGTCACCTGACCTTCATATTAAAATCCAACTACACAATGCTTTGAATTATGATTGTAGTTAGAATGCTGCCCATCTATGGTATGAAAGGAGAATAAAAAATACCAGTTTCAGTATAAACTTCAAGGGAGTGGAAATAGTGCCCAAGTCTTGCTTTTGTCCTCTGCAAACACAGCTGTTTTGTCTGTGGAGTCCTACACTCATCATGCTAAATTGCATTGTATGAGAAGAGTACAAATGTTTTGGCCATATCCACTTATTTTCATCTCATAACAGCAGTGTATGATTGCAAGTAAAAGTCTTGCAGTCTAAGCTGTGAGTTTTCAGTATTGCTGGACAACTGCAGATCTCTAGACTTTCCATCCAGATGACCTGTGGCTGAATTTTTGTGGTCTAAATCAATTATTTCTGTAATGATTGATAGTAAAGTTTGTTGCAATAATTGTGATGAGACAGATGAGAGACACCACTATCTACGTGTTAATATTCCCTGAATGTTGCTGGTGCATTTTATTTATTATAAAACATGACATTTTGTTCAGGAGGACAAACCCACTCCTCTAACACGGAAATATTTCTCTGATTTCAGGAGTCCTCCTCAGGGAAAGAGAAAATACTTATGCTTTTGTGCTATTAATTTGATTTCATCAACAGCTTTCTTAAAGGCTTAAGTGGAAGCAGAAGAGACTCGCTGACCCTTAAACATCGGGTTCAAATGAGTTGTTCACTGCAGAAAGGTAAACTGCAGCCAGATAGTCCACAGAAGGTTGTTTCCTGGATTGCACACGTGTCGTTGAGTTTTGCATGTTCATAGTTCATCTGGCACCTGTGAAAAACAGTATTTTGATGATTTGATTGAATTGTTTCCAGACAACGAAGACACTCAAAAGACAAGATCATGTTTAAGCATATCTTTCCACTAGGAAAAAGTTTAGCACTATTATAGTTTATATTTAAACTAGGACACAGTCTGAAAGATCCAGTGTTATAATTATATGAGCAAAAATTTCCTATGATACTATGTGACAACAGAGCAGTAAACATGCCATCAGAGTCAGCATCAGAAGTACCGTGCAAAATGCTAAGTATTATTGACACTTCTTCATTAGAGACAGTTATTTATAACTCCTTGGTTCATTATTTCTTCAAGGAAAAATACTGCTTCTTTCTGAAAACTGGAAATCTGTTTGCCTTACTTGGGACTTAGAGACACTTCGAATGGCAGTGATTCTTCATAGTTTTTACTGTTTTGCTGTGACTATTTTTAAATACATGCACACTTCTGAGCTCCACAATGGAATGGTTTTGCAAAGTTTAAAGTTTCTCTTTGTAAACCTTCTTGGCTATTTTACTTGTAGTAGTTTGGTCATTTTTCCCTCTGTACAAAGAAAAATGTGTCTCATAAAGGTCAGTATTATGTAGAGACTGGGTACAGAATTTTCATCAGCTGTTAAAACAACTATAGCTGGTTTCCTTTTCATACAAGCTTTTGGTTCAGGGGTGGCCTTCGTTCATGTTGTGAGGATTTCTTGTCAAACACTTCATGTGCTGGATAAAAGTGTATGCAGAGATGGTGAGTTGGTGGTGGAGAATTCCAGGATAGCCTCATTCAAGCACTGTCTATAGAAGACCATATCTTGTAATATGTAATTATTTCTGAAGAATATCGTGCCTTTTCTATAATCATAGTTGGGATATAAATGCAAATTCAAGGCAGCATGTTCTGTCTAAGAAATGTGCAGAAAGAAATGAACATTCTTCAGTCAGTGGTTTTCTTGGAAAAAAAAGGTTTCCTTTTCACATTTTTAATGTACCTGAAAAAGGAAATGTAAATGTCCTGATCTTTCCATTACCATACTTAAAAATGTGTCTTGATGTGGGACCGTGTTTTCTCTCTCTTATTCAAACAGTTACATTGTCTTTTGTTTGAGGATTTACTGAATATTGGCAATGAACTGAAAAGCACGGTCTATCTAGACCAATCATACACTAGAGAGTTTCAGACAAGCATTCATCTTTTCACTTAGACATACAGTTGACATTTTTTTCACCTTTATATAACTTGCAACAACTCCTCATTTCAGATTTTTCTACGTAAGCATGTAACTAATGAAAGAAAATTCAGCCTCTTCACCCATTCTTGATTTGCTTAGTATCCTACATGTGTCTGTAGAGGTTGAAACTAAAGATAAGGAAGCAGGTGCCTTTCCACATCGATGTTGTGATGTTAATTCGGAAGACATCATTGATGTTCATTGGTGTGAACATGGAGAAAGAGCTGGCTGCCTGTGGAGAAATTAATCTGATTGTATTCAGAGCCTGCAGAGTGTGTGCTAACTCTCCTCTCCTTAGGTCTGTGACTGAATGTTGGAATACACAGAGCCTTTTATTTTGACAGAAAAGGGTTAAGTCACTGTTTTTGTAAGTGTGACACAATGGGAATTTCCAAAGAAATAGACTTATCTTACCTAGCCAAATAAAGACAGAAACGTAAACTATGAGCGTTTTAGCCAGTGGCTTACACAATGATCAGTACAAATTAAAGGCGGCCTGCCCACTAAACCCCAGAGGTTTGTGCCTGTGTGTATCCCCAGGGAGACTACCACTAATGTGAAGAATTCCAACGTGCAAGATGATTTTGTGCAGTATGAATTTATTATGCATTTCATGGTTCCTGTGGAATTTTCAATGTCTGCTCCATCTCCATGGGCAGTTTTAATAAAATATGTGCTCATAGTACATTCCGCTCTTGTATCGTTTTCTTCCTTTTCTCATAAAATATTTTGTTATTGTTTCAGGGTGAAAACTTTCTGGACTTGGATGTGCCGAGGGAAGCATTGCAGTTGGCAAGGGAACTCACGCAGTTCACAGTTTCATCAGTCAGACTTGAAAACTGTGAGAGAAGGGGCCAGAGAGCATTCTGTGACAATGGAGTTTCTGATTTGGTCAGGGCCAGTGTAACGGGCCTACAGTTTTTTTTTTTGTTTCCAGACTACTACAGATGTGTAGCATTTTTTGTTTGGTTGGTTTTTTGTTTTAGTAAGAATCAGTCAGCCTGTAATCTTGTTAATCTTTAGTTATCTTCTGAGGTTCCTTTAATGGTAGTCTGTGAGCCTTTCTGGGAAGGGCAGCTCAAAAGTTTAGAATCATTGCTCTAGAATAACAGTTAACAAGTTTTCATGAGTTTTGTCTATCTAAATTACGAAGTACAGAAACATTCAAAGAAACAAGAATAAATATAAACGGAAAGAATAGAAGAAGATTATGAATAGAGTGGGCAGTATCTGAGGGGTTAGCATGTTCTCATTTAGGCTAAGCTCCATTTTACATCCAGTACATAGAAGAAAGTTACTGGTTTATGTTGGCTCTCTGGGTTTGTACATTACTGCAAATGCAGGTAAGAACTTAGTGAAAGCTAAGACAACAGCTCCAAACCAACCAAGACTTAGAAGGCAAGCATCTGAAGGAAAGACAACTGTTGCCCTCCAGACAGAGAAGTGGAGCAAAAGAGGAACTGAAACCCTGAACTCTGGGGCTGGATCTCTCGTACGTTAGCTGTGGAATTGGAGCCAAGGCAAATACCACTGCTTTATCTGGTGGAATGTTCATCTAGAATAGTCTTGTGTACACAAAATGTCGAACCTTGCTGGTGTTAAGAATAAATCATGTAGAGTACTAATGTTTTTCCCCTTGCTTTTCTCATTGGAAAAGCAAACATTGTCTGTCATGTGGTTGCTGCCTTAACCTTGGCTGCTTTGGAATTATTTGTCTTGGGCCTGATGGCCTTGACCTTTCATACTTAGGATTTACCTGTTGTCTAGCTATCTTTGTGGGGCTCCAGAAGTTGGTTCTCTTTGGACTCTCAGCTGCTTTCTCACTGTGGCTCTTTCACAGCCATATTTTTTGGGTTTCCTGAGTGTGCTTTTCGTGAGCTTTGCTATTTTTACTGTCTCTGGAGCATATTTACTTGGTCTGTGGTTTTGGGGTTGTAGGTTGTTTTTTCCCCCCCCCCCTCATATTTGTGGAGCTGAAAGCAACAGTTACTGTAGTATGAACGAAAGCATCCTAGTTCACCATCTCTCCATGGTTCTGCTGGTGCTTTTTGTGTCACAGTCATGCTTCCAGTGAAGTGCCAACTTGCTGAGAAACAGAGAAGGCCTTGATACTGTGCAAGCACTGTCCAGCAATAGCCAAAACATCCATGTGTTAGCAATACTGTTCTAGTCACAAACCCAAAACACAGTGCCATATAGGCTGCTGAAAGGAAAGTTAACTCCATCTCAATCAAACCCAGGAAACCTTTGCTTCTTAACTAGGGCTGTGAAGACTGGAGCAGCTGCAGCTCCAGAAATCCTGAGATTTTTTCCATACTGGGCAGAAGCTGCTCTTCTGATGTAGCCAGAGAGATGGTAAAGATAGTTGCAGTTGCTTGTGAGTGCTCTACTTCCGTGTGCTTCTATTTCTACTGCTGTATGCTTCTATCTATGGAACGCCAAGTGGCAATGTAAGTGTGAAGCCTGCTGAAAGAATTTGTGCCAGATCTGGAAGCAGAACACCACAATTATTTGTAGCAGGTTTTTTGTTCTTGCCATAATATATCACTTCATTAGTACAAAAATAGAATGGTTCATCCTCAAAAATGAGGAAAACCGGTAAGAGCTTAAGCATGGACTAACTTGGAAGCAGCTGAATTTAAGTGAGGAGCTCTGAATTACCTTTTTCTTTTAATGTCTCTTAATACATACTTCATCTTCTGACCTCATCTCTCCGTTGTTCTATATTTTGTTTTCTCTAATGCTTCCATGATAAACAATATGGATCAAAGAGATTAAACCTTGTTTGCTACTAATCTGACATAAAGGCCATGATTCTTCAGTATTTCAAGGTAAAATGATAAATAATTACGGTAGCAAGGAAAGCCTCCTTGTTTGCGGTATGACACAAACTGCATCTGGTAGCACTTCATTTGCAAAATATTTGCAGAACTGTTCTAACACCGTCCCTGGTACTGATGCACAAGCTGGGAAATAGTCAGAAAGGCGTATTTGTTACAGGCTTCATTGGAAACAAAGAGCAAAAGAAAAGCCCGCTGTTCTCCCAAGTAGAAACATACCAATCCCGCAATGAGTGGAGGGGGTAGGGGAGCATTAAAACTTGACATCAGCACGGATGGCATAGTAAAGCAATTTAGTCTTTTTGCTACTATTGGTCTTAAACAGGGTTCTTTTTCTTTACTGAAAAGCTGATTGCATATAAACTGCGAGGTTTAAGATTATTGAAAGGACGGAGTATCACCTTTTCTTGTTTTTAAACTGACTTTCAGTTATCCAAGAACTGCTAAATTTGTTGTAGTCATTAGCACTTTTAAATTGTAGGACAGAAAAGTGCCTTGTCTCTGGTACCATGCGCGTTTTCAACCCAGCCTGAAAATATAAAGCTGAATCTGCAGATTGGTTGTTATTACACATGAACATGTCTATGAGCGCTGTTACAGCCTCTATGTGGGCCTGTTGACCTTGCACTAATTAGAAGACGTCATTCCCAGTGGGATAACAGCAGATGTGCCCTCACTGCTCATGCTCTGGGATTAATTTAATGGGTGCAGTGCAAAATGCTGCAGTGTCTTCTGTGAGAACTGGCTGCTATGGGAACAGCTGGCTTAGCATGTTCTTGCCTTGGTAGACTTTCAAGGCACTTGGACCTTTTTTCTGCGGCATTCAGTGCTGGCAGATGCCCTCTTATGTTCAGAGGTGAATCTTGTCCCTGGAAAAGTCATTTTGTAAGTGCGGAAAAAAAAGGGCATTGCAGTTTCACTGCAGGCATCAGTACATGATCTTTTCCTGACACTGGGACACAGGCCTTGCTGTCTTGTAGTTTATAATGAATTAATTGGAAGGTTGGAATATTGTCGAAAACTTAGGCGGTTGCTGAGGGATTTCTTTTTCCCTTCTGTCCTATTTGGTAAAATTGAACATTCTCTGTAAACTGTGGAAGAGGAAGAGTCTTCCCTTTGCAGGGTTTTGCTGAACAGGCAGGACTGTATTGGTCTTCCTCAGAATTAAATACCAGCCAGACCTGCGGTTCATATGTCACATGCTTATTTGCATTTGCTCTGATCTTATGCCCAAATAAAAAAGCAGGAACTAAATAGGATTTAATTACGGGCTTATTTAAGCTGTATTTTATGCAGGCAGTTGTCGAGTGTATATTTATCTGAGTATAACTTTTGAAATGTGGTCCTTTCTGCTCTCCATTTTCACTTTCTAAGAATGAGATACTTAACCACTGGTGTTTGGTTTGTAGTTTTTTGTTTTGTTTCCTTCTGTTGGAAGCCTACATTTAGCGTAATGACATCAGGCTACTTCTGTCATAAAGAAAATAATGAATTAAATTATTAATTTTTCTTTCACTCTAAGGGAGTCCTAAGCAAAAACATTTTAATTTTTGTTTCTGGGATATGTAGTTTTATAGGATTCTGTTTCATCTTAAAGAATTCTTGATCATCAGACTGCAAGAGACATAAAATTAGACTAGATTAATCTCTAAACTGTTTGATAGGGCTTTTCGTTTCTTCTCAGACGAACTTGCCAAATCTACTTCTGTCACTTTTGGTTTTTTGGTTTCTTTGAGTTTATACTAAATGATACTTATCACCCATAAACGAAACTCTTTTACTTGTTGCTTAACCAGTTCAATTAACGTTAAAAATAGACATAAAATTTCAGCCAGCTTTAGAAGCAAAAATTTTTTTTCAAACTTAATTTGCATTCATTTTTCATGTTGTGATGGTTTTTTATTTACTGGGAATGTGCATTAGAAATGCTATCCAGTTTCCACAGGACGAGTTGCCTGATGGGTGAGCAGGATACTCAGTATGGTGAAATCGTGTTACTGGATGAGTTTTATCTTAACTGATGGTCAAGAGATTAGTTTGTTACTGATGCTTCCTGGCTTGCAGAATTAGTTCTGTAGAGTTCTAGTGCTAAGTGTTATTTAGTAGGAATCACATAATGAGAAATACAAGAGAGCTTTTTTTAAAAAAGTCTGCCTGTTTTTTCTTCAGTGTTGCTGACATTCAGGAGACACTAAGGTATTTGTAAGTGTTTGTATATAGATGTATAGATACACATATAGAGATAAGTGAAAAGAGAGGAAGTGTCTTAACCACAACATATGTTTCTATTGAGTTTCATCTGTTTTCTTCACTGACAAAGCCACATGATTATCCCTGTTGGGATTGCAGGCTAATACAGATATGGAAGAATGAGCTGGACGCCATATTGCTTAATCAGCCAAGTGGTTGGTTGGTTAGTCTGGTTATTTTGTGCAGAGGACAGATGCATAGCCTCTAGCAGAAATAATACAATATGATTTTTCAATTCCTGTCATTCTTTCTCTGCTGGCAGTTAGGAACAAGATATAGGCTATACAACCAAGCTTTGCATATTGAAAATCAGTAGTATGAAAATCCGTGAGGAAGAGGAAACAGTATCTTTTTCAGTGTTGTAATGTTTCTTGCAGATTAAGGGAGTATACAGTATATTATTGTAAGCACTTTCAGGTTACTCACTTCAGTTGTCAAAGTTACATAGACAAACCTCCTAGGCCTCTTCATGTTGTCATTAGAAAACAAAGTCAACATACAACGCATAAGGGAAGCTTTTTAGAATTCAAGATGGTGTCCTCCCTGCTCAGAGAACCACATTCAGTGTGGTTTTGTAATACTTTGTTTGAACTTCAAGGTGCACATACAATGGCAAAGAAAGAATAGTTCACATCACTGAGAAGAGTTTTCCTGTTAAGCCAAAGGTAAAGAGACTTTCACTGCCATTAGATTTTATTAATGTTCACGATTTCATAAGGGCCATTTTAGATTCAAGCAAAACTCATACTTTTTTTTTTTGTCTTGTAACATAGAATAGAAAGATCATGGTTTGAATTAGCTTGATATTAATGGAGAATATAGTAAGGAAAAAATCCATTGTTAACTTTCGTTTAATCACTTTTTAAAATTCAGTTTGATGTCATTTTAAGAGATTAGTTCTACTCTGTATCACTGAGGAGTTCTGTGAGGATTAACTTTCGAAGTAGGTATAGCTTTGTCCCATGCTTAGGAATTTTTTTTCTATTTAAGCCATTGGAAAATCTTGAAGACTTTATGTCCCTGATAATATCAGGGTATTTTTCTCTGTGTCCAGTTTTTTAATGAAGTTGCAGTACAACTGAAGGCTCAAGATTTCATAGGACTTGACTGTCCTTTTCTCTTATGCCAGAGAATATGCTGGCTATATTAATGAGAAAGTGTTTCATACTTGAAAGCAGTAGTAAAGGAGAAAATGGGAGACTGATAGGAAAGAAATGTCACAAATGTATGCAATCTTTAAAAAAACCCAAAAGCCTGTTCTATTGCAATGTAACAGAAATGAATTAAAAAGAATCCATTAACTGAACTGGCATATCATCCTGAAAAGCAAAGGGTCATGTAGAATGGTCTGTAACCTCTAGAAAAAGAAATAGATTATTTTCCTGGAATTAGTTTAGCTTGGGATCCTAACAGTACCCCTGGATAAATCCATCTATGGCTCTTGCAACTTCTTTTGTTGTTACTCGTCTGTCAACCCCATTTTCCTCTCTATTTTGAGCTTGTTGTATTTTGTTCTGACATGCACTATGATTCTGTGTTCGGGACTATTGTGGTTTAAGAGGTATGAAACCTGTTACTGTGCACAAACTTAGTATTTGCCGAAGTAAAGCCTTCTGCACTTGATTATGTGCTAGCACTTAATGTTTTGATTTTATTTAATACTTTAGATGATTAGAACACATCATTTCAATACATCATTTTTGCAGCTATCTCATCCCTGTTTTAATTTTTCTCTCTGTGTTAAACTTTGGAACTAGGATTTGTTCCGCAGTGAATGGCAACAGAAAGCTTTTGGAACCGAAGTGTATCATGACTAATGGTTGTTAGAAGGGATCCTTTGCTTTTCTAGCTTTAAGAGCAATGGGAAAATCTGTCCCTGTACAGAAGACTAATAAAGGCTTGCTTACCACTTGATCAGAAAATCCACACTGATAGAAATGGGTGTCACTGCTAACTTCATGGGAACAATGCAAACTTACACATTTGGATTTGGTGCAGAAACGTGAAATGATGTGAGTCCTTGAAGGTTCAAGTGGAGAACAGGCCTTTTAGCGTGGTCTTTGCAGAAGAGTGAATTTTACTGTGGGTATGTGGACTATCCTACATAAAAGGCCTTCATCTGTTTTTACCGTATGGTTAAAACACATATACACATTTTTTCTGCTACCTTCAGGCACTGTGAAGAAGCTGGTGTTAATGAATAAAAAGAGCCAGCAAAATCATGGCATGTGGTTGCTAGAAGGAACAATTTATAGCCAGGAGTCTTGTAGATTACTAGAAAGAAGAAAAAAGGAGCAACCTCAAAACGCAAGACCTCTGAAAGCATGTCTGAACTCAGTTTCAGTTTGAAAGGTATGCTTAGAAAGTGAGAGGATGAGCAATCAGAACAGTGAGGTTAAATACTTTAAATTACAAATTCTTGTTTCTCAGAGCTCACCAGGGAGGCTCCAGTGTAAGCTAAAGTAAATGACAGGAGCGGGAGTGGAGCGACTTAAACCACTCGCTACTTTGGTAGCAATGGCTTAGTAGCTACACTATGGGGAATTCTGTTTATGAAGAGATTTTATGACAGCAAAACTTCAGTCTTGACGTTCTCAGTCTCCCCTCCCCATGCCCCTTATTACAACAAATTCCACTTCTTGCAGGATATTTAGTAGCTGCCTATCTGGTTTTACTCTAGTGGTGTTCAGCCCACACCTGCATTTTGGGCACCTGTACTGCTCAAGGCAACAGAATACAGGACTCATTAGAGGATATTAATTCTATTCCTGTTGCTAAAAATTATAGGGAAGGGGATCAGAGACAGTGTGGTGGTTTCGATTTCTTTTTTAAACACCATAGCTTTAGTTTGTCTGCTAGTTGACCATAGCATCAAGATATTTGTAGCTTCCTGGAGAGCTTTAGAAGAGATCATGTGATTTTTGTCTCTTGGAATAAATGAAATATAGCTTAAAATATCGTCTTACCGTAACCAGTAATGCAAAACTATGAGCTCTAGTAATTTGCTTCATAGCCCTGGTTTAGATTTGTGCCTTCTAAAAAATAAAGCTTAACTACCTTCTACACAAAGCAATGACAAAATGCGAGATTCTTATGTTTCAGAAAATGACTCTTTAATAGCTCTTAATGTTTCATAACTTATAGTTACCAAGCTCAGTGGATAAGCGGTGAACCTTCTTTAAACTTGCATGAAGGCTTATGTTATGGGCTTTTTTTTTTTAATGTGAGCCAGTGAATTCATCATTTATTTCTCATAAGAGCTATGGTGCAAACAGTGGGAAGATCAATATAGTATGCAAATTATGCAGGGTGCAAATGCTAAAAGGGATTATGACATTGTAGTGAGATAAATGTTGAAACTTTATTTGCAGTGAGACTATAATGGCTACTGCAATTCTTGTTTTTATGAGCAGGGAATAGGAGCAGCAGTAGGAAGGGGTGTGGGATTCTGCTGTTCTACAGAACTGGGAAGATGGCATCAGATGCTCTTAGGTTAGCACAGGAGGGAAGAATACAAAAAAATCAGAATAAGGTCAAAGTAAGCGTAGAGCTGGAAAACATTTTATGGAAAGACATTTGAAAGGCTCCATCATTCATTCAATTCATTCAAAAAGAAACTGAGAAGTGCCCAAGCTAGGTGAAAGTTCTGGAAGAACAGAGATCCTCAATCTAGAGAGAAACTGGCCAAAGAAATTCAAATGAGAAATCAGGACGTATTTTGTAGTGAGCATGATTACCAGTTGGAACAAATTACCTAGAGGTGCGATGATTTCTCTCCCTCTTGTTTCGTACAAAGGCCATATGCCTTTGAAAGGTGTTGCAGCCAAAACTGGGCATGATGTAGGAGTATCCAGGTGAAATACCGTAGCTAAGAGGAGGGGCTATAAAAAGGTATGCAGTTGATCCACAGGAAGGTCCCTCTACAGAATATATGAATCTGTACTATAATTTGTCCTGAATAAGAAGTTCCCAGATTGCATATGGCGCTCTGACTGCAGTGACAAAGGAATGTGACTTGCAGAAGCATTCAGCTGTGACCAAATTCTTCTTCCTTATAAGGTTGAGGGGAACATAAGCAGGCTAATGATGTCAAAAGAGGAACAACGTATTTCCTGAATATGCTGCTTGCGGGATCTATGAACTCCAAAAAAGCCAATAGGGGTAAATGCCTGGCGGTTTTGTGGCTTTATTGTGGAAAAACTCTTGGAATATGGAAATTATAAACAGCAGGCAGGCATTTCTAGTGAGAACTTGTTTCATGATTAAAACAGCTAAACTGTGTTTTAGCCCTTTTAACTTCAAAAGACAATGCTGCTCACTGTTGTTAAGTATAAATTTTTGTTTACCCACCATTGCTGGTAATGGCTTATTATAAGTTTGAAAATATGTATATTATTAACCAATATTATCCATCGTGCATTTCTGTTTGGCAAGTGTGAAATGCATATGTATGGATGGTTCTAATACACCACTTTGGCTTTGTGTTTGAAAGCTGATCACCTGCATTTTTTGCTGATTTCCAGTGACTAGTGTCAGCAACTGTTTGCTGTGAATGTCAGATGAACGGGAGTACCTAGGAGAGGCATACCTTGATTTCAGCAAGAAATGTATGAAGATGGAAGGTTATTTTAGTTTAGATGTTTACCTAATCCTAACAGAAGATTTAATTGCAAAGGGAAAAAAAATTACTTTAGGACAATTAATCTTTCTTGTAACAAGATATTAATACAAGCCCTGTACAAAAAATAGTTCACTGTAGTTTATAAAGATAGAAACAAACATCTGTGGTATTGAGGGACTTAAAAATCTCTTAGAACAGAAGTGTTTGTACACAGAATTTTTGCATTTTTTGCTAGGCAAATACAATTCCTAAGCTCCCACATGTGAGGCAGTTCTAATTTTACCCAGCTGAAATTTACCATGCCAGCTGCCAGCCCTGATTGCTGTGTGTTTTGTTGCTGGGAGAGGGTTGGAACTCTTCATTTTTGGAAAATTCTTGCTCATAAACTGCAAATTATTCTTCATTGTGGTTGGAAAAAGAATCTTTGAATTTGTTTATATCAAGTAGTGTGACTCTTCCTCTTATCATATTCTTCTTACTAATGTTTTTAAGTGGAACTGCTGCATGACAACTTGCAGTATACAAAGTGCCTTCAACAGGAGAGGGCCGATTGACTCATAGGGGTCAATGGTGCAAACTCACAAACTGGTAGTGGAACACAGTGATGTTAAGACAGAGGGAACAAGCTGCCCCCTGGAAACTGCTTGTGTGTGCAAGTTCTTACTTCTACTGCCTCATGGTAAGTTACTTCTCTTTCAAAAGGAGTAACCCAAGCTAGGTGTGCGCATCTGTGGTTCTTTTGGAGTAGCAGGCTTGCTGTAACCACAAAGTCCAGCCCCTACCAAGGTTAGCTTTGTTATCTGGTGGTAGGGAAACGTGTAGAAAGTAAACAACTTTTATATAAAAACATCCTGTGTCATATGTACTCTATTGTGCCAGTGTGATGTTATTGTTTGTTACACAGAGAGGTGTAACAGTATGAGGTAGGTGCAAGCAGACAGAGATGGGGAATAAAATAAAGCCTTTCCTTGCCATGGTCAGAATACCTTTCCTGTTTGATCGAAGCAAAACATTTTTTTGCACTGCAAGAACTGTTTACAAGGAATTGAAGTATTTCCATTGCTAACCTAACATTGTACTTTGAATAACTCCTCTGTCACAGCCCTTTATCAAAATCCTGAGAGTTCTGAAGTATGGATTTGAATGTTGCCATTAGTGCTACTAATAGGGCCAAAGAGGAAAGACGAGGGGAAGTGCACTCAAAAAACACCCAAGTTTGAAGGTGGCCATTTTTCAGATAGGTTCAAGGCTTTTGTATTTATTTGTATTCAGGCGTACAGATGCACACACTCGTAATCCCAGGGTTGCCATTTGAAGAGTGGATCATTAGCTGACTAAAAATGAAATATGTATAAAATCACAATGATGTTCATATCAAATGGATTTATGTATCCCATCACTGCCTACTATGTAGTCATCTCACAAATTGATCTCAACTGTCTTGTGTAGAATACTATAGTTGTTTAAACGTGCTGTTAATTCTGAAAAACTTATTTTGCCACAGAAAATTCTATGCCATCATAGAAATACAGAGTATTAGGATACATATAAAAATCTCTACATTAAAAAAATCTGAAAGAAGAAAATCTATATAAAATGTCTCCAAAAATCAGTATAAAAACACAGATAAACTTTTGATGTACATGAACTTAATATCCCTCTTCTCTATATTCAATATACTGGAAAGTCTATTCAGAGCGTATGGGATATTATCATAGAATAGAGTCATGGAATGCTTTGGATTGGAAGGGTGGGTCGATGGGCCAAGGTCAATTGGATGAGGTTTAACAAGGCCAGGTGCTGGGTCCTGCAATTCAGTCACAACAACCCCATACAACTCTACAGGCTTTGGGAAGAGTGGCCAGAAAGCTGACCAGTGGAAAAGGACCTGGGGGTGTTGGTCGACAGCTGGCTGAACATCAGCCAGCAGTGTGCCCAGGTGGCCAAGAAGGCCAACAGCATCCTGGCTTTTATCAGGAAGGGACCTTTAGAGGTAATCTAGCCCAACCCCTCTACAGTGAGCAGGGACATCTTTAGATCAGGTTTCTCAGAGTCCTGTCCAACCTGGCCTTGAGTGTTTCCAGGGATGGGGCCTCCACTACCTCTCTGGGCAACCTGTTCCAGTGTTTCACCGCCCTCGTGGTAAAAAATTTCTTCCTTATATCCAGTCTGAATCTACCCTCCATTAGTTTAAAAACATTACTCCTTGTCCTGTCACAACAGGCCTCCTAAAAAGATTGTCCCCATCTTTCCTATAGACCCTCTCTAAGTACTGGAAGGCTGCTATAAGGTCTCCCTGCAGCCTTCACTTCTCCAGGCTGAACAGCCCCTACTCTCTCAGCCTTTCCTCACACAAAAGCTGTTCCAGTCCTGTGATTATTTTTGTGGCCCTCCTCTGGCCCTGCTCCAACAGCTCCATGTCCTTCTTGTGCTGGGGGCTCCAGAGCTGGACACAGGACTCCAGGTGGGGTCTCAGCAGAGCGGAGCAGAGAGGTAGAATCACCTGCCTCGACCTGCTGGCCACGCTTCTCTTGATGCAGCCCAGGATGTGGGTGGCCTTCTGGGCTGCGAGTGCCCATTGTTGACTCATGTCCAGCTTTTCATCCCTCATTATACCTATTTCTGCAAAGAGTTCTGTTATTAGATCAGATTGTTGAGGGTGATAAGAATTCTAAAGATCTCAACGGCTGTTTTATTGCTGCCATACATCACATTATGCCTGCTGAAATGAATGCTGTGTATTTGAGTTAACTGGGAAGCAGTCGGCTAAAGACCTTGCGGCCTTTCAGTATCATAGAAGAAAAAAGTATTGCAAGATAAGAAAATATAATCGTAATAAAGCATCCTGTGATGAAAAACAAATGCTGAGTATGTTTGCTGTCCTGTCTTCAGATTTATAGACTTGTTGAATTCCTCTATTCTCTTCTTTACGTGCTTGAAAGAAAACCGTACTGACATTTACCCCAAGAACAAGGTCTGAGGAGGTGACTTGATTAATCTTGATAAGTAGTGCTAGATACAATTGTGGGAGGAGGCCAGAGATTTACATGAACACCACCTGGATCCATTAGTTTTACTATAAATAACATAGGGGATTTTTTGTTAATTAACTCTGGGAGAACATATTTGTTCTATGACATGCAAAATTAAATAAGCAAACATAATATGTAGTCTTCTCTGATACAAGAATTCCATACATTTAAAATCTTTAAAAAATACATTGTGAAGACTACTTATATCTTTTAATGAATAACAGAGACTTTCTCTTTTTTTTTTTTTTTTTTCTTCAGTGTTAAG
>Ga0065711_1030148_pt1 | contig 33529 bp, 24 predicted proteins | sample Hoacrofraction12_FD_59098 | JGI IMG/M metagenome (GOLD analysis project Ga0065711, IMG submission 59098) | Hoatzin crop microbial communities from Cojedes, Venezuela - Epithelial fraction 12 v2 (version 2) | ecosystem: Host-associated > Birds > Digestive system > Esophagus > Crop | place...
CTTCCTTATTGACGATTTCTAACATGGTTCAAACCGTGGTTAATCCCCATAGATATTCGCTTGTTCCGTACAACTCGGTCTTCATATGACCTAAAGGTCACACGAAGACCTCTTTAGTTTAATACCATACGCTTTTCAGGAATTTAAAGAATCTCTGGCAGGAGTTGTCCCGGCTGGGCCGGGTTAGACCTGATGAAAAAGTTGCCGATTTGGGAAAAATCGGTAAAGTTTTGGGAAAAATCGGTTACATTAAGTTTCTCCAATCGTCTTAAACTAAAATTAACACAAAAAGTTGAGCGAATCTCATAAAAACTCATTACCTTTGCAAGCGGTAAATGAGAACAGTGCCCTCCGCAAGGAGCTGCCCCGGCTGGGCCGGGTTTGTCTTGAAGTAATTAATTAACATTTATAACTATTTAAAATTAAGCGCTTATGAAAAAATTTTTTACACTTATTGCCGCCTCTCTCGTAGTGGCAGGCGCAAACGCACAGGAAACCTACCAGGCAGCTACTGCTGACGGTCTCGCTGCTGAGTTTAAGGCTGTGATTAATGAAAACAATGTGGCAACTAATGCCGCTGACGGTAAATCCATCATCACCATCAACGCCACAGAAAACATTGAGCTCGTGGCTGTTGGAGGTACAATGCCGGCCAGCAAAGAAGGCACCAACACAGGAGACGATGTTGAAGCCGACGGAACAGTGAACTCATGGAACGACATTAAATGGGAATATAAAAGCAAAGGCGACATTCCCTTCTATTATGTGGCCGGCACAGGAAACCCATACGTATCATTGGGAGTAGAGGAAATTACGACAGACGGTTACTCCACTGGCTATTACCGTGCAACATGCGAATACTATGAGCCAGATGGAAGCAAAGGCATGCCTATCACTGGTCTGTACTACAAGTTCACACCGAAAAAAGCCGGAAAACTTGAAGTGGGTATTTGGGCGAACAAAGGTAACCGCAAAACTTTCATCGTGGATGAGTCAACACAGCAGGCTTTCGCTGAAGGCACATACACTATCGAAGGTTACATCAACGGTCAGAATGGATTCCTCTCCAACGAGCAAATCGACAGCATCCACAAGGGAGCTATGAATGAGGAAATCACAAAGGTTGACACCACAGCCACCTACACACAGGAAGAGAAAGACTCTATGATCAGTGCCATCAAAGATAAATACGCATACGTTATCGGCCGTGGAAACCAGGCTGCTTGGGTAACACTTACATTCAACGTAGAGGCAAACAAGACATACTGGCTCTTCCAGCACTCTTCACAGGTTGGCTTCGCTGGCTATACTTTCACACCGAGCGACGACGACGCTGCTGTTAAGGAAATATCATCCGCAGCTATCGAGGACAAGACACTCTACAACCTCGCAGGTCAGAAAGTGGCTGCCGACTTCAAGGGCATAGCCATCAGAAACGGAAAGAAAGTAATTCTTAAATAACATCTTTTATTATGGCAGAGTTGCCGTATAGGCAGCCCTGCCATTTTCAGCAAATTTTCTAAATCATAAATATTAACTTAAACAGACTGATTATGAAAAAATTTTTATTCATGGCAATGCTTGGCTGCTCATTGGCCGCCAACGCCGCAATTAAAGATGTCATAGTGACGGTTGCCAATGCCGACATCTACGAGACAGTTATGGTAGAGGCAGGTACCGACACTATCGGAAACCTTACAGTTACAGTCGTTGGAGATGTAACAGCAACAAACACAATCCCCGTGTTTGGAGATGCAAGCATCCTTGGTGGTAACAGTTCAGCCACTATCGATGCATCTGCACTCACAGGACCTATGGTGGCTACTATCGACACCACACTTGCAGAGTGGAAAACCGTAAACGTGAAATTCCAAGATCTCAAAATCACAGGCCTCGCACAGCCGATGTTCCAGAGCGGTGCTAAAAACTATCTCTACGACAGTTTCACTGTAAGCAAATGCTATGTGGAAGTGGCAAGCGATGTAACCGTGTTTAATTTCACTAAAGGCGGTTATCCCTATAACTTCTCTATCGACCAGTCAACGTTCTACGCACCAGCCGCTATTAAATCTTCTTTCATCAGCACTCAAGGCGGACAGAAAGCAACAGAGAACCCCGATACTTTAAAGCAAACATCGACATTCTCATTCACACAGAGCACATTATACAACATCACCTACAACAAGAACTTCATCTCACACCGTCAGAACGGACAGACATGGCTGAACTACATATTGAAGAATTGCGTGGTGATAAACTGCGGTAAGGCTGACTTCCTCGCAAGCCTCAACGGAGGACAGGGGAGCACAAACCCGAACTACACTGTAAACAACAACTCTATCGGAACATTGGTTGACGGAGTATATACTGACCTGAGCGCAAGCCAGAATCAGAATGTCATCGACAGCACCACTGTGTTCTACACCGACTCTTTGGTATTGGCAGATGCCGCAAACGGCGAGTTCTATCTTGCTGACAGCACAGCACAGTTCAAAAACAACGCCGGCGACCCGCAGTGGCTCTATCCTTCATCCTACGACCTCTACGTTGAATTGCCCTCAGGCTCTGATATCGGTCAGGCTCTCGCTGACTCATTGACAGCATCTGGAAAAAGTGCTTTCAATAATGTCGAAATTTCTTTAGAGACAGGAGGCACATATACTTTTAGTAAAGGTGTGTCTATACTCAACAACTTTAAAATGATTTGTGCAGATGACCCAGCTACTATTGACGCATCAGGTCTCACAGAGACAATGATTTCATTTGTTGCCAACAACACCGGTCTTTGGAAAGACATAGATGGTGTATATCTTAATGGTGTGAACATCAAGGGTTTAACCCAGGCTCTCGTTGCATCAACCTCCAAAAATTACATTATAGGATACGTAACCATCCGCAATTCTATGATTGAACTTGCAGCTGATGTTACAACCATTGACTTTACAAAAGGAAGCATACCAGAAACTTTAATATTGGCTTCGAGCACAGTCTATGCTCCCACAGCTACCAAGAGCTCTTTCATCAGCTCACAAGGCGGACAGAAAGTTTCAGAGTACAGCTCAGACATAACCCAGAGAATCAGAATTTATAAAAACACTCTGTATAATGTTACATACAACAAGAACTTCATCTCACACCGTCAGAGCGGACAGAAATGGTTGGATTTCTACGTTAAGAACAATATCATCGTAAACTGCGGTAAAGCCAACTTCCTCGCATCTCTCAATGGCGGTCAGAATTCTGACAATCCTAACTACACTGTTGGTATTAACACTATCGGTACTCTTGTTGATGGAACATTCACAAGCTTAGACGACCAGCAGAAAGAGGTTTCTGGTGCTATGTATATCACTGAAGACCCACAGTTCAAAGACGTTGCTAACGCTGACTTCACTATCGGCTCTACAACACAAGAGAACCAATATCAGATTGGCGACCCGCGCTGGCTGAGCGAATATACCTCATACAGCTTCACACCGGCATACCACACACCGGAGGTTACCGTTGCTGAGGGCGACAGCATCTTCTGGGAGACAACTCTCGGTCCTGACATGCTCATTCAGAAGACAAAGACCGCTGACGACGGCACATCTGCAACGAAGTATGCTATCAACGACATCACCTACGACTGGATTTACTACAACAACCCGACAGCTACCGTTGATGACGGTTCACCTGAGGTACAGACTTCCAACCGTTATACTGACTACAACCCGACAACAGGCGTAACAGGCTCATGGCTCCAGGTTACAGGCGAAAACGGTTATGTTGTTTCACCGGTGGTAAGCTATCCCACATGGAACAAGTATATCTCATTCTTCGTAACAGGCGCAGCTAAGGTTCGCGTATTCGCAACAGGTTCTGCAAGCGGAAGCGAAGCTGACGGCAACCAGCTCGAACTGGTTATTATCAATGGCACCGACTCTACAGTTGTTACAGGCACAGGTGGCGTTTACGGCAAAGGCAAGAAGTCTGACACCGTATCATACATCCTCGACCCGACACTCGAGTATGAGATCATCGCTCGCAACACAGTGAAAGACATCATGATCACTGGCATCAACCTCTGGACAACAGAGAGCCTCCAGGCTAATGAAGACTATATCACTGGCATCACAGAGGTGGCAACAGAGCAGAAAGCTAACAACGGCGCTGCTTACAACCTCTCTGGTCAGGCAGTGGGCGAAAGCTATAAGGGCCTCATCATCCGCAACGGCAAGAAATTTATTAAAAAATAAAATTCCAACTCTATAAAAAGAGCGGCATCAAGATTGATGCCGCTCTTTTTATTGGTTACAAAAGGTCGGGTTGTCCGTCATTATTGAAAACATCAACTAAAAATGTATTACTATGTATAGACTGTTATTATCACTTTGTTGCGCCGCGGCGGCCCCCGGCATTGCAATGGCAACCACAGCCACGGCATCCACGGAGCTGGCGGCAGCACCCGATGACAATGCCACAGGCAAAGTTAGCGGAAAAATCACCGACGAGAACGGTGAGCCTATGATTGGAGTTACCGTAAGGGAGAAAGGCACGCAAAATGCCACCATCACCGACATGGACGGAAATTTCTCTCTGCCACTGAAAAGCTCCACTACCATTGAGGCCTCCTATATGGGCTATTTAGTTCAAGACTTCAAAGCCGGACCCGGACAGAGCCTCAGCTTGCAGATGAAACCCGACACGAAGATGCTCGACGAGGTGGTGAGCATCGGATACGGCACAGTAAGGAAACGCGACATGCTCGGAGCCATCTCGCAAGTGAAGTCGGAAGACATCAAACTCACTCCGTCTCTCAACGCCATGGAGGGCTTGGCAGGAAAAATCGCCGGTCTCGACATCACACGCTCCTCAGGACAGGCAGGCACATCGCCGGCATTACTGTTGCGTGGTAACCGCTCGCTCACCAGCGACTGCTCACCCCTCTTCGTCATCGACGGTGTGGCAGGAGGAAGCATCGAAAACCTCAACCCCAATGACATCGAGACCATCGAGGTGCTGAAAGACGCTTCGTCAACAGCCATCTATGGAGCAGAGGGCGCCAACGGTGTTATCATCGTTACCACAAAACAAGGCACACAGGGAAAGACACAGATTGACTTCAATGCATACGTGGGTATCAACGCATTCCCCTCCTACCCCTCCACACTCTCCGGCGACGCTTGGGTTGACTACCTGAAAGAGGGATATGTGGCAAGATACGGAGAGGAACCCACCGACCTCAACCAGCTCTTCAATACCGCAGGGCTCTCCGACGGGGCCATACAGGCATACAACGAAGGCAAATGGATTAACTGGAAAGACGAGGTGCTGCATACCGGTTCACAGCAGAACTACAACATCTCCATCAGAGGCGGCAACGAAAGGCATCAGTCATACGTCAGCGGTGGATACCAGCTCGAAAAAGGCTTGTATAAAAACGACCGCGCCGACTTCTTCTCTTTCAGGGCCGGCTCGAAATATAAAGTCAACAACCTCATCTCCGCTGGAGTGCAGGCAACTTTCAGCTATAAGAACAGGGAGGCAAGGCAGTCGAGGCTCAACAAAACCCTCAACCAGATTCCTCTCGGAGAAGTGTATAATGCCGACGGAACAATCAAGCAGCACCCCATCGACGACATGGACTCTTATATCAACATCCTCGCCGATGACCAGGAATACGCATACAAGCGCAATATCAAGTCGATGTATTTCAATGTGGTACCCTATCTCGAAATAACACCGGTGAAAGGACTGATGTGGAAAACGCTCTTCAACGCCTCGTTCTCCAACAGCCGCACAGGAACCTGGGACGGACTCGACACATATATGAAACTCTCCGGCTCACAGGCAAATATCAGAACCGCCAACTACAACACCGGCAACGGATGGGGATACACTTGGCAGAACATCCTCACCTATAACTTCACAATCAAAGACATGCACGATATCACACTCACAGGAGTAACAGAATACTCAAAGTCGAAAAGCGAGTCGTCAACGGCACAGTCAGAGGACTTCGACTACGACCAGTTCCTCTACTATAACCTCAACGCCGGCTTCAACCCATACGTGCAGTCATCATATTCCGAGAAGACGAAGATGAGCTACGCCCTCAGGGCAGCATACAGCTTCTTAGGCAGATACCTCCTCTCGGCATCAATAAGATGGGATGGAGCCTCGCAGCTGTATAAAGACAAACGCTGGTGCGCATTCCCCGCAGTATCAGCAGGTTGGAGAATCTCTGACGAGAAATTTATGGAGGGCACAAGGAAATGGCTCGACAACCTCAAGCTCAGAGTAGGTTACGGTGTTACGGGTAACTCAAATATCAGCCCCTACTCCTCACTCACCCTCGTTACCAACTCAACCAGCCCTATCACCTTGGGAACCACAGAGTTGCCTACATACGTTCTCACAGAGCACGTGTCAAACTACGACCTCACCTGGGAGAAATCGTATAACTGGAACATCGGTCTCGACTTCGGTTTCCTCAACGGAAGAATCGACGGTAGCTTCGAATACTATTTCACCGACACCAAAGGCGTGCTCTACGACAGACCTCTGCCGACAGCTTTCGGACTCTACAATGCGAAGACACCTTATAAGAAGACAAGCAACATCGCAAGAATCAAGAACAGAGGTGTGGAGCTCACCATCAACACACGTAATATAGTGAAGAAAGACTTCACCTGGACCAGCACATTCACATTCGCAAAGAACGTGGAGAAACTCAAGGAAATAGACTTGGGCAACAACGTGAGCGTGGATGAGCTCGTGGCATTGAACCTCTTCCTCGACAACCCCGTGAACACCTTCTACGGATATAAGAAACTCGGCATCTGGCAACAAGGAGAAGAGGATATGGCAGCATGCTTCGGCAACCAGGTGGGTACAGTGAAAGTGGAAGCCCCGGGGCTCGTGTGGGACGACTCTTACACCTACTCCGTAACGACGACAAGCGGAGAGACAGAGACGACGAAGAACTACAAAGGCGCTTACTACAAGCCCGAAGAGGACAATGAGGACGGCACACACAACTACTACACAGCCGAAAACCCCTACGTTATCGGAGCCGCCGACAAACAAATCCTCGGAAGCAAGACACCCGATTTCAACATCGGTTTCCAAAACCAGTTCCGCTACAAGAACTTCGACCTCACTATCATGGCACACATGAGATGGGGACAGATGATCAACGGTGAGCTGCTCTCATACACCAGCAACACCAACATTCCCGACTGCTACAACTACTGGACACCGACAAACCCGACAAACGCATATCCAAGACCTATACAAGGATATTCAAGCACTACAGCACAGAAAGAGTCAATGTATTACGTGGATGGAAGTTTCATCAAAATCAAAAACATCACCCTCGGATACACTCTGCCTAAGTCGGCGCTCAGAAAACTTAATATCACCAACGCGAGAATTTACGGCACAATCACCAACCCGATTATCATCGCCAAAGAGCACGACTTGCTCAAGGGCATGGACCCGGAGTCGAACGCCTCTGACAGCTACCCGCTCTACAAAACTCTCGTCTTCGGTATCAATATTTCACTATAATCACAGGAGGACAACATTATGAAAAAAACAAAAATATATGCTTTAGCATGCGCAGCGGCATTAGCTGCCGGCACAGTGTCGTGCTCATTGGATGAAACCAACTACTCCGCCGTTGACGAGGAAATTGTGTATGGCGATGAGAACGGTTTCAACGGACTTATCAACTCGTGCTATATCAACCTCTATTACCTCTACGGAAAACTCGACGGAATACCCATGATGGAAATGGGTACCGACCTGTGGATGAACGGAGGAAGAAACAGCAGCAACGGAGAGTTGACAAACTACAACGAAAACCTCACCACAGAGGTGGGAACAGTGAGAGTGGTGTGGAACGCACTCTATGCCACCGTGGCATACTGCAACACCGCCATCTACTATCAGAAAGAATTTGCCGACAGCACCGTGGCAGCAAAAGTGGCAGAGGCATATTTCCTCAGGGCCTTCGCCAACTGGCATATCGTGGAGCAGTGGGGAGGCGTGGTGCTCAACACCACATCAATGGCTGAAACCGGAGCCGGAGTGGAAAACGCATACCGCTCCACTGAAGACCAGTTCTACAACCAAATCATCTCCGACCTGAAATATGCTTGCAACAACCTGCCCGAGGAGCAAGGGGAAAGAGGAAGAGCTGACAAATACTCCGCCTACGCCATGCTCGCAAAGGCTTATCTGCAGCGCACAAGACTCTATGCCGACGGCTCAACACAGAAGAAAGCATACGCTGACAGCGCCCTTTTGGCAGCAAGGGTGGTAATAGGAGCAAGAGAACTCTATAAGTCGGACGAGACCTCCAGCGGAAGCACAAAATACTGGGATCCGGACAACAATAAAGACAACCAGGAGAACCTCTTCACGGAGGCCGTGGACCACATTTCGGGCAAGAACCCCGAATACTGGAACAGAGGAAGAACGGCACAATATTATATGATGCCTATCGGGTCGGCAGCACAAAACTTCGGTGTGAAAGGCGATGGCATAAGATACCGCCGTGCTAACCAGACAGTATGGAAACCGACGCTCTATCTGCTGCAGTCATGCTTCGAGCCTTCAGAGACCACTGCCGACACACGTTTCGACGACAGTTTCTACTACAAATATTACATCGGTTCAGAGAGCTATGTGATTTCATACAGCAACTGGGTGCTCTACGGAAAAGACCCGAGCAAATACAATCAGAGAAGGGCTTCGTCATATACCATCACCGGTAATGTGGCAACACCCTCTGACCTGAAGACAAAATATCCTGGCTTGAACTACTATGCCGACAACGACCAGCTGAGCAGCGTGGATTATGTGGAGTTAGAGGGTAAGGAAAGCGCCATTGGATGTTTCACTCCCAACTGGGATATGGACACCACCTACACCAAGACATTAAAATACCTCGCAGCAGGACCTAACGTGTATATGGACAAGGTGGGCGACGGACCGACAAAGAAAATCGGAGGTATGGCTAAAAACTCCTATTTCCGCAGCATTTTCCCATCGCTGAAAAAGTTCAGCTGTATCAAGTACTGCTACACCAACCAGTATTCAATGCAGGACATTGCTATCATCCGTCTCACCGACATCTACCTCACTGCTGCCGAGGCTACAGTAATCAGCGGTAACAACCAGGCCGAGGGTCTTGAGTACCTCAACGCTGTGAGAAGACACGCCGCGTTGAGCACCAACGCAAGCCAGATGGAAGTGGGAGCCGACAAGCTGAATATCGACTTCATCCTCCAGGAGCGCGCACGCGAGCTCTGCGGTGAGCAGTGGAGATGGTATGACCTGAAACGCACCGGAAAACTCACACAGGCGTATCTCACAGAAGATGGCAAAAACCCGTTCATCACCATCTTCACCGACAAGTTCCTCGTAAGGCCGGTACCCCAGCAATTCCTCGACCAAATTGCTAATCCCGACGAATTTGGAACTAATGGATACTAAAATGTGATTTTTCGATAATTTTTGGTTACAAAATGAAACCGCCTTACGTCTTCAAAGAAAGACGCTAAGGCGGTTTCTTTTAAACGCAGCCCCGACTGGGTCGGGAATGACCCTAAGAGCCCTCTGCTAAGAGCGGTCCCGGCTGGGCCGGGCTAGACCAAATGACCCTCTGGCAAGAGCTGCCCCGACTGGGTCGGGTTTGTCTGAAAGTATTATATTATATTATTAAATAAATAAACGACTTAAAAACAGAGCTTATGAAAAAGTTTTATTCAATGGCCGCTCTCTTTTTAATGGGAGCAACAGCCGCACAGGCACAGTTTATCAACCTTGACAAAACAAAGGTTATTTACACCACATCCGACACGGTGACAGTGGACGCAGGAGAGAAAATCTCATTCTCTTCATCAAGTCTTGTAAACGGTTTCAACGCCGCCGGCCTCGCATTAGAAGGCACTGACAGCAAAGACAACGGTTTCCAAATAGCCTTCACAAAAGACTATACCGACGAGGAGACCGGCTTCACAATGCCTAAGGGATACTACCGTGGCGTAGAGGTGCAAGGCACATACGGCCTTTCTGGCAAATTCGTAAAACCCGACCTCACAGAGGTTGACGCCGGAGGCGGTTTCACCAACATCAAAAAAGTAATCCTCTATTTCGTGCCGGCAGGATATTTCGTGCAGCATGAGAACGGTTATGACGTGAACAACTGGCAGACACTCTTCAGCGGACGTGTTCAAGCTTCATACACAGCAGCTGATGACACCGGTAAAGTGGCACAAATAAGCAACACCGCATACCGCGAGGTTACTTGCTCAAACGAGATGAAGAACACCGATGACTGGAAAAACTGTATCAGTCTCCTCACCGACGTGCTTAACTGGAAGCTCCTCGACGACGACGCATTCACATTAGGCTACAACAGCGCATACATCACTATGGACCAGCCTTATAAACTCAGCGTGGACCTTACCAACAGCGCAAGCACATCCGATTTGGAGAGCCTGCTCCAGGAAGGCAAAAAAGCTGAGTTCACAAGCGCTAATATGAGCGGAACCACAGAAACCAATATGACATATTATTTCGCTGACCCCACAGACTGCTCCTCATCAACAGATGACGCCGACGCGGCAGCATCGTCAACAGGATACAACTGCTACACTGGCAAATGGGGAAAGAAAGTTGACTGGAGCGCCAGCACAGGTGTGAAAGTGGCTATTAAGAAAGGTATGATCCTTGTGGGCCTCGCTCTCGTGAGCGCAACAGAGGGTGCAGAGAAAGAATACCTCGACCCGACCATCGGTATCGAAGCTGCTTGGAGCTCTGACCCCAACCAGGCATACGGAAGCAACGAGGGAGAAATGCCCGCTGACCCCTGGGCTGACCGTCGCATCGGTTCATCAGGCATCAAGAGCATCAGCTCTACAACCAACGCTAACGCTGAATACTTTAACGTTATGGGCCAGAAGGTGAGCAAGGACGCTAAGGGCCTCATCATCACCAATGGCAAGAAATTCATCAACAAATAATAAGACACGTTTATGAAAAGACTCATCCTGTCTTTAGTAACTTTATTTTGTGCAGTGGCAGGAGCTACTGCACAAAATGTTTTAGCCTTCCCCGGAGCCGACGGCTACGCCAAGGACATCACCGGAGGAAGAGGGGGCAAGGTGTACTATGTTACACGCACCGACGACTGCTCCGACGACGACCTCGTGGAAGGTACGTTGCGCTGGGCTCTGCGCTACGGCAACGACACGGCGAGGGTTATCCTCTTCAATACCAACGGCACCATCTATCTTACCAGTAAACTGCGCACCGTTCACGACAACGTGTCGATTCTCGGACAGTCGGCACCCGGCGGAGGCGTATGTCTCGCAGGATGGCCCTTGTATATCAAAAACAAGAACTACATCGTAAGGTACATGCGTTTCCGTGGCGGCGACGTGCCAAGCACCTCCTTGGCAAGCCTCGACGTGGAGAACGCCCAGCAGGTGATGCTCGACCACTGCTCCATAACGTGGTCGATGGAGGAGAGCCTCACGCTATTCGACTGCAACACCACCACCGTGCAATGGTGCATCATCGGTGAGGGTCTCTACAGCAGCAAGAATGCCAAGGGAAGCCGTGCCTACGCCACACAGTGGGGAGGCGAGAAAGCCACTATGCACCACTCGCTGATTACCAACAGCCACTCGCGCTCACCGCGCTTCAACGGCACACGTGAGGAAATCAGCGACCCGCACGCACGAGAGTTTAATTACAACGAGACCGTGGGTGAGCACGACCAGTTCAGCGACAATGAGTTCGTGAACAACGTGGTGTTCAACTGGGGTGGCTCAGGAGCCATCTATGGAGGCGAATGGTGGTATGACCGTATGGACAGCGTGGGATACAACCGCACGTATATGATTAACAACTTCTACCGTCCCGGTCCTTCCACGAAAGCCCGCACCGCCAACGCACGCTATTTCGCTGGGGCCTCAGGAGCCACCAGCGGCAGCGGAGCAAAAGACGCCTTCGGACAGTGGTATCTCAGCGGAAACAAATTCGAGGTGGATGGCACCTACTCCTCAAAGAGCGGAGTATGGAGCTCCACAGAACTCGAGAAGGTGAATGCCGACAACCTCTACGGTTTCTCTTCAGGCAACAGCTCGAGAGCCTTCAATATGGAGGGTGAGACAAACTGGTCGGCACGCTACAACAAGTTCGTGATGACCTCCCTACCCTACGCCTTGAGCGGACTGAGCCACGACGAGAGCGCAGAAACAGCCTACTCGAAAGTGGTGGCACAGGCAGGAGCCGCCCTCCCACGTTTCGACGAGGTGGACCAGCGACTGCTCGATGAGGCAGCAGGAAAGGTGGAGCCCAAATACATCGGCTCTTCGCTCTCAAGCACCTCAGAATATGGTATCATCGACTCGCCGAGCGACATCACACTCGCCAACCACGACACCTTCACCGCCTATACCGATGACGGCGAGGCAGTGGAGCAGACAAACTACCCCTTCCTCGGCATGGCCGACGGCGACAAATATGCCGTTGACTCCGATGCCGACGGACTCCCCGACAGCTATGAGACAAGCATCGGTCTCGACGCCAACAACCCCGATGACGCGGCACAGACGGCAAGCAACGGATACACATATCTCGAGAACTACCTCAACGGCATCGCTGACGGCACTATCAACAAAGCCGACTACGAGACCAGCGACACACAGGTGGAGCCGGGTCTGGCAGTGAGACCGGAGACAGTTACCGTTACTTATACCATCAACGGCAGCACAGAGGGTAAAGCACCCGAGGCACAGACCCTGAACTATGGAGACAGCATAACCATCGCCGCCAACAGCAGCATCTACCGTGAGGGATGCACGATGACAGGCTGGACAGACGGAAGCCGCACATATTATATCGGCAACACCTATGCCATAACCTCCGACATCACCCTCGCGCCGAAATTCTCAACCAACGTTACCAACCTCGAAGACCGCACTGAGGGCATCACCATTCAGTGGAGCTTCAAGGAAGGAAGCAACTGCCCCGACGACATCGCTACAGGCAGTGGTGTGTATGTGGTGCAGAAGGCCGTGGAGGGAAAGACCATCGACGTGCGACTGAAATATGACAACGGCACCATAACACTGCCCACAAGCGAGGGAGCAAGCGCAACGGTATATTATGCCGACGACAACACGCAGAAAGAAGAAGGAACGGCAGAGAGTTTCAGCTTCGAGCTCTACGACCCGCAGCAACTCTATCGCATCGACCTCACACTGCCCTACGTGCTTGCCATTCCCGACGGTGTGGAGTTCCATGCCCCCGACCTCAGCTCCGGCAAGGACTATGAGCTGGTTTACACCCCCGACAGCGCGACAGTCAACAGCATCGGCAAGTGGATTAACCGCAACTACTACGAAGGCACGAGCAAGGGCGACAAAGACACGCGTAACGCTCTCATCGCCACCAACGACAGCGACGACTACGACAACCTCGTGGTGCAGAGCGGCGTGGTGGTGAGCAGCAAGCTCGCACTCACGGTTTATGTGAAGAACACTGGACTGCTGAAAGCCTACGTGAGCGGATGTAACTCCACCGGCGACTATGTGCAGGCCATCGCCGTGCCCACCGACGGAACAGAGAAGAGCACCGCCGTTACCGCCAACGTGCTGCAGAAGAACGGCACTACCCCGCAGACTCTTTGCGGCACCATAGAGCTGGCATTAGACAGCACCAAGCAATATCAGGTGACACTCACCAGTGTGAGCGGATACGACATGATTGTCACAGCCCTGAAACTCTACACCACCGGAGGCGTGGAGACAGTGGCACGCTACAACGTGTCGGCAGCCGCCAAACCTATCGTGGGAGGCGAGGTTACTGTATTGCCGGCAATGAGCAGCTTCGCAGAGGGCTCACAGGTTACTCTCAAGGCAGTGCCGGAAGACGGATACTATCTCGACTACTGGGCAGATGCCGAGGGCAACAAGGTGGCAGGCTCGGAGACATATATCTACACCGCCAATGCCGACGCCTCGTTTACTGCATACTTCGCAAGCAAGGCTGACCGTGAGCAGAAGATTTACGATGAGGTTGTGAGCAACGGAGTGGAGCTGGCAGCAGCACTCACACACGCAAGCAACCTCGCCACCTCTGACTGGCGCTACCGCATCCTGCTCCTCGACGGCACCTACGACTTGGGCGAGGCAGTGAAAACTCTCGTCGGACCTTACGTGTCGCTCATCGGAGAGCATAAAGACAGCGTGTTTATCATCAACCATCCCACCACAGAGGGCATCGACGTTACAGAGACTCTTTACACCGTGGGCGATGATATCTATATGCAAGACATCACGATTATCAACGGACTCGACGACCTGACACAGAGCGCCGACAACAGCGCCGGACGAGGACTTGCACTGCGCACCTACAAGAGCGACAGAGGCGTGTTTAAGAACGTGGCACTGAAAGGCAACCAGGACACCTACTACAGCAACAATGCCGGACGCCGCTCGTATATGGAAGACTGCGACATCAGCGGAACGATTGACTATATCTATGGCGACGGAACGGTGTTCTTCCAGAATTGCAACCTCTATTGCAACGACCGCAGCACCGCCGACGTGATTACAGCCGCCAACACACAGGCCGACACCAAGTACGGCTTCGTGTTCCAGAACTGCACCATCGACTGCGCTGAAAGTCAGGTGGGCAAGTTCAACCTCGGACGTCCTTGGAACGACTCGCCCTCTGTAACCTGGCTCAACACCACCTTCAAACAGCAGGGCAGCACCACAGGCTATGCCCGTATGACCGTGGGACTCGTGCTCCGCTTCCATGAGTGGGGTTCTAAAGATGCCGACGGCAATGTCCTCGACCTTAGCGGACGCAGTTTGAAGACCTGCCGTGGAGCATCTTCCAGCGACACCTATCTCATCGACGAGACGGCAGCCGCTGAATACACCGTGGCAAATGTCCTCGGAGGCACCGACAACTGGGATCCCGTGAGCATCGCAGCGCAAATAGAGGCACCCTCCGGATTGACTATTGAGAACGGCATCGCATCGTGGAATGCCGTGGACGGGGCTTACTGCTACGCCATCTGCAAGAACGGCAAGTTCCTCGACGCGACCACCGACACTTCCATACAGCTGCCGGCAGACGAGAATGCCGCAGAGTATAGCATCCGTTGTGCCAACAACATGGGTGGACTCGGTGAGCCTTGCGAGGCAGTAACAGCAACTGTGGAAGCTGTGGCAGAGAGAGTTTATTATACTCCTACCGTGCCCGAGGGCAGCAACTGGGAAACATTGCTCGGTCCTGACATGCTCACCACAAAAGCTAAGACGACAGACGGCACGACAGAACAGAAACCGGCCATCGACGACACCACATATCCGTGGATAGAGTATCTCAACACCACGTCGTATCTCGACGACGGAACCTGTGAGGTGCAGGTGGCTTCACGCCCGGCAAAGATGGACCCGGAGACAGCACTCACCGTTGACCCGAAGATTGCAGTGTTCACAGGAAAGAACGGCAGCACCAACATGCCGGTTCTGCACGCTCCCGACACCTGGCCTGCAAAGACCATTACATTCTATGTTACTGGAACCGCACGCTTCCGTGCTTTCGTAACCGGCTCGCAGGGTGGCAGCAAGAGCGAGGGCAACCACCTCACCATCCACGTGGAGTCAGAGGACGGCAGCGTGGTCATCGACTCTATCTCCGACCGCTTCGTATATGGCAAGTCAGGAAATTCCGACTCTATGTCTGTTTACCTCGACCCGGCTCTCCGCTATGCCATTACCGTGAGCGTGCCAGTGAGCGATGTCGCACTTACAGGTATCAACCTCTTCACGGCAGAGAGCTTGCAGAAAGAGTATGAAGACCAGGCAAACGGCATCGCCATCATCCGTCAGAATGAGGAGAGCGACGACAAAGCCTACAACCTGCAAGGCCAGCGCATCGACAATGCCGCCGCCAACGGCGACGGACGCTTCAAAGGCGTGATGATACGCAATGGCAGAAAAGTGATTGTCAAGTAATTGATAACGCTCTATAAATTAAAGGCTGCACCGTTTTGGCGCAGCCTTTAATTATTACAGCCTTAGAATGCTTTTCTTTAGGATCAGACCTAGTCGGGGCAGCTCTTACAGAGAGTTTTTTATGAATAACCCGACCCAGTCGGGGCAGCTCCTTGCGGAGGGCTTTAGCGAACGAAGTTCGCTTAATTCTCAATTCTCAATTCTCAATTCGATAAACCCAGTCGGGGCAGCTCCTTGCGGAGGACTTCTAATACCACACGCTTTTCAGGAAATTCAAGACTGTTTTATTGAATTTCCCCGGCCTCTCCATATTCAGCATGTGTCCGCAGTCGGGAATCACGATATATTGTGCGTCGGAGAGGTATTCGAGCATCCAGGGCTTGTGGCCCTTAATGCGTTCCGAGGGGTCGCCGTCGATGATTAGGGTTGGCACGGATGTCATTTTGCTCTTAAACACCTTGGCGGCATCGGCAGCCCATATCACCCTCGGCTCATAGTGGAGCGGTTGCCACGCCGTCCAGTCGCTGATCATTTTCCGCAGCGGCTCACGGATTTTTTCCCTGTGGCTTCCGCCGGAGTTGACAAGGTTGTTGAGCCATTCCTCCTTCATCTTGTCCACGCCCTTGGCCTTAAGAGCCGCAATCTCACGGTCGCGCTTCGCCTTCTCGGCAGAGTCCATCGGCTCCGAAGGGCCTTTGTAGGTCTTCATTCCGCCGCTCGCCAGCACACACGAAATCATCCTTTCGGGCTTCAAGGCAAGCATGTCGGATGCCACGAAAGCACCCATCGACAGTCCCACGATATGCGCTCTCGGTATCCGAAGCGAGTCCATCAGCGTGAGCAGGTCTTCAAGATGCGTGAACTGTATGTTCTCGTCTTGCGATGACGACTTGCCATAGCCGCGGAAGTCGAACCTCACCGTGCGATAATGCTTGGCGAAGGTTTTGAACTGCGGGTCCCACATACGGGTGTCCAAGGAATGACCGTGAAGAAGAATCAGCGGCTCGCCGCTGCCCCTCTCCTCGTAGTAGATTTTCGCCCCTCCGCTCACATTTATATATCCCGACTTCTCCGGTGTGGCAGCCATCGCCGCCGATAACGCCACATCGTGAAATATCGGCAGCGTCGGAACCGCCGTAACCATAGCGGCACAAAGCGCCATTATCTTAATCTTTCTGTATTCCATATCCGTACCTTTGATTGAATATCGGGGGCAAAATTAATAAAAATCTGCTGAAAAAGCAAATTAAGATACGAAAAATCTATGATAATTAGGTTATTCCCGAGAAAATCATTATTTTTGCACTCGAAACAATAAAAAGCTGCAAAAAATTTTGGATGTTAAAAAAATTATCACTAATTTTGCAGCGCAACAAACAGCCGATTTTACAGACTTTGCCAAAAATTCATCACATCAATGAAGATTAAGGAGATTAACATAATAAATTTCAGAGGATTCCAAAGAGAAACAGTGAGATTCAACGGAAATCTGACTGTGGTCATTGGAAATAACACCTCGGGGAAAACAACGTTATTGAAGGCTCTACAGGTAGGTTTAGGCGCATACTTGCAGTGTCTTACAAAGTTACCTGGAGGCAAGCAGTTCCGTCGTAATTTTAGTATATCCGACCGTTTTAAGGCTTTCGACCCAGTACAAAAGGATTATGTGCCTAATGATGAAAACCCTAAAATTGCAATAAAAGCAGATTTCCCTTTATCCACATCAGGAAAAGAAAACTTTATAACTGTCGATTGGTATAGAGAATTGTCTGGCAATACAACAACGCATACAAAAGCATGCGCAGGAGAATTGATGGATGTGGTTGAAAAAATGGAGCATCGACGGAATGAAGAGCATCAACCAACGATATATCCTCTTGTCCTTTCTTTTGGGGCAAGACGCACTGGCGAATCCTCCACAAAAAATGGCAAAGCGAAAGAGCGCGTGTCAAGAATAGAAAAGGCATACAATTCATCTTTAAACGACAATCGCAACGATTTTCAAGGCGCAAACGAATGGTTGCAGCATTATGACAAGGACATCAAAGACGAAAAAGAATTCGAAGGCACGAAAGAGGCTTTTTTCAATGCTCTGCAAGCAGCCATACCTGCCCTGTCGGAAATTGACTTCGACAACGGAGAAATAGAAGCAATAGTGAGCGTTACGGGGCATAAGCCTTCTCGCCATCATTTCTCATATATGAGCGACGGTCTTCAGTCTATGATTAACATCGTTTCTGAAATAGCTTATCGATGCATCCAGCTCAATGGTTTCCTTGGTAAAGAGGCAATCAATAAAACACCAGGAATCGTGCTGATTGATGAGATAGATTTGTATTTGCACCCTCATTGGCAAAAGCACGTCTTACAAGATTTGATGAAAGCTTTCCCGATGATACAATTTATTGTTTCAACCCACAGTCCTTTTATTGTGCAAAGCCTCCAAAAAGACCAATTGCTTAGTTTTGACGAAGACGTTTTGACATCAGGAGAGCCTTTCCGCGAAGGGCTTGAAGATATTGCATCTGAAAGGTTGGGATTAAAACAAGATATCAGAAGCAAAAGATTTAACGAAATGGTAGAAACAGCAGAGGATTTATTCAAAGCCGTGGATAATAATTCTGCTGATAAAGACGAGTTGAAAGCGAAATTAGACAGAATAGAGGCAGAATTCAGCGATGACCCCGCATATCTGGCTACTATTAGAATGGAATACAAAGCTAGAACGTAAAACTATGAGACCTATTGAAAAATTACATTCTGGAGACAGAGTTGGCCTTGTAGCTTGTAGGATTAAATAATTTGCAAGCAGATTGTAGAGCTTTTGCAAGCACGTATTTTATAAATTGTTGATTTTTAATATTTTGATGCTTGCTAAAAATAGATTTTCTGCAAGCAGAATTTTACTTTCTGCAAGCAGAATTCTGCAAGCATTTCTGAAATCTTACTTATTTTTTTATTACATCACAATACTACTACGGTTACACCGTATCCTCCGTCGCTGTCGTCTTCGTTGCGGTAGGATTTGATGTTGGTGTCGTTGGCGAGGTATTTTCTTACGAGCTGCCGGAGGGTGCCGCTGCCTTTGCCGTGCATAATTCTTATTGTTGACTCGCCACGGAGATATGCCTCGTTGAGGAAACTCTTTACTTTTTCCATTGCCTCCTCACCCGTCATTCCGTGCAGGTCGAGGGTTTTGTTGAAATACGCCTGCGTCTGGCGGCTGATAATCACGCCGGTGGTTCTGTTCGACGATGATGCTTTCGGCTTCGTCGTCTTTTCTATTTTGGAGCGGCTCACCCGAATATGTATTGCTCCTATTGCCACAAGGGCCTCTTTAGGACTGAGTTCCTGTATCTGCCCCGTCTGCTCCTGTCCAGCAATCTTCACGAAATCGCCCACGGCAAGTTGCTCCGGCCCTGCTTTGCGCACAGCGTCGGCAGATGTCGGCTCGCCCTTTCTTTCTCCTTTCGGTCTCTGTCGCGTGTATTTCGGCGCATTGGCATTCTGCTTACCGCCCTTTCCGTCTTTCAGCTTCCCGAATCCTCCTATCATATTTGAAATCGTCGGCATAATCTAATTTCTTTAATCAAGTGCAAAAATAGTGATTTTCTCTGGAATCAGAACAAGAAGCTGGAAAAGCGGGTGGTATTGGATTCTTTTTGTTTCATCTCGTTCTCCATTCTCTCGCAGGCTGTTTTAAAGAAATGGCGGACGAGGAATTCATCGCTGTTCTCTGTTCTTATAGCTTTGAGTGCGCCGATATATTCTTTACGGTTCTCTCGTCTTAATATGATTATTGGATGCCCAGCGGCTAAAAGAATGAAATTTGAGAGAAGTCTGCCCGTGCGGCCGTTGCCGTCGCGGAAAGGATGCAGATATTCGAAGAAGCCGTGGAAACGGGCAGCGATGACCACTGGATGCACTGTGCCTTGCGACATTGCCTCGCCGGTTGACTCCATAAGTTGCGGCATCTTCGCTATCAACTCATTATGGTCGCCGAAAACGGTATCGCCGGCTGCCATATCAACATCCGTGTATTCGCCTGCCACGGAGCCGGGAGAGCGATACGACATCGTGTGGTGCATCACACGGCGGTTTATCTCCTTGGCAAGCTTCTCGTCGAAAGGAAGCTCAAGGCTCGACACCATATAATTGAATGCGTCGAAATGGTCGAGCATCTCCACCGCCTCCACGAGCGACTTTCCCTGTGGCACCATAGCAAGCCCTTTCTCCTTTAGCTCGCGACTGTCGTCAACAGAGAATGAGTTGCCCTCGATACCGCAAGAGTGAGCAGAGAACAACACCTCGTTATATTCCATCAGGGCATCACCCATCGCCTGCTCCACCTTGCGGGTGTAGTCAGCTCTGAGCTCCTCATACCGCCGCGTCTCTTCCTCAATCATTTTACAGTGTTTTCATATTTTATATTCAGGGCACATCAATTGGTTCCATCATAAATTATTTCACCGTTGCCGTCATAGTACCTTCATCAACGTTTCTACCTGCGCCAACTACTTCTTCTACCTGTTCGCCTTCCAGATTCTTTTTCTTCTTGTCGTCCATAATTATAATTTTAAAAGGTTTATAATTGATTTAACTAACATGCTGCAAATTTACGAAAAAATATTGGAAGCACAATAAATCAGCAAGAATTATTAACGTTTTTTTTCTATTTAAAATCCGCCAACGATACGGACATCAAATCCTGCCGCAATGAAGACGACAGCAACGGAGAATACTATAAAAGGCTCGTAATGCTACGAGCCTTTGTATTAAGAGGTTTAAAGTGTTGGACCACCAATAATGCGATTTGGGTCAGTTGTATCTGGCTCTTCAAGGTTTTCAGCGTTTTTTGCTACTTCTGCTGCACTTGTTTCACCAGTACCACCTGCTACCTCTTCCAGTTTCTCATCTTCTAATTTCATTTTCTTATTGTCCATAATCGTAATTTTTAAAGGTTTACAATTGATTTAACTATCACGTTGCAAATTTACGAAAAAATATTGGAACCGCAATAAATCAGCAAGAATTATTAACGTTTTTTATTTTCCATTACCACCAAAGACCTTTTGCCGTCGGTATCATTTTACTTATATATCGGTCCGAAGTTCTGGCAGGCTCTGTAGTCTGCCCCTTCCTTATCCATTCCGAATGCGTTCCAGGCTGCGGGTCGGAAGATTTTGTCGTCGGGGATATTGTGCATGCACACCGGTATGCGGAGCATAGAGCAGAGAGTGATGAGGTCGGCTCCGATATGTCCGTAGGCGATGGCACCGTGGTTTGCTCCCCAGTTGTTCATCACTGAATACACGTCCTTGAATGCGTCTTTTGTGGGGTCAAGGCGCGGCTCGAACCAGGTGGTGGGCCATGTGGGGTCGGTGCGTTTGTTGAGGATGTCGTGAATCTCCGGGTCGAGGTCGGCGGTGTATCCCTCAGCGAGTTGCAGCACCGGTCCGAGTCCTTTCACGATATTTATGCGCATCATGGTCATTGGCATTCCGCCTCGTGAGAGGAAGGTCGATGAGAAGCCTCCGCCACGGAAATAGTCGCGGTCGGCAGGGCTCCAGTTGGTGGCTTTCAGACAGGCCTCCACGTCGGCATTGTCCATTTCCCAGTGATTTTTCACTATCGCCTTACCGTCGGCTGCGCTCATGGCTCCTGTGGCGTCGAGTGTTGTGGCTCCTGAGTTGATGAGGTGTATGAATCCTCCTGCCGCCAACCCCTCGGGGCTCTTGCCTGTAACCCTCTTCACTGCCTCCGGACTCCAGTAAGTTCTGATGTCGGAGAACATCACGCCTTTGTTTGACAGCAGGTGCCCGAAGAGCATCGAGATGCCGTTGAGGCTGTCGTTTTCCGTTGCGAGTGTCATTGCCTCCCTCGGTCCGTTCCAGTCGAACGATGTGCAGAGCATTGCCTCGGGGAAGTCGAAATTGGGCTTGTAGTCTGTCCACTGCCTCTGTCCTTGCACTCCTCCAGCGATGGCGTTGTGTCCTAAGGCCTCCTCCTTGTATCCCATTTCCTTGAGCTTCGGGTTGCCTTTCATCAGGTCGCGGATTACCATCATACATTTCACGGTGAATTCCCAGTCCTGGTCTTTCTCTTCCCTTGTCTTTCCCTTGCCTTTGCCGTTGTATGTCGTCATCGGCGTACCGGGCAGCACCTGGCGGTCTTCGTTATAGTCGTGCCCCTCGTTGGGTTTGCAGTATTTGTTCACCCATTCCATGGCCTTTTTGAATTCCTCTTTGTCGTAGATGCCGAAGTCAATGCGGCGGAGTATTTCCACGAGGTCGGCATATTCCGTTCTCATGCCGAGGTATTCCTGCAGGAAGTCGGCATTCACGATACTGCCGGCGATACCCATGCAGGTGTTGCCGAGTGAGAGATAGCTTTTGCCTCTCATCGTTGCCACTGCCTGTGCTGCCCTTGCCCAGCGCAGGATTTTCTCCGCGGCGTCATCGGGAATGGTGTTGTCGGCAAGGTCTTGCACGTCGTGTCCGTAGATGCCGAATGCCGGCAGTCCTTTCTGTGCGTGAGCGGCGAGCACGGCGGCGAGATACACGGCTCCCGGTCTTTCAGTGCCGTTGAAACCCCATACTGCCTTGGGATAGTGTGGGTTCATGTCCATTGTCTCCGAGCCGTAGCACCAGCAGGAGGTAACGGTGATGGTACTGCCCACCCCTTCTCTTTCGAATTTCTCCGCACAGGCGGCGCTCTCTGCCACTCGTCCGATCGTGGTGTCGGCGATGACGCACTCCACGGGACTTCCGTCTCCGTTGCGCACATTCTTTGTTATCAACTCTGCCACGGCTTTTGCCAAGCTCATGGTTTTCTCTTCCAAACTCTCGCGCACCCCGCCTTGACGGCCGTCGATAGTGGGGCGAATACCGATTTTAGGATAATTGCTCATAAGTGTCAGTTCTATTAAAAAGTCGTTCTCTTATATAAAGACGAACGACTTTAAATTTGTATGCAAAAAAACATAAAAATCTTTCATTAGGACTATCCCGGCCCAGCCGGCACCGCTCCTCTCGGAGAGTAAAGACGAAGGCCGACTTTAAATTTTGTGACGCAAAAATCCCGCACGCCTTGCAGTGTGCGGGATATTATAATTACAAATAACTTTTTTACAATATTTCATCTGATTTTCCAACCTCATTCTTAACACCAAAAATATTGGTACCAGTACCACCGGTCACTTTTTCAAGGTTCTCTTCTTCGATTTTCCTTTTCTTCTTGTCGTCCATAATTATTATTTTTTTAAGTTTATAATTTAGATATCTATCACGCTGCAAATTTACGCAAAAAAATTGGAAACACACTAATTTTGTGGAAATTATTAACACTTTTAACCTTTCTCTATATTTTCTTCGCTCTTGCTTCCGTTGCCTCTTATCTCGCTGAGGAATTCCCTTGGCGACTTGTCGAATTGTTTTCTGAAGCATTTCCCGAAATATCCCACATCTTTAAAACCGCTGTGGTAAGCGATTTCTGAAATGCTCATATCCGTGGTTTTCATCAGCTCCACGGCTCGGTTGAGCCTGTAGTGGCGCAGGTATTCCACTGGAGAATATCCGGTGAGAGTTTTCATTCTCTTAAACACCGCGCTCCTGCTCGAGCCGAGTTGCGCCGCCACGGTGTCCAAAGTAAAGTCCTCGTCTTCCAAATGCTCGTCAATGGCCTTGTTGATGCTCTCGATAAACTTAGCGTCTTTCTCCTCTTGAAGCCTTTGGAAATTACTTCTCGACTCCTCCAGACTGATGCCGTCGCTGGCTGGAATCATCACACTCGCTGACACTGCATCGCCTGCGTTTTCGTTCGAATTATCAGAAACAGCCGCCGATGCCCCGGAGGAAGCCGATGCCAGAGCCGTCGCATCCTCCGTCGAGACTTCTCCCGATGACACTTTCTCCGACGATACTTTTTCAGCCGATATTTTTTCCGAAGATACTTTTTCCGCCGTTCCGTTTTCCTTCGATGCAGCGACATATTCGTTTTCGATATTCTTCTGCCGTCGTTGATATAAGAACCATACCACTCCGACGATGAGTATCATAAGCAGGAGATTGATAAATCCGCGGCTTTTTATGAAATTGAGTGCTTTCTGCCAGATGCGTGCCGGCCGCTGAGCTGTAACGGCCGCTATTGCCGCGTCGGGATTGAAAATCACCACACCCTCTTTGCACCCTGCCCACAGGGAGCTGTCGCGCAGACACAATACTGAGGCCTCCTCGAAGTCGAGTCCGAGCATTCCTGTCGTCTTGTCGAAGCGCAGCAGTTGCTGGTTGTCGTAGCAGAAGAAGGCGTTTTCAGAAATCAGCCACATCCTTCCCTGTGCGTCGTCGGTGAAGCCGATGATATTGTCGTCTAAGGAGTCCTTCTCGGAGGTAACCACTTTGAAGAGCGGCTGGTGGCTGTCGTTGTCATATTTTGTCATCACCCCTGCCCCGGCTCCGTATGCCGCTGCCCAGAGATGTTTTTTCTTGTCGCTGAAGAGCACTGTTACATCGCCCGATGCCAATGGCGAGAAGTCGTTGCGGTGGTATGTCTCAAAGGGAATGTGGTCGGTGTTGGCAAACTCCACGGGCCAGCTCATCATACCGTCGGCGGTGGCAGCCCAGAGTCTTCCTTCGCATTCCGCCACGGCTCTCATACGCAGATACTGGCCGTATTGAGGATACTGCAAGAAAGAATTGTTTTTATTGATAAACCGCAATGCTCCCTGCTCCTCGTTTACAAGGTTCAGTCCTCCGTCGTATGTGCATACCCATATATGGTGCTTGGAGTCTTCGAAGGCCATATACACCTTGTCGCCGCTGATGCTGTTTTTGTCTGCCGTCGATGCCTTATATCTCCGCATGGTGCCTGTGGTGTCGATAACCACGAGCCCCTCGCCTTTTGTCGATAGCCATTTCCTGCCTTTGCTGTCGGTCATAATGTGATAAACGTGTCCCATGGGCTGCCCATCGTATTTCATCACGTCTTTCATCACGCCGTCTTCACCATATACATACAGGTTGGCGTCCCGGCTTCCCACCCACACGTCGCCGTCGCTGTTTTGATAGATGGCTCTCACCCCTGTGGATGTCGTTGGCAGTGATATAAGTCTGAAGAGCTGCCTTGCCGCCGGTTTGTCTGTGTCGGTGGCTGTGGTGCTGTCGGTGCGGCACCATATCGTGAAGTCTTTCCCCACGAAGCAGGTGTATGGCCCCACTTTCCGCTCTATGTCGTGTTTGAGTTGCATCGTCTGCGGGTCGGTATCATCTTTTGCGTCGATAAGGGTATGCAGTTTCACTTTGTTTTTCCTTGCCGTGCCTGCCATGATAAGGTTTTTCGCCCTTGTGAGCAGCAGCACGGAGCCACCCGGTCCTTGTTGGATTTTTATCACCTGTATGTCGGGTGAATACGGTTTCAGCTCGTCGGCGATGAGTTTGAACTTTTCCAAGTCGGGATAGAACACGTAGAGTTTGTGGTCGGCGGTTTTTATCCATATCTTCTCGTTGCCGTCGGCCACCATTGCCTCTATTCTTTTCGGAGGTGCGTTCAGTCCTCCCTCTCTGCTGTTATAATATTTATATGTCTTGCCGTCATAGCGTGCCAATCCCTCCCAAGACCCTATCCAGATATTGCCTTGGTTGTCGGTTACGCTGCTGCGGTGAGTATTTACGCCGGCAGCCATTAAAACTTGCATAAAAAGCAGTACTAAAAATGCTATGCGTATCATTTTTTGCCGTTTCGGCGGCAAATTTACATAAAAAAGGCGAAAATGCTTGCGTTTAAATACTTTTTAACACTAATTCGAGCCAAGTGCCTGTAACTGGTGTCATCATTATTTTAGAACCATTTATAACGGCTTTTTATCCTATCCCTAAGAAAGCAAACTGCCGCACGCCCTCCACCATCCACATTTTCTTCCTGTTCCTCATTGAGTTTTTTCTCTTTTAATTCTTCATCTTTCTGTGCCATAATTGTAATTTTTAAAGGTTTATAATTAATTTAACTAACTCGGTGCAAATATAGTAAACGGAAATCATTCTCTTCCTCTGACTTTAATCATTCGGTGCAGTTTCTCCGGGACATAGTCAGGGAATTCCGAGATTCTCTCTTCTAACGATTTCCCTTGTAAAGGATTATATCCCTCTTCCTTGACTTTTTTAATGAAGTCGAATGTCTTTTTCGCCCAGTAGCAATGGTAAGACGCCGGCTTAGCGAATGAACCTGTTTCTATATAGTTGCTACCAGGACATAAAGAGCATACGGAGCAGTAGTCATGTTTGAAGCACTCTTCAAAATCACTTGCGAGGAAAGTCTGTATCCGCTTTAGTTCGTCACTGCTGTCAATAATATCCTTTATGCTGCTTTCTTTTACATTCCCCAAGATTTGATTCCATCCGCAACAAGGTGTTACGTCGCCGGAAGGAGTAATATTCAACCTTATATTTCCCGCGGCGCAATAACCGGGCACCATTTGCTCCAGCTTATTATCCTTTGTGAGAACATCATATTCTGCACAGTTTTTATCCATAAACAACATTTCCATTTCCTCGGCATTAAGATGCAGCTTTTCAACTGGGCAGTAATCGCCGTCCACTGAAGACGCCACATCGCCTGAAAGCTCAAGTGTGGAGCCATATTTTCTTGCGATATCCACTATACCGTGATAACCCTTGAACCCCGGCCGCATAATAGTGCATTTTATGTTTGTAGAGACACCGAGTTCAGAGAAGCCTTTTAACACCTCGACAGAACGGTCGAAAGAGCCTCTCACCCTGGTTATATAATCGTGCTGCGACGCAATACTGCTGTACAACGACACAGAGATGCGACATGGAAAATATTTTGCTAAGCGGACAATGTCGTTAGTCAACCTCTGACCATTTGTATATATTTCATAAGTAAGGTCTTTTTGGTAAATATAATCTATTATTTCCCATATATGCGGATTCGAGAACGGGTCGCCTCCAGAAAGTTTAATCAAATATACCCCCAAATCCGACAGCTCGTCTATAACACGTTTATAGTCGTCCATCGACAACGGTATGGGCTTATTTCTGCCACTTTTTTCATCGTTATTCCTCGTTGCCCCGGCATTGTAGCAATGCAGGCATTGCTCGCTGCAATTGTAGGTCGTCTCTATCATCACTTCTGTTATCTTATTTATGGCTTTTACATAAGAGACTATTTTCCAAACTTGTGCTTTGTCGTCAAAATCGCCGTTTTGCGCTCTCTCAAGGTTTCTCTTTCTTGCAGCTGCTCTCACCTCGGTTTCCATTTCCGCAGAAGGATATTTATCGGTAACAAGCCCTTGCGACTGTAGTTTTTTTACAAAAGGCATAAAATCTTCCATACGTGTGCGAGTGGCACTGCACAAGTCTGAAGCGCGAAACATTTCATCTCGTTTGGCCTTGAGTATTTCATTTATAATCTCTGCGGAGTCTCCTTTGTAAAAATGAGACTCGTTTGTCAGTCGGTTAATTAGCAACGCCACATTGGCGGCAGCGTCATAGTTGCCGCCAACCCATCTAGGCCTATAATATGTGTCAGTGATAGGCACCATAATTGTAAAATCTAAAGGTTTATAATTAAATTAACTAACACGGTGCAAATCTACTCTTCCCAAATTGAGTATGACTCTTTAGACGGAGAGTCTGCGGGGTCGCCCTCTTCGTTCTGATTCACACCGATTGAAAGGGATGCCTGCAATGCTCTTTGTACTTTTTGTTTCACTACTTTCCGAAAAATCTGTGAAATACACAGTCGTTGTTTCCGCCGCCACATTCAGTGCCAGCATCGTCAGCAGTCCTACTGCAAAAGTTCTTAATAGTTTTTGCTTCATATCATTTTAGTTTAATGATTATATAATCTCATTTCACACGCCCTCTCTTAAATGGGCACAAAAGTCGGGTGCAAAAATAATAAAAAGAAATGAAAGTGATGCCGTTTAAATACTTTTTAACCAACAATGCAGTTCTATTGTGAACTTACGTAAACTTACGGAACCCGCTAACTCATTTTCTTTATGTCGTAGCCCGAAATGCCTCGGATGCTGTCGTCGGTGCTTAAGCTTTTGCTGTCTCACAGCCTGCCATACCATATCGGTCTTGTCAACATACACACGATGCCTAATTTTTTGCAAAGGTAATGACATTTTTTGAAAACGGAAAGAAAACATTTCATCCTTTTTCTGTAATTTTTACATCTTAACTTAAAAGCCACATACACCATCGCCTCCACGATGCCGATTTCGTGGAGGCGATGAATAGGTATTTGCCCGAATAGGAGCAAAGAATAGAGCAACTCGATGAGTTTGTGGTGTGAATAATAATCCAGTTAAACGGCTTAATTACTTTATCACTCTTCTGTGTTCTCTTTGTTGGCCTTAGCAAGAACGTCCATGTAGCCGCCACTTACTTCTTCTGTTGTCTTGTCTTCGATTTTCTTTTTCTTGTCGTCCATAATCGTAATTTTTAAAGGTTTATAAATATTTGTTCTGGTCCATTCTCTATATGAACTCTTTTCACGATGCAAAGATACAAAAAAAAATGAAAGCGATGAGGTTTAAACACTTTTTAACACCGAAAAATTGCAGTTCTATTGTGAACTTACGCAAACTTACGCATACGGCATCGCCTCCACGATGTTGCTTTCGTGGAGGCGATGAACAGGTTTTGTTTTTTAAAAATTTATATTACTTAACCACAAATTTCTTGCCGTTTCTGATATACACGCCTTTCGACAGACGGGTAGCATCAGTGCCATGGTTGCGGCCGTGCCAGCCGGGATTATACCCTCCACCTTTGTAGTGTCAAGAGTTCTGTTTGTTGTGTCGGCAGCAGTTACGATATACGCCGTCAGCTTTCGTGTTCCATTCAATAAAGGCGAGGCAAAGAACACGAACCTCCAATGCCAGCTCCACCGTAATGTCGACATCCTCTTCCACCGCTAACATTCTCTACCTTTTCTTCTTTGAGTTCCTTCTCTTCTAATTCTTCATCTTTTTTTAATTCATCATCTTTATGTGCCATAATTGTAAATTTTAAAAGTTTATAATTGATTTAACTAACACGATAAATTCGTGGCGTGAATAATACGCGACGGTTTAATTACAAAACGTCTATCACAGCGATGTCTTGATTTCTTGAAGCACCACCGCTCACTTTGTCGAGTTCATCGTCCTCGAGTTTCCTTCTCTCTTTCTTTTTGTCGTCCATAATCGTAATTTTTAAAGGTTTATAAATATTTGTTCTGATCCATTCTCTATATGAATCCCTTTCACGGTGCAAAAGTAGGAAAAAGAAATGAAAGCGCAGTGATTTAAATATTTTTTAACACCGAAAAATTGCAGTTCTATTGTGAACTTACTCTTCCCAAGCGTCGGCTGGTTGGTAGTTCCCTTTGCTGAGATGCTCTCCCTCTTTTCCTACTGAATTGTTCTGCATAAGCTGCCCGCATACGGGATGCAGGGTTATCTCTGGGCTTAAATACGCCTTTTTATTCTGATTTTTTATTTCCATATCTGATATTTTTTACATTAATTACTTCACAACAAATTTCTTGCCGTTTCTAATATATATGCCTTTCGACAGACGGTTAGCATCGGTGCCATGGTTGCGGCCGCTGACATCGTAAATCTTGCCGTTAGCATTTGCTGCAGACTCTATGCCGTTGATGCCCGAAGCGTCGCCGCCATTGAGCAGGAATGCCTTTGCGCCGCCAGAAGCTGCTTTGGCAAGAACCATAAAGGCCTTGTGCGCCGGATTTGTGAAGGCTGCGCCGCCCTCAACGTCCCAATAGAAGCCCACGCTGTTATTATCGCCGGCTTCATTGCGCGAGAGCTTGTAGAAGTAATAGCCCTCGGTAGTGCCATAGTCATCGGCAGTGGTCAGAGAATCCACATCATAGCCTCGGAGGATATTGTCGCTGAGGTCTGCGGAATTGTTTTCCGTAGTTATGTAAAAGCTGTATGTGTTGGCTTTCGTAGTATCGTTATCCCACAGTAAAACAGCCGTACCAGCTGGGATAACTCCAGTCACTTCCGTTTTTGTCAAAGTACAATCAGCAGTGTCGGCAGCCGTTACTATATATGCCTTCACGCCGTCGGGAATTTCGAGATTATAGTCGCCATAATAGAGCGACGCCCAGCCTGTCTCGCCTATGGCAACCTCCACTTTCGGCGTTTCTGCGAAGAAGATGTGGGCGTACTGTAGTTTCTTATTAAGTCCAAGGTCAATCAAGTTAACTGTCCCTGTCGAGGGTGTGCCGTCAAGGTTTTTGCCGTCCTTGTCCTGCACAAACACGCTATAGCCTTCTTTGTCTGTATAGGCTGTGACAGTAGTACAGCCGAGAATATATCCTTGTTGCGATTTCAATGTAACGTCGGCCTTACCACTAATGGTGAATGTGCCACCGGAACCGGAGTTGCCTGCACCGAAGGCACAGCCGACTCTGCCGCCGCCGGTCGCCATCACCGTACCACCGATGATGTTCACTATGCCACCACCACCAGATATACCGCCGCCGATGCCAGCGGCACCAGAGGCGCCGCGACCATAGCCGCCACCAGAGGCGCCGCCGGTCGCCGTCACATTGCCGCCATAGATGTTCACTGTGCCGTTAGATTTGTTGTCACTGCCACCGATACCAGATTGATTCAATTCTCCATTGGCAATCAGTTTGCCTGTGCCTGCGATATTTTCTGTGTAGTTTCCTGAGGTGATGGTAAGCGTACCACCCTCTGACACCTCAATACCGCCTTTCGAGGCATTGAGTGTCGCACTGTCGTAAAGTATCAAGGTAACATTGTTTTTGTCGACATAAAGTCTCACAGTACTCGCCACGTCTCCTTTAACCACCCAGTATCCACTCTCAAGCGTGTCCTTGGAGGTGGCACGTTCAGTGGTGAGTATATTGACTTTTTCGTCGGCAAGCGATTGCGCCTTGCCTGTGCTGTCTGTGTAGAAACAAGCAAATTCTTTCCACTGCGCATACAAAGTAATGTCAGAGACGAATGCGGCATTGCTTGATTCTTCGTAAGCCGTTCCTGTTCCGTCAGCTTTCGTGTTCCATTCCACGAAAGCATAACCTGCTCTCTTGAATTTGTTGACTGTAGATACAGTTCCTCCTATTTCTGCACCTACCGATTTCATTGTTCCTTCTCCGCCGTTGGCATCGAATTTCACGGCATAGCCAGTAGTTAAAAAGATATGGGCATACTGCAGGTTATCCGTAAGTCCAAGGTCAATCAAGTTAACCTCCTCTGGGGTGGGTGTGCCGTCAAGGTTGTTTCCATTCTCGTCTTGCACTGAACAAATATAACTTTCAGCAGGTGTCGCTGTGGCAGGGGAACAATGGAGAGCATATACGCCGTCAGCACTCGATTTCACCGTAACGTCGGCCGTTCCGCTAATGGAGATGTTTCCTGCACCACCTCCATTGCCTCCGCCGATGGCACTGGCATCATCGCCTCCTGTTGCAGATACAGTACCGCCATAGATGTTCACTGTGCCGCCACCACCATCTTTACCGCCACCGATGCCGGCGCCACTACGGTTTCCAGTTGCCGTTATTATGCCGCCACAGATGTTTACTGTGCCGTTAGGACTCAATTCTCCGCTACCTATACCAGACTGCTCCTTTCCACCTATGGCAATCAGCCTGCCTGTGCCTTCGATATCTTCTGTGGTGTTTCCTGTAGTGATGGTAAGCGTACCACCCTCTAACACCTCAATACCGCCTGCAGAGGCATCGAATGTTGCACTGTCATTCAGTATCAGGGTAACATTATTCTTATTGACATAAAGTCTCACAGTGCTGACAATTGAGTCTTTCACCACCCAGTATCCGCTCTCAAGCGCTTTCGTGGAAGTGACACGGCCAGCGGAGAGTGTAGTGAATTGCGACGATGTAAGACCTTGAACGTCACCTTTACTGTCTGTGTAGTAATAAGCACATTCTCTCCACTGTGCATACAAAGTAATGTCAGAGGTGAATGCGGTATTGCTTGATGCTGCGTAAGCAGTTCCTGTTCCATCAGCTTTCGTGTTCCATCCAATGAAAGCATAACCTGCTTTCTTGAATTTGTTGATTGTGGATATAGTACCTCCTGTTTTCACACTTACCTTGTCCATTGTTCCTTCTCCGCCGTTGGCATAGAATGTCACGGTATAGTCAGAACCTAAGAAGATGTGGGCGTACTGTTTGCTTTTCGTAAGTCCAAGGTCAATCAAGTCAACAGCCTCTGTGGTGGATGTGCTGTCAAAGATATTTCCATCCTTGTCTTGCACGATCCTGACATAACCTTCAACAGCAGCTGCAGCCGTGGCATAATCACAATTGAGGGCATAATATCCACTCGTTGGCGATTCCACTGTAACATCGGCCTTGCCGCTGATGGTGAGCGTGCAACCAGAACCTACATTTCCTGCACCGATACCGCTGGCCTCATAGCCGCCTGTTACCGTCACTGTACCGCCAGTGATATTCACCGTGCCACCAGAACCGAACATGCCGCCGCCAATGCCGGCTCCATAAGATTCACCTTTTGCCGTCACTGTACCGCCAGTGATATTCACCGTGCCACCAGAACCGTAGATGCCGCCGCCGATGCCAGCTCCATTATAGCTGGATGCAGACACTTCGCCACCATAGATGTTCACCGTGCCACCAGAACCTTTATAGCCACCGCCAATACCGGCTCCATAAGCTTCACTGATTGCCGTCACCTTACCGCCATAGATAGCCACTGTTCCACCAGAACCGCCGACGGTGCCGTAGCCGTAGAGGCCTCCGCCGCCGATGCCAGCGGCTTCAGAGCTTGTTGCCTTCACCTCACCACCGTAGATATTCACAGTGCCAGCAGATTCGAGGGCATCGCCGCCGATGCCGGATGCACTTGTTGAACTTGTTGCCGTCAACTTACCAGTGCCATTGAATGATGAAGAGGTTCCACCTACTGTGATGGTAAGTAGATTACCAGATTCCACAGTGATACCTTTAGAGGCTGTGAGGGTAACGCCATCAGCAAGAATAAGAACAACATTGCCCGAAACTGTGATGCGGTCGCTGACAGTACAATTTGAGCTCACCCAATAATAGGTGGGGGCAGAGCTGCTGATTTGAGAGAGAGAAGTCTTGCCTTGATAAGAGAAAGCGGATACCTTCGTCATTAATTTCACACCGCTTTCCGAGAAATTTGTACAGTACACTGATTTTGTAAACATATCGGCGAATGACCAACCAGCCGACACATTCAGTGCCAGCATTGTCAGCAGTCCTGCTGCTAAAGCTCTTAGTACTTTTTGTTTCATATCATTTTAGTTTTAAGTTTATACAATATCACTTTCCCCACCCTCTCTTAAATGGGCACAGAATATCGGTGCAAATGTACATAAAAATCTCGATTTATACGCCAGAGAAATAAAAAACATATGTTTTTTTGCTCAATTTTCCTGTTTTTTTTACAAAAATCAAGGCCACAACTGCGTTTTTTGTCG
>Ga0065711_1030150_pt1 | contig 33526 bp, 32 predicted proteins | sample Hoacrofraction12_FD_59098 | JGI IMG/M metagenome (GOLD analysis project Ga0065711, IMG submission 59098) | Hoatzin crop microbial communities from Cojedes, Venezuela - Epithelial fraction 12 v2 (version 2) | ecosystem: Host-associated > Birds > Digestive system > Esophagus > Crop | place...
TGGTGAGGCACTGGAACAGGCTGCCCAGAGAAGCTGTGGCTGCCCCCTCCCTGGCAGTGTTCAAGGCCAGGTTGGATGGAGCTCTGAGCACCCTGGGCTGGTGGGAAATATCGCTGCCCATGGCAGGGGGGTTGGAACAAGATGATCTTTAAGGTCCCTTCCAACCCTCACCATGCTATGATTCTATGATTCTATGATTGTCGTAGAGAGCAGGGCAGGACTGCAGAAAGGATAGCCTTTGTGGGAGCCCATGGGGTCCAGCAAGGAGAATAGGGGGTGTTTGCAGGGAAATGCGAGCTCCAACCCTGACATGGGGCCAACCTGAGGGGTAAAGCTGCTCCAGGCCATGCTCCACAGCCCAGCTGGCCATGCATCTGAGCCATACACAAGACCTCTCGACTGTTTCTCAGTGCTAGGAAGGGGAGGTGTACATCCTTTCTGGCCTGGTTGGCAGGTACTTCTTGGCCAGACATTCCCCCCAGGGCTACCCTCCACTGCTGGGATTAAGGGAGTTCGGTGCAGCTTGGTTCTCAAATATCCCCCCCTCTGTCCCCCAGCCCTCCCCTCCTGCAGGCCACCTGCCATGAGGGCTGCTTGTCTTCCTCATCCCGAGAGCAGTGCCAGGCTGCCGGTCGCTGTCAGAAGACACCCTGGCTGGCACCCAGGGCTGACACCCAATGCATCACCACCTCAAGCTGAGAAGACACTGAGCTCAGCCCCTACCCGCAGGCTTCCCCCAGGGTTACCACCAGCCCTGCAGCAAGAGACTCGCATGCATGGAGCTACCCCACAGGCAGCACACCAACCATGAGGTACATGGCACTTGCATCAGCCTCACCATTCCTGCACACCCGACAGTAAGGAAGTCGTGCATCCCCAGGAGGTCCCAGGTAAAGTAGAATGAAGGCTGCATGGTGCAACCAGTTTTGCAGTAGGGATACATGCTGGGGTGAGCCCTTTGCAGAGCACCCAGGCACAGAGGTACTTGGCTCGGCAAGGCATTACATCATGGAGAGAAGATGCCATCTTTTACCCAGGGGCCTCCCTGTTGGAAGGACCATATCTAAATTCCTGGAGGTGCATGCTAACCGGCACAGACTGTGCTGGGAAACGTAACAAGCCACAAGCTGGAGAGATCTGCTTACACCACCCAGGCTGGGGACCTGGCAGCAGGATGTGAGAGGCTCCAGCAGAAGATATCTTCTCTTGCAGGGGGACGAAACGTATCAGTCTCCAGACTGGCACACCCACAGGTTCCAGCACCAAGCTAAGGTTTCACCCTGGAGGGACAGGTGGTCCAGAGACCGCAGCTCAACCATTCTGCACTGTAGGCAGCGCTGGAGGAACACAGCACAGCCACAAGCTCAGGGCATCCAGAGGGGTTAGTCGGTCCACCCACAACATCAAGAGTGACAGCAAGAAAGCCAGCCATCACCATGCCCCCCTTCCTATCCCTCTGTCTGTCTGCCTTTATGCATTGCCCAGCCCCATGTTCCTTTTCCCAAGCTGTTAGACCTCATTCCCATCCCGCTGTCCCTACACACAATACTGCCTGGTTGCACTGTCCCGTAGCAGATCCATCAAGGCTGCACAGCCGGCCTTTGGGTCTGCCCTGGGGCGTTCCACAAGACTCATTCCTCCTGCCAGACCCTTCACAACCCAATGCTATTGAGCCATCTCCGAGGGCATGGGACAGCCCAAAATGTCCTTGGCAAACTGGTACCAGCACCAGCTCTCCTGGCCACCCCTCGCTCCACGGCCACTTCTCCTCCGCGAGCCAGCAGGGGCCCTGAGCCAGGACCCTTAATGCACTCAGGCTGGCTGCTGGCTCAGTCACTTAATAGAGTCCAATTGTCTGTTTTTCATTATCGAACAATTCCCTTTATTGGGCTTTTTGGCTTGTCCAGGAAATCCAATCAATAGGGTTCCCGAGGCAAACGCTGGCATTGCGTCTTCTTCCGCCCACCAGAGACCTACTGTCCCTCTGCACCCAACTGCCCTGTTGGCATCACTGGGGCCAGTGGTTTGGGAACTGGAGGGGATCTCTCTGGCTGTCTGAGTGTCGTACCAGTGGGGATGTTGTCTTCTGAGGGTGGGAAGGCAATGCTGGCTGCTTCCCCAGGGATAAAAACCACCCCCTGAGGGACGTGGGGTGCTGCTGATTCAGGGAGGGGAAGGGGACATGCAGGGATGGGGGATGCTGGTTCTGGCAGGAGCCTGAGGGCCCTGCTGAAACAGCCCTAACCAGAGTTGCCCACTTCACTCCTCTGAGTAGCACAGCCTGGTTTTCACACCAAACCCCTGCCTGCCTGCCTTTGGAGGTGACGTGGGGGCTTTCTAACCCAAGCACATGGCAATGTGAATTACCTTGTGTCTAGAGGGTCTGCTATAGCTCCTAGAGGCCAGGTTGGATCGGGCTCTGAGAAGCTTGGGCTAGTGGAAGGAGTCCCTCCCCATGGCAGGGGGGTTGGAACTAGATGACCTTTAAGGTCTTTTCCAACCCAAACCATTCTATGATTCTGTGATTCGAGAGAGGAAACCACAAATGGCAGCACATCTACAGAGCTCCAGACAGCCCCAGTGACACTGGTCTGGGCACTGCTGCATGTACACTAGGCACACATCCACATTTCTCCATCGAATAGACCTAGGACTGTGTCATGGAGCATTCTGTAGCCACACTGCAGCTCTCTTCTCTTCCAGCACAAAGTGGTTATGCCATGCTGCACACTGCAAATAGTCTTCTGCCCACCCTAACTCCGGAAGCACACTTGCAAATCACTGGAGACAGCATCCTCTGGCCTGGGTCCAATGGAGCGAAGCAGATGATGGAGTTCCAGTGCCCAGGAACATCCTCTCATGCTGCTTAAAATGTCGCTATCAATGCAGCCGATAGCAGCCACTGAGGGGAGAGAGCAGGTGAATCCCTGCCCTCACAGCACATGGGGAAAGGCTGAAGAGTTAACAGCACAAGATCCGTGCTGCTATTCCCCTTCCCAACCAGTACGCTCCATTTTACTGGGCCATCTCAAGCTGGAGAGGCAACAAAGTGCAGAGAGGGAGGCTGGGAGAGACGTTCTTAGAGAGGCACTGCAAGAGTTGTCACGCCAAACCAATAACCGTATTGCATGTCCTGGGTTGTTCATCTCTCAGACCCAGCTTCTGGAGTCAGGGGAAGATGCAGTTTCCAGCACAGCACCATCTGCCTCCTTCCTCACTGTGTCTGCTGATACGGCATTCCCACCCATGTCACGGATGTACGTCGTCATGTCAGCGGGGAGAGACCCAGTACCAAAAAGATGGGAAGGACCTTGCCGAGATAAAGCCACCATGAAACACGCTGGGAAAAACGAGGTGTCCTGACAGCACAGCCAGCTTTTAAAGGACATTTCCACATTGTGAGTCTGCAGGAAAATGAAGGAAATCTTGCTAGGAGTGACCCCTAAAGGCTGCCAAGATGAAGAAACCCAAAGAGAAGGATTTTCATAAGAAAGGGAGAGGGTACTTGAGCAGAAGGAGGAGAGGGGCGAAGGCTCATGGTTTGGGTATATGACCATCCCCTTACAGGAGCAGTGCATTCACGTGTGTGTGTGTGCCTGCATGGGATGCACAGCGATGCCTGTGATCATGTCTGCAGGATGAGGATGAAGTTTGCTGGAAAACGACTGGCTCAGATGTGTTTTTAGAGGATACTGCTTCTCCTCTGGTGTCAGAAGCCCTTTCCTTACCCTGAATGAGGTGTTCAGAGCCGTCAGTGGTGGCAAACGGGGCAGGAATGGCAAACGAGGCAGCATTCAGCCAAATGCAACCTTTAAGGCACCTGCAAGGCTGTTCCTGTGCTTGGGACACATGCACGCATGTTCGCACGCTTTCTTAACACCACGCTGTGCCTTCCTGACGCAGTGCATGGCTTTGCACACATGGCCTCACATGTACATCCATGCACACAGACAGAGTCTCCCAGGGCCAGATTCGGGCACCCTGTAACCACACCACACAGCCCAGTTCAGTTTGGCACGGAACGGCTGTGGTTCAAAACCTTGCACGACTCGGAGAAGGGCTTGGGTCCGTCGCAGCGCTGTGTGATCTCCTGGCAAAATGCTGATGCTCAGGTGTTGTCTGGGATCTCCCTGTTGCTGTCATCACAACTGCATATTGAAGGAGCAGGATCTGGCCCTCGGAGACATTGTGCTTCAATCCTAGAATGGGAAAGTCAAAATGCCCCAACCCAGGGATGTTTTTATACGTCCCCACAGTTCAGTGTAATCCGAGAGCCTGTAAAATTAAAATCACTCATCACAGGACGTTGGCAGGGGGAGATTAATGCACTTGAACCATGACAGCTTGCAGGCCAGAGGGACACATGCTCCCAAAACTGTGAAGTGAGAAACTCATCGCCTGGAGGTCACAGCCAAGAGAGTCCCAGGAGCGGGCAAAGTCAAGTAGCCCGGGCAGCAGTGGGGTGCTTTGCATTCCTGCTTTGGGGTGGGTTTGCTCTTCTTCTTTTTCTCCTCTAATCATTCGTCAAAACATCCTGTTCCCTTCTGGGCAGGACTCTTCATCTGTGGCTGATTTTGGCACTATTCTGTTCTGCCAAGTCCCTATTCACCTCTCCAATTCATTTGGCTTCCTAGGGCACAGGGGATTTTTTCTGAACCCTGATGGAAGGAACTATATTTTTTGCAAAAATACACATCTGAGTCTACCAGAACACGGACCACAAAAAAATCCCTGCAGTGTCCTATGCTGTATTTGGTCCAGGGCACTGCAAGCAGTTTAGGAGAAAGGAGGGAAATGGGCCAAAAAGAGAAGCGAAGGCTGAATTTGGAGAGGTCCTTGCTCAGCAGCGCGCAAAGCAGCACTGGGCAGGTGCTCTGGTGGACAGGAGGCCATGACGACGGGCACGTTTAAACCCCAGGCATAACCAGATGCAGTTCCCACACTGCACTCCACCCAGTTCACTAGCATGAATCCTGCTGATAAATCAAATCCCATTTAAAAGACACGCCTTGGCCTAAGCCCAGTTCTCCCTGCAGAACCACTCTCCTAGGATCTGCAACTGCCAGGGACCATGTCTGGGGGTGTCTGCAGACCCATGGAGCCACCACAGCCATGCCGCAGGGTCCCCATGCTTCTGCAGGACCCTGTCATATGGGAAGAGCTGCTCACTGGGACGGGGCAGCAGCCAGGCAGGAGGACAGGTCTTGTGGATAGACAAGCTTTCACCATGAGGCCCAGGTCCAATCCCAGAACTATTCTGGGCATCTCATTTTCTCTCCCATGCTCTGCTGATCAGTATTCTTTTGGCTCTTCCCCAGTAGACACAGCCCTCCTCTTGACAGGCTGGGGATGTTCTTCTTCTCCTCCAAAGGTCATCCCCCTTCCAAACCATCCCTGCCATGGGTCACCTCAAGGAAATATGCAGGGAACTCCGAGCACACACCACTCACATCAAAGTTTCCTGGAGCCACAGGTGCCATCAGCCCTGAGCACCTGAAGGAAAAAGGAGGTCACCAAAATATGAAGCTGTCTTTAAAGCATGAAAGATTCTGCTATGCAGGAGCAGCTGGGGCACACCTCAGACCTTAGCAGACTTGTACTAATGTGAAATATCCTCTGCTCTCCCCACCTCCCTCCAGCCCTTCCTAGAGGAATTAGAGTAATGCCACCAAAGTTAATGATGATACTGATTTTACTTAAGGCAGCTCCATGCACCAGTTGAGTGCCCACAAAACCCTCTGGATGCTGCTTTGCAGAGATACCTTTTTATCAGAGCCATCAGGCTCCTCCTCGCATCAGCTTGTCAAACTCTCCTCCAAGAAGAGGCTGGAGCTCCGAGAGTGACAAGGAGACACGTGGTGGCATCACTGCCACTCATTGCATCACTGCCACTCATCACATCACCACTGCTCATTACACCACTCATCACTCCTGCAAAGCCCGACGCCTGACACCAACTCTTTCACTGCGTAGCTCGGATGAATGATGTCAGGAGCACCACCCACCCTGCCAGATGCCCAAGGGTCAGGTCTGCATGATCCCTGCTTTGGACGGTGAGGTGTTCCAGGTGTTCGCCTGCTCCTAGCAATCCAGAAAACTCTTTGTGCACCTGAAGGAGCAGCGGGAGGGCTCAGTGGACCCTGGGGAATTGTCTGCTCCTTTAGAGCCTCCAACTAAACCATCTGGTCTAGGAGACGTGCAGACCTCGGGGCACCCAGCTAATCAGCCATCCTTCCAGAAGCCCCCAGGTCGCTGGGAAAGGGCAGAAATCATGGTTTCTCCTCCAAAATAGGGATGGCAGCTCCCAGCTCCATCTAAATGAAGTCAGAGGCATGCATCCAGGCAGGCTGGGCACTGAGATGTGTGCGCAGAGCATCACCTCTTCCCCAGAACACAGCCAAGCACTTGAGCCATCCGTGAGAAGGGACCTGGCCAAAGACATGCAGGGGAGGACCCCAGCATCCCCATCCTGCCGTCCAGCCATGGGCTCTTCCCCACACCGGTGGTGCCTCTTTATTGTGTGGCTGATGAACTGCTACTTAGGACTGATGCAAGTCTTGTGTCAGAGCCAGAGGCTGGCAAAAAGGAGGCCCAGGCAATCTGAGGATTAAACACACTTCATTTTATTGGCAAGAAGCAAAGCCAGAGTTGGTATTTTCATGTGGATTACCTACTGTGGCATCTCTGCTGTGTGTCCAGGGAGCATGGGGTGAGCCTGGCTGTATAAAGTCTCTTCCAGGCGGGATTATCTCATTTCTGCTGGTCTTACAGCAGGACAGCTGCCCTGGCTGCATGGTCCATGTCACTGGCTTCTCTCTGGTGGGGAAATTTGGTGCCCAGATGCTTTAGGCTTTGGAGAGGCTGGGAAGTTAACAGCCTTGCCGAAGCTGGTTGTTAGGATATCAGCCCATGGAGGAGTTCAAGGAGGAATGAATGTCTCCAAGCATCGCAACGCAGTGAGTCCTGATTCATAATCAGGTCAGCCAGGTGCTCCCCAGTACACATCTAGCATAATGTAGATGCATTTGGAGGACTTTTTATTTGTCCTCTAGTTTCTGGACTGCCGCCTACGCTTCTTTTCCCTGCAGCAAAGAGATGTGGCCATAGGCTTCAGGTTCAGATGATCCACTCCCCTGAATGTCAGGACTCCAGTCTCAAAGCAGAACAACAAAACCCTTCAATACAGAGTCAAAAGGTTGCTCATACCCCAGCTATAACCCCCTATTACTGAGGCCCAACTGCTTATACGTGGTCCTGGAGTCAACCTTGTGAGATTCCTACAGCTCGTAGACAGAAGGAGGAGGCAACCTTCCCCCCTCTCTATAAAAGCTGGCCATCGCCTGTGTTGAGGAGAACAAATGAGTCCTCCAGGAACATTCTTTTGGGCCAATGTTGTCTTTCGCCCCTGAGCACCAGGGAGAGTTGGGGGAGAGGCTGTACTGTTGGTAAATTGTAAAAAAAGTGTGTTTTTGTCAGCGTAAATCCTGAAGTCACGATTTTTATGGGGTGGAATCACACTTGGAAAGATGTAAAGTGTGATAGTAGCAGCACTGCACAAGTGGCGCTGGTCTAAGGATGCAGGCACAGCAGGGAGTGGAAATGTCTTTCATTAAAACAAATGACATTACCAAAAAAAAAACCCAGCCCAGTGTTCAGGCACATGAGCCCTTCCCTCTCATTCCCACGTGTACGAAAAGCCCTTCCAATGCAGGATTAATTTAATAGAAGCAAAGCCCTGGATCATCCCCAGATGAGTGGTCCAGCTGGATGAAAGCAGTTCAGGGTTTTTCTTCACTTCCAGTCCCAAACCACTAAGCGTGGAGCCAGGCAGTGGCCCTGTGCCTTTCTCCTCTGGCTTTGAGCTGGTCTGGGTGACATTTACAGTACTGCACAGAAGCAAAGGGATGTTGTCGGAGAAATAACCTTCTCCTCACCCTAGTTCATATGCGTGTCAGATGTGACATTGTTAGGGAGAGTCCAGGTCCTCCCAGGTAAGGACAGCCATGGCAAGTTGGCATCCGTGTGACATTGAAATAGGGCTTGGTTTGATCACCCCATGAACTACCTGCCTTTGCCTGGTTAAAATCCCGCTCGTCCTGTATTTCAGAGGGGCTGCATTGACACCAGCACATCCAGAACACCCCAGCTTTTCACACCAGCTTTCCAACAAGCATCATGCAAGCGGCCAATGGGACCTCGAAAGGACTTTGGGGATGGACAGTTTGACAGCAACCATTCCAGCACTGCCTACTGGCTTGAAGGCACCATGGGTGGCATTTGAGAGGAGGTAAGGGGATAAGCTCAGCAAAAGGACAGATCAAAGGATGGACCAGAGAGACCCCACAGCCAGAGGAAGGATAACCAGAGGGGTACAGCTGGCAAAAGGACTCAATCCTAAAATACTGCATGGCAAAAGAAATGCGTCAGGAAGACGAACAAGCAATCGAAGACTGCTGGTGTAGGTGGAAGGAGGAGTGATAGATCCATGGCACTGCCAGATGGGTGATGGATACTGGGCTGGGGGGACACCACAGACCGGCGGGGGGATGTGTGCGCTGCAGGAGCCGTGTGTAATCTCTTTCCCTGTGTGCAACTTGCTTGCAGTCCCCATGGGTCCCCTTTAAAAGAGTATTTCCAGAACCAGCCGCATAAACATTACGGGAGGGCTCAGGAGGCGGGGTGGGGATAGAGGAGTTTGTTACCAACTCGCCAGGTTGCCTTCAGCAGAAAATGATCCTTAAACAAATCAGGCTCAGTTTATCGGGTCTTCAAACACCCGTGTGCGCTCACACACACGCATGAAGAAAATCTCAAAAACAAAACAAAAACTGGGGGAAAAATCAAAAGTAAAAAAAAAAAAGAATTTACAAAAAAGCCCCATATTTTAGAGTCAGCTGAGAAGTGACAAAGTAATTTGCTCCTGGCAGTCTATCACGGCAGTCTAATTCCCAGTGACACCATTCAGCTGCTGACTACACTAACTGTCAGAGTCAATTAGCCGGGAGCCAGCAGCGCAAAGTGTTTACGGGTGCTAAAATTCACTCCACACGCTGTGCGGAAGTGAGAAAAAATTACTTTGAGAGAAAGGGGGGAAATTCAAGCGGCTGGTTTAACGCTAACAATTGTCACCGCAGCACCCCAAGACAACAGCAGGGCCTGGAGGATGCCAGGAGGTGAAGAGAGAAGGCGACGTGGACAGGACCAAGGGCACCCAGGGGTCTCACGGGTGCCTGGGTACATTCACCCGTGGAGCTCACCACCACGGGAGACGGGACAGATCCTGCAGCAGAGCTAGGATGCAAGCCAGCAGGGCCAGCTGGAGGAGGCTGTGGGTTTTCCCCATCCCTGCAGAAATGATTCGGAAAGCCAAGGAAGGGGCAGGCACCCATCCACGGATGGCATGCGCTCACTGCCGGATGTCTAGCAGAAAAATAACCCATTTTTCCTGCCATCAAGTCCACGTGCCTGGCACAGAGCTGTACGGACACCATCCCAGGCCACCCTCACCACCCTTCCCATCTAACGAGGGGAGCAAGAAGAAGAAATCTGGCCAGACGGACAACCGCAGTGCAATTCCTCGAAGTCAGGATCTTTCCAGGAGAGGTGAGGAAGAGATAGAGTGATCCCAGAGTACATGACTGGGTGAGGAAAACATTGCTGTGACAGCACAGAAACAGCCCCTTTAGCCCACGGGCACCAAGGCACAGAGGACCACCGAGAAGGTATCCCCTTTTCCTGCATTGCCGAGTGATAGACAGAGGTCTTCCCGTTCCTGCCTGAAAATAATGCTGTGTAGAGGTGAATCTCAAAGTCTGAGGGCGACCAGACTTCCCTGCTTCCTTTAAACCCTTGAAATTTTGGCTGTCATTGCTTCTGGATGGGGAGGTGGGATAAGCACATCCAGAAGGGGTTTTTGCAGTGTGATTCAGGCATGTAGAAATCAGCATGTAGGAGCTGGACAATTTTCCTATTATATGGGGAATTTTTTAGATTTTTTTTTTAACTCTTTGTTTCTCTTCCCCCAGTAGGTAACCAGGAAGAAAACTTGTAAAGGAATTGCAAATTGCCCTCCTCTTCCCAGTCACGACTCACTAGGGGCCATAGTAAAATGTTCTCTCTCCTCCTTTTGCAAACACATTACAATTATGACTTTCTTTTCCATAGGTATTTCAGAAGCATTGCTTTCACCTTCCCTGAGATGAATACAAAAGGCTGAAAGCTGAGTTTATGTCAACAAGAGATATTTTGACAGTTTCAAAGCTTTCCATGAAAAATTGATCAAGAAGTACCTGGGACTTCCCTTTCCTTTGAAAATGATCAGTTTTAGCCAATTGTCTGTTGTTTATTTTGAACAACAAGGTTCTGGCCAGATGTTGCATGTATCCCAGTGTCCAAGCCAGTGTGGTTAACTCAGGTTCTACCTTGCAGTAGGGAGGATCTCAAACCCATCTCCTCAAGCCTATGGTAACACCGAAGCCAAACTCAGAAGAGACCACATCTTCATCATTTTCCCTCTTTATCATCTGAAATGTGCTCAGACATTGGTGGTTTTTTCGCAATTTCTCTGGAGTCAGACTTGAAACCAGAAATAAACCTACCCCAGGGGAGGTTACCCCCCCCAGCTGCTGGCATGTGGGGTGTCCCACAGATGCCACCGCATTCATCACTGCTCAAAGCAGGACATGTGGCTCGTGGGGTCAGATGTCTTCCCACTGTGCTTGTTTTTCTACACCCTCTTATGCTCTGGTCTGAGGCTGAGGCTGGATGAGAACCAGGGAGGCAGAGAGATGACTTTCTGGTATCTTGATGGCCTTCTAGCAAGAGCAGGTGTTTGAGGAAAAAGGATATTGATCCAGATCCAAGCCCATAGCCCTGGCCTTTAAACCTGCCCCTTTCCAGGGTTGGCTGGCCCCTCTCCATAGAGGGGAATTCTCCTTCCCTGCAGGGTGATTTCAAAGGGCAGCTCAGCACTGGTATTTACTGGCGTAGTTCTGCTGTCGCTCTCGAAGCACCAACTCTCTAATAGGATGTACCAGCCCTTTTGACATCAGGCAATGCTTCCCTCTCTCCATTTAAAGATGGAGAAACTGAGGCAGGAGGTAAGTGAGCTCACCCAACATAGGTATCTCCAGCTGGGATTTTCCCATGGGAGAAACACAGGCTTTGCATGTGTCACCTCACCCTAAAGATTTGAAAATGGGTCAGACAGCTCAGACGCTAAAACAGATGATATCTCCCCATAACAGGATCTAGCTGGGTGATCCTACACATGATGTCTAGCTTCTGCTGAGCTGAATCCCACTGTAACAGTCCAGCAGGAGAGGTCTGAGAGTTCCAGACGCACCCGCTTCTCTCCCACCTTCTTCAGGGCATACTTGAACTCTGGCATGGCATGTCCAGCCTGGCTGCACCCTGCAGAGAGCAGCCAGCAGCAGGCAAACACAAGTGGACAGACCAGGATGCTTTAAGCAAAGCCCCATGTTTTGTAGCTCAGACCTAAATTTGTTCCTCTGCCCATTTCCCACATGCACACACACACACTTTCATGCCACAGCATGCAGCAAAATCCCCCCTGAATAAGGCAAGTAGTATCCCAACTAACCCAGAGCAGCAGGAGGGGGATGCTATTCCCAGGTTGGCTCTTGGGGAGAGATCTTGGAATCGCAGTGGACACAAAACACCAGCTCATGCTCTGTGGCCATGACCTCAACCTTCTGGCTCCAAATCACTAAATGCAACCCAATAGCAGCTATTTCTGCCCCTAAGCAGGAGTAACATTAAACATCAGGCCCCTGGCTTGCCCATGTGCTGCTTTCTGCCTGCTTCTTCTCCCAGCCTTCGAGACATTGCGCTCAATGAGTTCTCCCAGGAAAAGGGTTGAAGTCCTAGCCGTGCTAGTGTTGATTACACTGGAGTTGTCTCATCTACCCTCCAGCTGCCTGCTCTGCTGTGAACTTTCTGTAGTTTTAGATGTACGAGCCTCAGGCTGTGGTCCATAGGATCTGTGAGAACTGCTGTAAATCAGGTAGCAACAGTGGCCGATGCTCAGGACGAGTTACGTAGCCCAACCGAGGAAAAGAAGCACCTACCACAGTGCAGGCAAGAGCCCCTGCCTCCTCCAGAAAGGCCTGGGCAACTCAACACTTCAGTGTTGGGGATTTAACAGCCCAGCAGCACAAACCAGCAGGGTTTCCATTGCATTGGTAATGTACCTGGTGCGTGGGACTAATCTGGCCAAGCTGTCTTTTCTGTCTAAAGGCAGTTGCACAGGCAGGATCCTTATTTCTCATGCTATGATAGGTCCCAACAAGACTGCATGGCCAGACTCCACCCAGACACTTAGGGAGCCCCCCAATTTCTTCTGCAAGGGGACACAGACTGGTAAAGGCAGCATTACTGCGCTACTCCATGGTCAGGCAATCCTGGGCAAGCAAAGTCTTTCACACAGACAGAGCACTGTTACCCAAAGTTGAGCCCTCAAGCCTGCAGCCTCCCACCCAGGACAACCACAATGACACCAGCAGGTCAGCGTCTTAGCACTGAGCTTGTTGCATTGGATTTTGTAAAGGTTTTGTAACAAATATCTAGAAACCTCAATGGGAGGAATGCAAGAAGGCAGTTGTTTATTTACAGGGTTCTAATTTCATGAAATATTTTCTACAGTATGATCCTCTTGAAGAAATCTCACAGGCAGCCTAAGACAACGCCCCAAGTGGGAGTGAAGCCTTTGCTGGCTGATGGGGCTTCCCCGTGGGAAATGGCTCCCATCACTTTGGGGGGATAGGCTAAGATGTATACTGCAGTGAATGGCTCGGATGGGTCCAGAAACACCTACGCTGGAGTTCTTGGCCTCACATCTGCCAACACAGCCAGAGCTGGCAGGGAGAAGGAGGGAGATGCATGAATGGATGGGCCATACTGAGCCCATAGAGAATTCCAAGCACCAGGAGACCTTTTTGTGCTTGAGTACACCCAGAACAAAACTGACCCATCTTTAGAAGAGGTTGCATCCAAATTATTCTATTCTACTCAATTGCTGATGAATTATCAGGAGGCTACTTGGCCCACTGTCCTTCAGCAAGGTGGGTGAGGACACCCTGTAATAATCTCGAAGTCCTGAGCACACCTGAGGTCCCATGAGAGGGCTGGCCAAAAATTGGCACCACCCCTCAACCACAGAAGTAGTCTTAAGGCAATGTGGATGCAAGCAACAAAGTGAGTCTTCTCAGCTATGGGGCAAATACTGCTCCTCATTTTTCTCAGCATCACACTGCACACCTCACTTTATACACAGCATGAGGGCCCAGGGCCCCAAATGCTGCACGAGTAACTGAACACCCCCTTGCCTGCCTGTCACCAAGGCCATCAGTTTCAACTGAACATTAATGAAAGGCAGATATATCCTGGTGCGGGACTGCTGCCTGTCCCACACACCAAGTAGTGCATCTTGGTAGGACACTCCAAGGAAAGGCTTTTGTGAGAGGTTGTGCTGATTGGAGCTCAGCAAGTAAAACAGGGCTTTATTTCTCAGGTGCTTAGAGAAAACGAAGTGGTGCAAAGAAGGGACTTGGACTCCATTGATCTGGGGAGATCGCTAGAGCATCCTTCTGTAGGTATCAAATCACTGTGGTGGATGACACGGCTGGATTACTGAATACCCCTTGAGTTAAAGGGTGCAACTGGCCCTGGAAGGCAAGCAGAAAAGTTTTGCTCTGCATAGAGCCGTCTCCTAAACCAACGACTATTTTACAACCAGAGGTTGAGCTCTGTGTTGAGTCCACCTCTTGCATCGCAACCCTCTTACACGGAGTGGGAACACACAGTTCGGAGAAACCTGTGTAGTAAGTCTACAGGACATTGCCAGCATGATGTTCAGACAAAAGAGCTAGGGGTCTACCAAACATTGCAAAAGACCCCCATGGGAGGTTGCCACCATCCTCCAGAGCTCATCCATCGGCTCTTTCCTGGCAGCCTCCATGCCAAGGTCTGAAACCTGGACCTGTGACACTGCTGACACGAGCAACCTGCAGGGCATGTTCCCCCACCAGTTCCTCATGGTGTAGGAACCTGATACAGGGCAGCTGCTGATAGTAAGGTGTTGTCTTCACCCTCCTGTGACATCTCTGGGACCACTTTTGGCCAGATGGGCCTGAATGTCAAATTAATAGCCCCTGTTTGAGATTCAGTAGTCAAAAGACTTTTCAGTCAGCAGCATTTTTTGAATTAAATAAGGAGTAGAGAACAACACAAAAATGTGTGTTTCAATCAAATTTCTTTTATCCTGCTTCAAAGCCAAACAGGGGATTTTTGGAGGTTTCATTTTCGACACAAAAAATCACGGGGAGTGTGCTTCTATTGCAGAGATTTTTTTTCCCCTCTCATACTAGTTAGTTTTCCTCCTCTTCTTCCTCCTTTGCTGGTGGAGAAAAAGGAGGGGAATTGTTTTGGGTTTTTTTAAGGTACAAAAGAAGAAAAAAACAAAAAGAAACCGAAGGACAAATACAAAGGCAATCTCCAGCAGGAAGCGTGGTCAAAAGACACAGTTGCTTTCTCTTTTGAGATTTTGAACAGAACTGTTTCCCTTGCTGCAGTGGACCCTGAATCCAGGAGCATCTCTGGCTGCTGCTGAAACTGTCTCCAGAAGCAGGGTGCTGGCTGACCTCCTCTGGACTGCTCTAGCCGTTTATTTTTGCACAGCAACGTGTTTTCCCCTCTGAGGAGCAAGTCCTAGGTTTCCAAGTTTAGCAGAGGGGTCCCTGGAGGTCCCACAGGAGGGAGGAGGGCTGTGGCAGGGTGGGTACAGCTCTCTTGTGATTTCAGAGCAGTTTTCATCTCCTCCCATGGAGCTCTGTCACTGAAATCACCAGAAGCCACCAGCAACTGTGGGATCTGCAGAGACTCCATCTCCTGCTGCTCTGTCACCAGCCGTGTGTCGCCCTGCACTTAGCGTCGCTTCAGGTAGTCAGTCAGAGAGCGTGTCCCTTGGACACAACAAGTGCAATAAAAGTTTGGTGAAAGTTTTGTAATTACAGGCAATAAATTCCCCCCTGGGGTAGCTGTCATGATTAGCAAATTTCACCCTTTTTTTTTTTCCTTAAAACTTGTATATCTATCCTGCGAAATTCAAAGCCAGAACCCAAATCAGTGTGAAACTGCCGCTGAGTCATCATGGAGCTGCAGGAACCTGGCAATGTGTTGTCATCTGTTTCTTTTTAATACAACTTATCTCAGAGCAGAAGAAGTCTGGAAGATCTGACAGCCAAAGGTAAAGCTTGACCAATGCATATAGGGGATGCACAGCAAGTTGTTAATGAAGGAGGCAATTATCCGTGGCAAGAAGGAAACGACATTTTCGTTACTGTTGCTTCAGCCTTTGAGGATACTGCTGTACGTGAGATGGTCCTGCACAGCCAGCGGTCATGGATCCAAGGGAGCGCTCATGGCAAGGGTAGATGACCAAAAAATACTGAATTACAGCAGCTTACTGAGCTACCCACAATCAGCTGAGCTGCGTATACACAGCATGTGTGCTTCCTCACTGAAAACACCCATTACTTTCAAAATCCCTCACGAGAAGAAGCCATCAGACTTCACTGTCATGCCTGTTTGCACACGCCTACAAGTGTGTGGCTTCACTTAAGCCCTAATCAACTTCATTCACACTAAAGTATTTTGGTGGCTGAGAGCCCCCAGGACAGGGGGTTACCACAGCCCAACTGATGAATGAGAAGATGCTAAATCGTAGTAACTCCATCATGTGTCTCAGCCAACATGTTGGGCTTAAGGCAGCAATTACTGGTTTGAGGTGTCCTACCAACCTTGTGTAGAAGACGTTGGTACCAGTTTATCTCACTCCCAGTGAAACCCATGAGAATTGGCTGTAAATTATAGAATGGTTTGGGTTGGAAAGGATCTTAAAGATCATTTAGTTCCAGCCTCTCTGCCATGGGCAGGGACACCTTCCACCAGACCAGGGTGCTCAACGCCCCATCCAACTTTGACTTGAACACTTCCAGGGAGGGGACATCCACAGCTTCTCTGGACAACCTGTGCCAGTGCCTCACAAACCTCATAGTAAAAAATTTCATCCTTATATCTAATCTAAACCTACCCTCTTTGAGTTTAAAGCCATTACCCCATGTCCTATCACCCCAGGCCCTTGTCTGGGGTGACAAGGAGGGGCCCTCTCCATCTTTCTTGTAGGGCCCCTTCAGGTTCCAGCCTTCGGATCATTGCTGTGGCTTCCTCTGGCTCCATTCCAACAAGTCCAGGTCTTTCCTGTGCTGAGGGCTCCAGAGCTGGACGCAGGACTCCCGGGGGGGTATCACCAGAGCGGAGCAGAGGGGCAGAACCTCCTCTCTCAACCTGCTGGCCACGCTGCTGGGGATGCAGCCCAGGATACAGCTGGCCTTCAGGGCTCCGAGCACACACTGCCGGGTCATACTGAGTTTCCCATCAACCAGCACCCCCAAGTCCTTCTCAGCAGGTCTGCTCTCAATCCATTCTCCACCCAGCCTGCATTTGTGCCTGGGGTTGCCCTAACCCATGTGCAGGACCTTGCACTTGGTCTTGTTGAGCTTCATGATGTTCGCACAGGCCCACTTCTCAAGCCTGTCAAGGTCCCTATGGATGACATCCCTTCCCTCCAGCATGTCAGCTGCACCACACAGATTGGTGTCATTGGCAAACATGCTGAGGGTGCTCTCAATCCCACTGTCCATGTCACTGACAAAGACGTTAGACAGCACCGGTCCCAAAATCTAGTCGCCTAAAACCTAGAGAAGATCTACCCTGCACAACTCTGTGTCCTAACCCGAGGGCTGCCCCTCTGTGCAGGAGCACTCCAGCATGTCCGGATGTTCAACAAATGCTATTTTTTATGCTAGGATCATCGACTGAGACACATAAGAGGAAAAATAGCGGATTTGCAGATGGGTGTGACTGGTATACTCTGCTCCTGACCTCTGGTAATCACCCCAATGATTTGTCAGCTAGAACAATGGGGCCGTATTCATTTCGTAAACCTATTCCAGTGAAGGGGGTTGGACTAGATGACCCACAGAGGTCCCTTCCAACCCTGACCATTCTGTGATTCTGTGATTCTGTGAAGCAATAGATCTACTTCATCTACAGGAAAAGAGCAGTCCCATGCAGCGTTACGGGGTTCAAAAGACACATCCAGGAATTGTGAACCTAACTGTGGAGGACAACACAGCTCCAAACCAGCATGTGACTTCGAGGGGAAAGAGAATTTGACACTGAGATGCTTAAATGGCAGCCTTGGAAGAGGGAGAATGGATGGGTGGATGGATGGATGGATGGATGGATGGATGGATGGATGGATGGATGGATGGATGGATGGATGGATGGATGGATGGATGGATAAATGGACAGGCAGAAGGGTGGATGAACACTCAAATGGAAAGATGTATGGGTTTTATATTTTGCGAAGTCTTAATGGCATGAATAGCTTCACTTAGGCTTGTAGATCTCACCAGACAATGCATAGCCCATTGAACGGGGTCAAGTTCCATGTCCTTCATACCTGAAAAGTGATGACCAGATCATCTGGCAGGTTGCAAAGTACCACATTGGGTCTAGCATATGCCCACCAACCAGCCCTGGTGAGCACTGCCATTGCCCCTAGTCCCCAGAGTTAAGGCTATGCCTGAGATGTGCTCAGGTATTAAATTTAATGTGACAGCTGCCAGCCAGAAGCATCCCACCTTGAGCAAAGGACCGTTTGGAGCTGCATGATTTCCAAAACTCTCTGCTCCCACTATGCCAGTTTAGAGTCCAGACTGGAAGGGGCTCTGAGCAACCTGGTCTAGTTGAAGATATCCCTGCTTACTGAGGGGAGGTTGGGCTAGGTGACCTTTAAAGGTCCCTTTCAACCCAAAGCGTTCTATGATTCGCTGCTGTAGCTGGATGCAGGCTTGGCCTGGAAGTGCTCAAGGATGTGGAGATTCTGTGCAAATCCAGTCCCAGGTCCAGGCACAGGGCTGGAGTGAGCACCTGGCATCGCACATCTAAGTAAGAGTGGGGAGGGTCCACATTAGCTCTCCAATGATATCTGTGAAGCATGAGAACAACTCTGGGAGTCACACCAGCTTTTCTTGGAGTCGGTAGGGAGAAGTAGGCATTTTCAGGTGTGATTCATCTGACTTTCTGCAGACATCAAAGTTCAGATGAGATTAATTACCCCTCCAGCAGGGCCTATTTTTCTGTTTGGCAGCAGAAGCACCCACAATGAGCGCAGGCTTTTGGAGGGATGAGTCCCTCCTGGCATCTTTTCCTTTTTGTTTTACAAGAATCAAATAGCACTTGCACTTCCTCATTGAAAACACCCATCGCTTTCAAAATCCCCCATGAGAAGAAGCCATCAAACTCTGCTGTCACCCCTGTTTGCACACACATTTCCTCCATCCTCTGGAAAGCTCAGCTCCAAAGAAGGACCTGCCCAGGAGAGGAGCTTTGCCACCTCCCCTCCCCTCTCTGTCTCTCTCATACAGGGAAGAAAAGTGTCCTAGCCCCAGGGCAGAGGGATTACAGCCCAAATCTATGCTGGTACCTGTCTTTTATTGAAGCACCTGCATCTCTTCCTGAATATGGATCAAAATTGCTGGCTTGAGGTTGTGCAAGGAACCTGCAGCAGAGGCAGCACTTGGACTCTTATGATCTCCTGGATCCCAAGCTGACAGCATAACCAAAAGCCCTCCTCTCGCCTCCCCATGTACCTGCCACTCCAGGAGTGGTGCTCAACCCAACAGGAGGCAGGAGGTAATGCTCCCCAAATCATTCACGATGCAGCCCATGGCAGGAGCTGGTGAAAGGAGGTGGGAGAGAGAGAGGGAAGGAAGGAAAGAAGAAAAAAACACATACGACAAGCTTGTCAGTTGACTTCTTAAGCAGAAGCCAGCAAACCGTGCAGTCAGGCATTGAGTCGGGTTTCTCCCAATTAAATTTAACAAGTGACGCCCCTGAATCTTTCATGAGCATTCAGAAATTTTAGCCCATCTGTCTTTATGCACACACATAAGTCTCGCTCCTGCTCGCACGTTTAAACACCACGATACTCCAGCGATCAAGCCCTGCCTTTTTGTACCGCACCAGCGGCACCCAGGGGACTTCAAACCCTTCTATGCCGGTTGGTGAGAGGGAGAGGGTGGCCACACAGCTGGGTTGGAGGTGGCCAAAAGGGGTTTTGTCTAGACCATCTTCTTTGCATGGCTTGCGATGCTGCCGTAACTTTCTCGGGAGAGGAATCGCTGCCTCTGTCACTGCTGCATCCCCCTCTTCCTCCCGTGTGATCAACTGTCACTTTAATTATCTGTCAGCCCCGTGACGTGCCGGCAGGTTCCCCAACCTGAGTCAGGCTTCAGAGTGGCTCCTGGGTCTCGGCGTGTTTGTGTGCTGCCTGCGCTCAGCGTCGGCTTCTTTCAATTAAAGCTCGGAGGTAACCTGAAAGAGGCTCGCCGGCTGCCGGCGGGGGCGAGGACTCAGATGAGGAAAGGAGGGGAAAGCAAGGAGCCAAGCGATGAGGATGCTTCCAGGTTAAATGTGGAGGGTTGCAAGGCTGAAACTGCCAGGGTGGGATGGTGGAAGCCAGGGGGACCTTGCCCTGTGGGCTGGGGAGAAATGCCAGCATGCTTGCTACAAGGATGACTTTGTAGGGGAGGAAGACCACAGGTTGTCCCTCCCATGGGCTGCCCCATCTTGCTGCAAGATCGAGTGCACCCTCAGCAAGCTTGCCGATGACACCAGGTTGAGTGGTGCAGTTGACACACCAGAAGGATGGGATGTCATCCAGAGGGACCTGGACAAGCTGGAGAGGTGGGCCTATGTGAACTTCATGAGGTTCAACAAGGCCATGTGCAAGGTCCTGGACCTGGCTCAGGGGAACCCACGATATCAACACAGGTGGGGGGATGAAGGAATGGAGCAGCCCTGCCAAGAAGGACCTGGGGGTACTGGTGGATGAAAAGCTGCACATGAGAAGGCAGTGTGCGCTCACAGCCCAGGAGGCCACCCGTATCCTGGGCTGCATCAAAGGAAGCATGGCCAGCATGTCAAGGGAGGTGATTCTGCCCCTCTGCTTTGCTCTGCTGAGGCCCCAACGGAAGTCCTGTGTCCAGCGCTGAAGCCCTCAGCACAGGACAGACCTGGACCCGGTGGAGTGGGGCTAGAGGAGTGTCACAACAATGATCCGAGGGCTGGAACCCCTCTGCTAGGAGGAAAGGCTGGGAGAGCTGGGGCTGTTCAGCCTGGAGAAGAGAAAGCTGCAGAAAGATCTTCTGACAGCCTTTCAGTACTTGAAGTGGGCCTATAGGAAAATGGGGAAAATCTTATTAGCAAGGCCTGTTGTGACAGGACAAGGAGTAATGGCTTTAAACTAAGGTAGGTTTAAACTACATAGAAGGAAGAAATTTTTTATAGCGAGGGTGAGGAAACACTGGAATGGGTTGCCCAGAGAGTTAGTGAAGGCCCCATCACTAGAAACATTTAAGATTAGATTGGATGGGGCTCTGAGAAACCTGCTCTAGTGGTAAATGTCCCCGCTTACTGCAGAAGAGTTGGGCTAGATGACCTCTAAAGGTCCCATCCAACACAAAGTGTTCTATAATTCTATGATTCTATGATTCATCAGCAATATGACGTCAACTGTACAAGGCTAGCAGATGTGGCCCAAGACCTCCTTCCATCCTTGGGATCAAGGGATTTTGAGACATGGGGAATCCTCTGTGATTGCAGTCCCTTGGTCCTGGCCTCATCTAAACCCCATTGCACACAACGGGTCTGCACAGTGATGGGGAGGGATGAATGCAATGCCAGCAAGTCGTGGGAGCAGGACCCAAACTAGGCAGGTGGAAGATGACTCAAGGACTTTAGGACCACATCAGGCTGCATCTGCAGCTTCCTGCAGCTTTGGAGGCTGAAGGTGCAGCAAGAGCAAGGAGAGGTCAAAGTACGGCCATGATGATTAGCTCAGATGGAGAAGCCAGCACAATGTTCTGGGGGAGTCAGCAGGGTGGTCGTGACCCCATCTTGGTGGCACAATTGGTTAAGCAGGCACCTGGCTCACCCACCCAGGCCCACCAGAGCTGGGAGCCGAGCATCGCAGAAAGCCCACACCATGCAAGACCCACATCTGCCCTTCCTACCCTCAGAGGATCCTCTTCCTAGAAGGTTCTTCAGCTGCTTCAGCAGTAAACTGCACTGAAAAAAACCAGCTAAGTTTACTGCTTTTTCACCTGGGAACAGTAAATCCCTGTTTTATTTATTGGGTCTCACTGATGCACTGGTTGTCCTGTGTTGTATTCATGTCTTCTCCAGAACATGAGCAGCCTCTGGAGCCCTCAGGGCTACTGTTCAAAGGTTTTCATGAGTGCTTTGGTCAGTTATTGCCGTCCTTGTCACGCTCAGTGGGATAGCACCTGACCATTCCACTGGAGTCCAAGCCCTCACCATGCTCTGCGCAGCATATGGACAGAAAAGGACAGGTCCTCATCTCCAGCAGCCAGCTTTCAAAACGTTTTACAATTTAAATTGTATTGCACGTGTTCACAGTCTAAATACACCTTGGTTATTTCTGGAGTGCGGTTTTTTTTCCCAGGCTGTACTGACTAGTTGCTCCAATAGCAAAGCTTTGTCTGCTTTGTCTGGTTATGTTCTGCATAGAAGCTGCTGGACCGGGGAGGGGGATGGTTGCTACATCTAAACAAAGCAACGATCGTATGAACGTGGGTCATTTGGTCAGGAAAGCCTAGGTGGAAGGAGGTGTGATGGCTACCTACAGCTTTCACATCAGTGGACAGATCTCTGCCAGCTCTGATAGGGTCTGAATCTGACCAGCAATAAATTCATTCTCAGACTGGACAGAGACAGACAAAGGCTGGCTGCTGAATTATCTCCAATACAGGGCAAAACCGACCATTGTGTGGTGAGCTCATGTGCAGAGGTGTTGCATCAACAACCCTGTCCCCGTTCCTCTGACTCTGCACAGCTCTCCAAGCCTGCTGGCAGACACAGCACCCACAGTAGACCGAAGGGTGTCCCACCTGGGCCCTCCCAGTTCCTTTCCCTCCCCTCTTGCAGAGACCTCATCTCTCCTCATAGGCCAGGGAAGCTACAGTCCTCAACCCAATCTGCCCCCCAACTCCAACATCCAGTCTGCATTCTTAGCCCTCCACTTTAACACATGCTTTTCATCCTGATCCCTTAGTGGCATGGGTTGTCCATTTGGAAGCAAATACATAAATGCCTCCACTGCCCCACAGGGAAAGGGACTTTACTGGCTTTCAGCTCATGCACAGCTTGGGAAAGGTGGTGCCAGCCTCGGGAGGATGCAGACTCACAGGCATGGAGACATGAAATTCCCTGATGTGTTTCAGCAGGGAAATTTCTTTGTGAGGACAATCCTCCATGGACACCGTTTGCCTTTGCATCCTACCCAATTACTCGACTGTTGTTGGTGCCTGTTGTCTTACCTTGGGGGCTGGCAGGACCCAAAGGCCCAGCAACGTCCCTTGCACGTGGGCACCGACGGTGCAGGGACCTCAGTAGACAGACAGATGGGTAGACAAATGGAAGAAGGGTCCCCTGTACCTGGAGGGCAGAGGTCCCTCGGGAAAAGGGGAATGCTTAGGTTGCTCTAACTAGAAGCAAAAGGTAGAAATTTCACAGGGTTTCAAACTCTGGGAGGGAGAAGTGCTGGGCTCTGCTGCTATTCCCAGAGGACCACCATGAAAATCCTGCAACAGCAGAAATTTCCGTCCCAGCCACCTGGGGGGGACAATCCCGACGGCCCTCCTGGGGACGGAGCAGATGATCTAATAGATCTTTAACATTTTCCAGCTCTCAGCTTCTCCCCCTCAAAGCTGAGCTTGCATTCAGAGACCAGGCACTGGCTCCAAGTCCCATCCCAAGCCAGCAGCCGTCAGGGCTCCTTTCTCCTGAGTGATGCAGAAGGCAAAATCCAGCCTTTGAGTGAGGAGGGGGACTGAGAAATTTCCCCAAGCTCGACTTGTTTTGTAATGTCCCATGGAGCTTCTTGCAACTTCCTTTGTGCTGCCTGCTGCCATCAGCAATCGCTGTGCCAAATGGTCCCCAAGCCTGTGCAGACACAGCCATCTCTGAGGATATAGCCTAATTCAAAGCCATCATCATTCTTGGAGCCCCTTGTGGGAACAAGCAAGGTCCTGGACCCCCTTTTACCGTGCTGGGTTGAGAAACTAGCTCTGGCTGCACTGGAGCTAACGCTTACGGTTTTGCCCCACAGTTTTAACTTGCTTACCTTCTCTGCCCTGGTCCGCCTTCCCTCTTGGCCCTACATAGACCTGAATGACGGAGAGGCAGCTATTCCAGTTCTGGATCATTGCATTCTACTCTGTAGTTTATGTTATTACGGTTAGCTGGCTGCAAAGGGAGCTCAGTTCAGCTCAGGCTTGCTTTCTCTTTGCCTTGCTCCATCCCTAAGACTCCACCACTAGCTGGTGCTGGAAGTGGGATCCTGGGCTAAATGGGCCAATACAACCGCATTACAAGGTGCAATCTCTTTAGCGATAATCTTGCAGGGACTGCAGTCTGAGGATACGCAACCTGCAAGATTTCAAAGAAGAGGTGATATCTTTTAGATCAGCTGAGGCAGCTGAGAAATGTAGACAAGTTCTCTGAAACACCAGCCCTCCAAGTGGCTAGAAGCACAGCAGAGAGGATCTGGGCAATCCAGGGTAGTACATGGTCTCTTCAAGTCTAGACAGCTCTTTAACCCAAAGCTTCTACTTTCTTTCTATCCGTAATGGGAAGAACTCCACCTCCCCAACCCACCCATCAAGTCCCCTCCAGCCCTCTGCAAGCACTTGTGGTGAGACTTGTCAGGGAACAGGTCAAAGTTAAAATGAGCCAGGAGGTAAAACACCAAGGGATTTTTCAGCCAGAAAAACACCGAGGACTTTGTCCACCCGTTGGAGCAGCACAGTCTTCCCTAAGAAGAACTGGAGGTCTTGGACAACTACCATCAAGGGGTGAAAAACGTCTTCTCGTGTACCTAGTGGTTACCCTCACTGGCACCCCTTGGATCCACAGAAACAGAGTTTCCTTACCTACATCTTGTAAGAGACTTTATCCACCAGTCTAATTCACATTCCCCTAAAGCAGTTCTTCAGGCCATCTCCAGTGAGCTGACCTCCAGCCTTTGCTACGGCAAGAATATCCCCAGAGAAGTCTCAGGCCCATTACTGCAGAGATAAGCTTCATAGATACCCTTCCCAGTCAGCATTCAACCTTGACATAAGTGAAGGGAAGGAGATAATTGTATGCTCATTAGCTGGACAACAGGTTAGAGGCAAGAGGTTGGAAACACAGAGCAACATAGAAAAACAAGAGTCAAATCATAATGTGAAAAGAACTGGTGAAAAAGAGATTTTGAGGACAGGCTGGAGGCAGGAAATAGAGGCTGGGACATTGTAACAGGCATCCCATCAGCCTGTTTCACACCCAGAGATGCAGGAGGTAAAGTGGCTCCATGTCTGAAACATCCTTCCAGCACCCTCCTGTACACCCAGGATGCTGGTTTGGAGCCAGCACTGTTGATCCAGCCATGCTTTCCTGCCCTCAGGGCTGCCACATATCTATGCCGCAATAAAAATGTTGAGCACTTCTTAAGTCAGACCCAAGGACTCTGGGAATAGGGTGGGGAAGACCCCTTCCACCCTCCAAAATGGTCAGAAGTTAGATCTTTAGTGCGAATTGCCTCAGGGACGGGCTCTGAGCAGGTCCCAAGGACAGTTGTGTAGACATAAGGCAGTAGCATGGCCGCAGGGCATGGGCAGAACATCTTTGGTTGACTTCTCCACCTGGGAACATGATTCATCCATCTGTAGGTGCCCTGGGAAGGTGTTTCAATGCCCTTAGAGCGCTCCAGGTAGTGGGAACTTGTGGCAGAGAAGGAGCCAAGAGTAACCCAGTTCCTCAAGGCAAATTTGCAATGGAGAGGAGCCAGTCATATAGCTGGCTGCCACTCAAAGGAGCAGTCCCTCTAACCAAACCCACACACGTGGCCTGGTACCAGAGCTCATTCAGGCCCACTGAAGGATACAAACCAACAGAAAACCATCTTACAGCAAAAGCAACGCACTCCATATTGGGGAGCATCCCTGGACCAGCTCTCCATGGGCTCAGACCATGGTCACTTCTGGTCGGAGGGACAGGGCAGGATCACGTACCTGGGGTACAAGGGATGTGAGATGACTGCTTTTAGACACTATCATCACAACGTAGCTGGAGCATGAAACCCCACACTCACCAACATGCCCTCATGATGTGCTGGGGCAGGTCATGAACACCAGCCCCTCTTGGCAATCTCAGTAGAGAGGCCAAGACAAGAGGAGAAAGCAAATGGTGCCCTAAGTGCTGGAGATGTTTTGTCCACATGAACAGCACAAGAGCTCCAGGGACTTGTCCAGCACATCAGTCTCCTTGACACTCAAATGACCTCAGTTCTATCTTTGTTGTCACTACAAACCCACAGCTGGCCTGAAAGAAAATAATAAAGAATTAATCAAGACAAAGCTCTCATCAGTGTTAATGCTTCACAGCTCCTTAGCCACTGTATTTAAGCATTTCAAATGCCTGGTAGTTTGCTTTGCCTTATGAAATAATCAGGATGCAGAGGCAGACAGCACGGTGGCCTCAGCCCTGGGCACTGCTCCCATCATGATGCCTTTGTATGGGTTCCCAAAATGGACACAGAATAAATGGCCCACAAAGGGCTTTCAAAGACTTCACTCCTTCATTTCATCAGCAAAGGGATCATGCTGCTCTTAGACCTTAGAGCAGCCTGCCAGTACCTGAAGGGGCCTACAGGAAGGATGGAGAGGGACTTTTCACAAGGGTGTGAAGTGATAGGACAAGGGGGAACAGCTCTAAATCAAAAGAGGGCAGATTTAGATTAGATATTAGGAAGAAATTCTTCCCCATGAGGGTGGTGAGGCCCTGGCCCAGGTTGCCCCGAGAAGTTGTGGCTGCCCCCTCCCTGGCAGTGTTCAAGGCCAGGTTGGATGGAGCTCTGAGCAACCTGGTCTAGTGGAAGATGTCCCTGCCCATGTCAGGGGGGGTGAAATCAGATGATCTTTAAGGTCCCTTCCAACCCAAACCATTCCATGTTTCTATTTTATTCTATGATTCTGCGGCAAACAGGGCTCAGCAAAACACATTAGCATCTCTCCTAAACTTAGCTGTCTTTGTTGTACATGTCTCCATCCGAGCAGCCAGCAATTTTATAGTGCATTCATCCAAACAAACCTAATGAACCTCCGGTGACTCTCTCAAGTAACCATCAAGTGATCCAGGCTGCCTGGCCCAAGGGAAGATGCTGATGTTTGATCAGATGAAACCTGCGGTACCTAAAATCACCAACCTGGCAGCATCGTCCAAGCGTAACACAATCACCCTTAAAGCCTGGGTCTCCTTCAGCTCTGCAAGCAGGAAAGGAAGGAGGAAATTTTGTTTGAGGCTTGATTGCTCTTTTCTGCTTTTAATGGCTTTAATTATCTTCACGTCAAACAGGTTTCTTTTTATTCAACTGATGGAACAGTCAAAATTTCTTTTCCTCTGTCAGTGCCTTATCTCTCATGGTACCGCGCGCGCGTGGCTTAGCCTCTGCCAAACTGCCCAGGAACAGCAAGTCTTGCACTTCCCAAATGGGCAGGAAAAGCCCCAAACGAATGAGAGGTAGCACACAGCCTCGTGGGCGTGTTTGCACACACAAGGGAGGAAGGATGGGATGCGTCCTTCCCCCCTGCCATCTCCCATAACTCTCCAACCATTGCACCACAGGAGTTTGCACATGTTGCAACTGGACCTCCAGCAAATCCATCTCCAGCATTTCCAACCTAAATCCTCCTGCCAGGAAAGCAAGGTCGACTTGGAAGTGTGAGAAATTTTGGATCTCCTTGCTTTGACGTCAGCTTGTTTGCTGCTGCAAAGTCAGCCTCCACAGTGAGACAGAAACTCTGCAGACTTCTGCGAAGGCTGATGCAGACAAATTGGTTTTCAGTCTTGCTCATTCTCCATAGGAGACGCCTCCTCTTGCACTGGCTTCCTGAAATCATCTGTTAGAAGATGCGTCCGTGGTACCGTAAGCAGCTTCCAGTGGATTTTAGTGGAGCACACAGACTTGGACACTTTCATTTCTAAATGCCTCGCTCAAAGCGGCTGTTGTGAGCCCTGACAGCATTTCATATAGGCAAGGATGGGGAAGGCTGAGAAGCAGGAAAGAACAGCACTTGAAAGCAACTCAAAAAGCAGTGTTAATTATTTCACAGAGGAAAACACGCAATGGACACACCAGGAATGAAACTGCAGTGAGCACATCCCAAAAACCAGACCTGGAAACCCGATAGTCGAGAGGCACCAAGAGCTGGATCCTTGCTCTGGGGAGATGAGCACCCTCCATCCCAGCCCTGCTGACACAGCATTAGGAGAGACCTTGAGGGATGAGATGAAGATGCTTTGGCCCACACAGGATTGGAACTCCCCTCTGCACCGCTGGGCTTTTCCGCTCTCCAAGCCACCATTCTGGGCTTGTCCAGGAGCTGGGGCAAGATGCAAGATGCAACGGAAACGGGGTTAGAAGCAACATGGACATAGCTGATAAGCTCATTTTAAACCTCACTTCACCTTCTTTCTGCCCAAGAGGGCAGGTTTTGAGTGGTTTGGGGTTTTTTCCGATTTTTAAAAAATTTTTACCTTCTTATACTTCCCCCAGACTCACCGTCGTAATGGGAAGAGTTACTGGAGACATGCTGGAGCACAGCCACCTCCTTCTGCAGGCTGAGAGAGGTGCACATGCAAAGGCTCATAAATTAGACCATGCCAGGGACTATTCCTGGGCAGCCGGACTAAAAGGTCCATTGGACGAGGCCACTCCGTGCTGCAGTTAAATTTGACCTACTGGACACCAGGCCTGCCATGCCAGCCACCTTCAAGACCAGAAGTCTGTGGCCCTGTTGAGATCAGCAGCGAAGTAGTAGACAAAAGCCCAGCCTCTTGGGGAAGTTTTAGGTGCCTTTATGAGCTACGTGGCTCCATTTTGAGGATGTGGCTTTAATCACCATTCTGCTCTCTTGCACATCAGTGCAGAGCAAGATGGGGACCTTACAAATGCCTATAAATATCTCAAGGGTGGGGGTCAGGAGGAAGGGGTCAGACTCTTTTCAGTAGTGCCCAGCGACAGGACAAGGGGCAATGGTCACAAACTGAAGCACAGGAAGCTCCAGCTGAACATGAGGAAGAACTTCTTCACTCTGAGGGTGACGGAGCACTGGAACAGGCTGCCCAGAGGGGCTGTGGAGTCTCCTTCTCTGGAGATATTGAAGACCCACCTGGACACAGTCCTGTGCAGCCTGCTGTAGGAGACCCTGCTTTGGCAGGGGGTTGGACTAGATGACCCACAGAGGTCCCTTCCAACCCCTAATGTTCTGTGATTCTGTGATTCTGTGATTCTGTTGAACCCATGTCCCATGCTGCCAGTCCTCGCTCCCACACCGCTGAGAAAGATCACCGCAACTGCAAACCCAGCGCGATCCAAACCGAATCCAAACACGACCGGGAAAGACAGCGGCAGGGGAGCAGCCTCCAGTCGGTGCTAAATGCTCAGCGTGATGTAAAATCGGCCTCGGCTGCGTATGCAAAACTCGCCCCACGGAAATGATGCGCATTAGGAAACCAGAGCTGCCCCTGGATACCGCACATGTTACGGGGAGATGATTTACATCAAGCCCTTTCTAGAGGAAACTGCCAGCCTTGACAGGCAACAGATTTGACCTCCCTTGACAATTGCCCCAATTTGCTCAGCTATTTGCTTTATGGATCCTGGCCAGGTTTTGTTTTGGCTGCTGAAATATTTCTTCTTTGTGGGTATTTTTTTTTTTTTTAAGTGAATTTAGCACCGTTAGAAGATGCCTGACTGACAACCCTGAAAACCAGGGACTCTTTAGCCACACAATGGATGTGTCACCACAAGGTGCAGAGGAGTCTTCTGCATAAACAGTGGCTGCTTTTAAGACCATCAGCGAATATTCAGTCAGGAGAACAGTCCCTGCACCTCTGCTTGCTTCACAACCTGGGCTAGAGAAGCCTGAAAAGTGGCAGTCATCTGGGCTGTGGTGGCTAAAGAAGCCTTGGGATTCATTTCACAGCCTTTTATCCCCATTTGCTTATCAGATCAAAAATTCTTCCTTGGTTTACACTTTGAGGGACTTTTTTTAATTTCCTAGAAGCACCAGTGGTTATCTGGGGACTATGCAAAAGGGAAAGGAGATGTCAAGGAGCACAGAGCGAGGTCCGGTGATCCATGTTCACACAGCTAACAGCTCCGTGTTGGCTTTAGTCAACACCTATTTAATTCAAACACCCCACTCACCATCAAAAGGGAAAAAAAAAAATAAATCTGTTTAAACTGCAACTTTCTCGATGCAGCGCTTAGGAGCTGATCCACTTTTCTGCATCCTCCAATGAATTTTTGGGAAAAGATCAAAAAGGTTGAGATGATTGAGTGCTCCTGATAGCCTCGGGTGACAAACAAGCAGGGACAGAAGCGCACACCTCCTCAAATACTGGAAGACAAGCTGTCTTTACCCATCACGAATTTTTTTGCCTTTTCAAAGTCACCTTCATGGCCTCATGGTGCTGTTTCTCCTTAGCAGCCCCTTGCTTCGGGGAGTGGTGGCAAACCTCTAAGGCAAGAGCTTTCCTCTGTGGGCCAGAGGAGATGCTGAGGCTGTAGGACAAGAGCAGCTTGGCAGGGACAGGTGGTGGATGTGGTGGCAAATAGTCCCACACCAGGTTGGTGTTAGAGTAGCTGCGTAAACCAAGCTCAGTGTTGTCCATCCACAACTGACCTTGCATGCTGTAGGATGCTAATGCTCTCTCTCTGTGCTGGGTACAATTTCCCACCCCAATATTTGACCCGTGGACCAGCCAAATCAGGCAAGACCAAAGCAAAATCCAGGAGCCAGACGGTGTGCTCCTACTGGGGCTCTGCCAAATCCCTGTTCCGTGCAGCTGGGACAGCCCTCAGGGTAATGCATGGGCTCCTGCACCCCAAAAAGGATGAAGGGACATGGTGGTGTCCAGATTCTTGCTACGAGATGGTCTCTGAAGAAAATACAGGAACCGGATAGCAAAGCCAGTAACCCCAATGAGCAAACCCAAGCTGCCATGCAGAAGCTGAGATCTCATGCTCAGCAGAGAGGAGCAAACAGATCACTCTCTCCTCACCCTGCCAGCATGTGGACAAAGCCAGAAATTAGTGAAAGGCCTGTTCTCCCACAACTGCACTCAGGAAGGGCGCAGCTGGCATAAGGAGAGCCTCCCAGGGCTGCCCAACACACCGCTGAGAATGCGTCGGACATGGTGCAGCCCTTTCATGCAGGATCTGGCATAGAAGAGTCCTTCAGCCTCTGTCCTGCACTGAAAAGGTCAAATATGGTCCTTTCTGGGACTCTCCATCAAGGAAACAAGATTAATATTCTAATATTCTATAGTCTGTTTTCACTTGACCCAGCCAGGAAAAAATGTAGATCTTTTTCCTAGCCATTCATATCCGATATTTGACAGCAACAGTGTACTTACCATCCCACCCTTTATCCCAGATTGCTGTGGTGCCCCAAATCCCACCAGCTGTCCCTCTACAGCCATGGGCCAACAGGTCCAGTCTTGCTCTCCCCAAAAGCCTCCCTGCCCACGGTGTTGCCCAGCTGCTCACACCTCCACCCTTGCCCTTGAAAAGTCTTCTGTCCCAAATACTGCTCCAGTATCCTCCAATGTTTTGGTGCTCACGAGTCTGTGCCCAGCATCCCAGGAGGATCTGGTGCTCACAGCATCACCGTGCCTCCGTAAGACAATCCCACCCTGTTGCCATGAAAGTCCCAATGCCCCCAGTATCCCAGCAAACCTCAGTGCTTAAAACCCTACCCAAAGTCCCAGAACAGCTTTTTGCCCTGTTGCTCTGGCTTCCCCCATAGAACCATAGAATAGTCTGTGTTGGAAGGTACATTTAAAGGTCATTTAGTCCAACCCTATCGGCAAAGAGCAAGGACATCTTCATCTAGACCAGGTTGCTAAGAGCCCTGTCCAACCTGACCTTGGATGTTTCCAGGGACGGGGTCATCCACCGTCTCTCTGGGCAAGCTGGTCCAGTGTTTCATCACCTTCATCACAAAAAATGTCTTCCTTATATCTGATCTGAATCTCCCCTCTTTAAGTTTAAAACCATTACCCCTTCTCCTGTCGCTACAGGTCCTACTAAACAGTCTGTCCCCATAGTGCCATGCTGCCCACAAACCTAACCTAGCATCCTCCAATGTCCTATCCCACCCCCATCCCCCCCACAGCTTCTGCAGTCACTCTACCCCAAATCCCTAAAAGGGCAAGAAATCCCCTGGCCACCGCCTAGCAGAGCATCCAGCGTCACCAGTCTGACCACTCAAAGGCCACAAAGCTATTTTCTCCAGCCCAAAGCCTCCAAAATGGTTCCTTCTGGCCCTTCTGCTGGGAGATCTCAGGCTTGCTGGTGATTTTTGCATGGGGATCTGCATGGGGGCAAGAAGGATGCATGAAGGATTGCTCTTGCAGCTTGGGCAGGGTTAAGAGCTTGGAAGCGTGGCTGGAAGATGCCACAGCAGGAGACATTCTAACAGCCCTTTGCAACCCAGATGATTCCTGGTCTCAGGTTTCTGGTGTATCACAGGGGAAGGGGGAGCTGGGGAGGGATGGGGGAGGAAAACTGCGTATGTGGTGGAAACATGAAAAATAGAAAGAACAAAAAGGAGGGAAAAAAAAATCAAAGAGAATAAGTGAATGCTGATTACATGACAACATCAAAACATCACGAGCAATCCACAGCCTGCACCGAGCACCCTCCCTTGCACCCCCCCTGCTTCCAACCCCCATGGAGATCCAGTGCTCATGGGGAAGGAAGCACCGCGCAAAACCACAATGCGTAGGGCCAGCAAGGCTTGAGGAAACCCACCCTGTCCTCATCGTCTGCCACTGAAGTGTCCCCATGCCTGTGGGATGACAGTTTCCCAGCTCCTACATCCCATTTTCCCCATCTCTGGCAGTGCTGCCTCCACCTAACCACAACCACTGGGATGAAGGTATGGGAAAGGAGGCTGGAAATCCAGGCGATGGAAAACAGCATTGAAAGCACATGCGCACAGCAGTCCCTACCCAAAAAGTCACTTGGACAACAGAATATAACTCTCAGCTAGATGGGCCAAGCCACAATCCCCCCCTACATTTGCATCCAGGGAAACTGAAGCACTGGGAAGGATTCTTCTCCAAGAATGGGATTAGAGGTCCTTACTGGGAGAAGATTCTCCTCCTCTCCTCCCACCTGTTCCCACCAACATTAGTGCCCATAAAGAGCTCAGCACTGCCTCGGCAGGGAAGCATTGCCTTAGTAGGGTGTATTATATTAATTATCCACACGGCCTCATCCAGCTTCCGGATGATTACGGCACGAGAGCACAGCCGAGCAGCACGTGCCACGTGGGACCCCGTGCTTGGAGGTGGGTGCAGCCAGCAGCATGGGCACCCCTTTCGCAGAGAGTCTCCCATGTCCCATAACACCTTATCCCCCCTCTCCACGCATCGTGGGGAGGGTTTGTCACCCTGATGGTGCTGCTTGGTCCAGCAGAAAGTGCTGTCCAGGATGCTTTACTTGGCGGAGATGTTGTCCAAAGATGCTCCAAGGAGCACTGACGTGTTTGAGAGGGAGAAGGATTAAACAGCTTTATGCCTGGGGAGGGTTGCAGGGCAGCATCTCCCACCTTGGGACATTAGCAGCACCTCCTCTCCCTAGAGCTCACCCGCAGGAGGGGGACACATCTGTCCCCACGGCCCCAAAAGCACCTGGGGACAGGGTGCGGCCCCCCAGCAGGCAAGGGGGGAGCCACCGGAGCTCATTTCCCAGGGCACAGGCACAGCTGCGAACGCAGGGAGGCTGCCAAAGTCCAGGAGCAAAAAAAAATCTGATTAATATCGTCCTCCGGCGGATCCCGTGCTGCAGATGTGCAGGCTGCTGACTCGGCAGCTCCTCGCGAGGAGACCCGGAGCCAGCAAAGCCAGCAGGAGCCAGCACATGTGGATGGACCCGAGTCCCACGTAGCTCACTGAGGGGACAACATGGCACGGGGGAAAGTCTGGCACTGGGATGCGCAGGGTGGATGCTGCCCTCCTGTCCCACAAGATCTCCATAGCAAAGAGTCGCTCTGTCCTCTAATATCTGATTTTGCATCAGTACAGGTTTGGGGTGGACTTGCTGGAGAGCAGATCTGCGCAGAGGGACCTGGGTGTCCTGGTGGACGAGAGGTTGACCATGAGCCAGCAGTGTGCCCTGGATGCCAAGAAGGCCAATGGCATTCTGGGATGCATCAAGAGGAGTGTGGCCAGCAGGTCGAGGGAGGTTCTCCTTCCCCTCTACACTGCCCTAGTGAGGCCCCATCTGGAGTACTGTGTCCAG
>Ga0065711_1030151_pt1 | contig 33525 bp, 16 predicted proteins | sample Hoacrofraction12_FD_59098 | JGI IMG/M metagenome (GOLD analysis project Ga0065711, IMG submission 59098) | Hoatzin crop microbial communities from Cojedes, Venezuela - Epithelial fraction 12 v2 (version 2) | ecosystem: Host-associated > Birds > Digestive system > Esophagus > Crop | place...
CTGTACGGAAAGGTAGGCCCCCCCCTCCTCTCCTGATAACCAGTAGCGTTTAGCCCATAGGTGTAAGCAGACGGAAGTGACGCTGTAAACCTAAGCTATATAATACTGTGCTACCCATCAATAAACCCCATTTGCCGTCCACCACATTGGTGTCTGCGAGCTGATGGCCCGAGCGGCCGGGGGGTAGGTCGCCGTGCCGTTCCTGAACCAGGTCGCCACGCCAACAAAGGCAACAGGTGCTGTAGCCAGGAGAGGAACAGTCCTGTGGGTGGGGGACCTCATGGGGTGAGGGACTCAAAGAGAAACCGGAGTGTTGCAACTGGATCTTGGAGCGGAAGGACAGCACATCTTCAGCCCCCTCATCCTCCTCTTAGGTTTGTGCCTATCTGCTGTTATCCAGGAACAGCACTGTAGGACAGATACATCCCCCCTCTGAGTGAGTTGCTGTCAGACAAGACCTCTTTTTCTTCCTCTTTAACCCTCTGCAAGAGTGCAGTTGGCACATGGTTTCCTCAACCTCCGCATTGATGGACTGGCATGGGAAATCTCAGTAATGATTGCGTTACCAGCAAGATTAAACTAGAGGAAAGCAGACATGATATTGAGGGTGTAGGGATGGAAACAGAGAAAGAAAAGAAAAGATGTGAGAAGTGCATTTGGAGACTTTACGGTACCAGGTCATATGCCCTCATAGATGCATCCAGGGCCATGCAGGCTGCTCTCGGCAAGCAGAGATCTGCACAGGGCTGGCAGAATAGCCTCAGGACCTACAGGAGATGCAGGCATGCTGAGTCGGAGCTGGAGGCTAGGTGGGATAGCCGAAGGCATCCCAGCTGGTCCTCAAAATCTATTCTAGGCAACTGGTTGGAGCTCTGAGGAGAAAGGATTTTTTCCAAGCACTATAAAGACCTCTAGTCATAAAAAAGATATTCCTTACTTGCTTATCATCTCATCTGTTACTTATTACTATATATAAACTATGTGTCCAAGGCTTGACCAAGGTCCTGCCTGCAAATGATAGCAATCTAGTTCAGGTAAAAACAAAACGAAATGTCTAGCAGGCAGGATCAATGTTTGCAAGCCTAAGAATGGCTTATTCAGAAACATATAACAAAACCTAAGTAGGGAAAGAGAGCTTCCCAGTGATCTGGAAAGGGCACGGACATGCTAGGCCAAAAGTTTGATGTGAAAGACAAAGGATGACCTTGGCTGCATGAAATTCCCAAGGGACAGGAGCGTGTCTTGAAAAAATCAATGATCATAAAGAAAAATAAAAGCACAGAGTACCTGTAAGACTTCTGGCAAGTGTTTTTCAGTTTAAGGCAGATAATGGGAATTGCATTCTGGCTGGATACATTTAAAGCAGAAAAAGTCACTGAAAAGGAGGTAAAAATCTGTGGATTTTTTCATAGCTCTCACTACATTTGTCTGGAGTGAAACGACCAGTTACTCCTCCTCTCTTCCCAAAGTCTTGCTAGAGAAGTGGGACATTCTTCCAAACATCAGATTAAGATATTATGGCAGGAACTCCATCTGCACCAACATCAGTGAGGATGGTGAGAGAGAACGTGCCTGGGAAGAGAGACCCAAGTCTCTGTCAGTTGTTCAGCTTTCAGTACATAGATGGTGCAGGATCATTTTTCTAAGCCAGCAGTTCATTCTTCAGGGTGCTAACTGAAAAAGTTAGGAAGTCATCCTTGTTTTGCAGACCTTTAAGTTTTGAATTTCAATGCTACAAAAAGCTATACTTCAAAGTTTACTTACTACAGGTCTACTAACAGGCTTTAGCAGGAGTTTGCAGAATAGAGTATTGATTAACAAGACAAGGCAGTAGTCAAAGAAAGCAACAAATGGGTGGGCTCAGGAGGACCGACTTTTGAGAACTAATTAATGTGTGGACATGCCATATGGGCTGGCGGCACGCAGTGTAGTTCACTACCTGCTGCCACTCTTGGCACCGCACCAAGAAGGATCAGAGCATCTGTCAGTCCCCAGGATCTGTAACAGAAAACTGCAGCGCAGAGAGCTTCAAAACAAGCCTTGAACATTAAAACTCTTTGGTAAATCCCTTGAAGAAAAAGCCTAGAAACAGTGTAGAAAAAAATGTATTACAAATAAAATGTGGAATGGTTTTCTAGGCAAAATGAATCCTCACAAGCCTGCCCCATTCCCTATTTCTCCTCTTCAGCTGCAGACTCATCTCTTCTCTTTAAATCACTTTTGACTATTTTAATTGACATTACAATCATATGTTTTCTCTGTGAATATCTTCAAACAAAGCTTCAGTTTTTCAGCTTCAGTCTCCACCTTTCCCTCCCATCTTCCCCAATTCATTTTAATAAGTTCCAGGTTCTTTCCAAAGAGGTGGTGTAGCAGTTAGGAAAAAATATATTATGAGCAAGTCACATCCCACTTAAATGTCATTGGTCTCCAAGGACTTCTCTCTTGAAAAGCAAGCTTTCCCTAGCATTGCTGATTATTTAGCCAAAATACAGGGACAGAGACCGCTATTCTGCTTCCCTTTGCCAGCTGAGACATGCAGTCTAGTTACAAGGTATTGGCAGGAGATGACATCATCATTCTTAAAAGGGAAAAATTTTTCAGTTTAACAGAGAACCACACAGAAGTAGCATGCTAGCCAGGGATACCTCGTGCTCTTGTGCCCAGCAGAAACCATTCACTGGGTTCAGTGCGTGGGGTTTTGCGGGGTATGGAGTAAGTGTAAAATCAAGAATCAGTGTCAAAGATGAAGATCCTAATGCAAGCAAAACGCTTTGTCCTTAATCACTGTAATCTGTATTTCTAAATTATAATCTGAGGTTCACTTGCCGACAGCTGTATTACAAAAAGGTTGACTATACAGAACACTGTGAATAAATTAGAAAAATGAATGCTTAATCCTAAATCAGACACTCATTTTAATTTTACTTTTGGAAGTATCAGACTTCACATCAGCAAACAGATATAAACTTTGAACACAAATCTAGACAGCATTCACTCTGAGTCAGTGACCAGGCACAGCTGCAGACTACGCCTCCATCTGAGACGAATGAGCAAAGTGCTACCAGGAGTTTATTCTGCAGGCCCTGCATTAGCCTTTCTTGGGGCCCGATCCAAATTATTGCATCTTTCTAAAAAATTGGAAAATATTCTGTCAGCTACAAGAGATATTTTATTGGATTATCGGTGAAGAATAATGGCTATCTGCTTGGATTAAATAGATAAACAGTCTCTGCAATACTTGCTTCAGAGAATGATTCAAAGAAAATACAGATTTCAGCTGAGATGTTGATGTCTGTCTTATGCATCAGCAGACTTGATCATAGTAGAACTTTAATGAGGTATTTGTGCAGAGCAGTTGAAGTTGTCTAATTACAGACTTTTCTAGGAGCATCTTTTGTTCCCAGTGGGACCTGGCCTATTTTCAGAGTAGTCTGGCTGGAAAGAAAGGATTAGTTTACCTGTCTTTATTACTGAAAGCTAGCATGACTGAAGGCAGTAGACAGTGCCCCTTTGTACTTGCTGAGACAATTCTTTCCATTTAGACATTAAGCTCACCTTAATGCTTTAATTGTTGGACACTCAAAATGTGTTTGACTGAAGTTCAGAAAGAAGAAGAGATGCAGCTGACAAGTTCTTGCGCTTATTGAAATTTAGAAAAAAGAATACTTCTGTAGTTCTCAGGCAAGAAAGCTTGCAGGTTTCATCTGAGTAAACTATGACATTCCATGTCTTCACAAACAAAAAGGACACCATCGGGTAAAGACACCACAGTGATGCAACTTTCTTTCCTATACACAGAATTTTGACCATCTTATAAGCCACTAATTTTGCTGGGAATACTATAACTAGGCTGAATAACTGGGCAAGGCATCCACAAGAGAAGCTCTTGAAGAAAGAACTGAGCATGGAGTTGGGTAACTGAACTCTGAGTTTGTGTGGAAGACTTGAGATGTTCTAAAGGAACATTCAAAACGACCATCAACCCCAAAAGGGTTGCTTACAAGAGGCAATAGTAGACCAGGAAATGTATGCAAATCAAATCTCAAAGAAAGCCAAGTACTTTGCGTGTCATGGCTCTTCTTCCAACAAAACATTGGCCTTACCCTGGCAAGTCTAGGAACAGCTTTTGGGAAGAAGTAGACGTGAGATCTTACGGCTTAATTTGCTCTAAGGACTAGGCTTTTTTATCCAAGAGGGACACCATTACTGTCCATGTTTTGAAGGAAAGTTGTTGAAACTAGGCTCCATAAAGGACTCTATTCCATGCATGGCTGATCAGGCTCCTTGGCGAACAAGTGAATAAAACCCCTAGCACTGTAGTGCTCTGTTGGGCAAAGATACTGGCTTAGAATAAGCTAGGTAAGTCTGAGGAAGCCTCATAGCTGTATGAGCTTAAAAAAATCCATCCAGACAAATCGAGTTTGCTGCTTAGAAAGTCTGGTTAGCCAGGGTTGAGCAGTATCATTAAGTGGCTGGAGCTTGTCAAGAATCTAGGCTTGCTCAACAGCTCTTTGGGCATTTCTGTGTGCCCCTGCCCTGTACTATATCAACTTCTGAAAGACACAGGTGCCGCTAGAGCTGTTCAGGGCACTCACACAAGCAGAATTACAGCTTTCTGGAGAGCATTACAATCAGACAGGTTTGGCAGCAGCTGAGTGAGATACTCTGGGTAGCATAGCTTAAATTCTATTCAAACGATGCTTTTAATGATAATGTCCTGTGTAAGATTTAGCATGGGATCTTGAAGTATTAAGTCCATATGCTTGATCTAGCTAACTACCTTCTTAGTAGAGATAGCCAAAAGAAGCTGTAACATACCTACTACAAAGCAACAAGAAAAAGCACTGGAACAGGCTGCCCAGGGAGGTGGTGGAGTCTCCTTCTCTAGAGATATTCAAGACTCGCCTGGACAAGGTCCTCTACAACCTACTGTAGGTGACCCTGCTTCGGCAGGACGGTTGGACTAGATGAGCCACAGAGGTCCCTTCCAACCCCTACCATTCTGTGAAAGCGCTTGCCAGCATATTTTTTTAAAACAGATTCTGCAGTTATTACAAAATAGTATAGATTTAAATTAAAATTTATGACCCAGCACTAACAGGAATGGCAGTTGGACTACTGTTCACAGGTTTTGAATGTCTGAAACTTTACAATCAAGTCTGCTGCTTGCAATTCACGAGCATGATACTGCAACTTTTGTCTTTGCCACTGTGAAGGAAGGAGATGGATGAGGAGACAGGGATTCAAATCTCCATGTGCATGGAAGAATGAGCAGAGCAGCTCAGCAGAAAGACCAGGAACCATGCAGAGTTTAAGTATGGCAATTACCAGACATGTTCACCAGCTATTTTTGAAGCTCTATGGGAATATCTGGTAACAACCATTTAGCCCGACATATCAGTCTCCAGCTTTTCCTGTCAGTACAGCTGGTCAAAGCACAGTGGAAAGTTTATAAATATAGGAATTAAAAATATCTCTAGCTAAAGGGCCTGATCAATGCAAGACTGAGATGTGTATCTGGTCTGAGGGCTGAGATGCAATACCATACAACACTCCAGTAATACAAGTGTTGTTTGGGTTTCACCTACTAGGGCATCCTTCCATAAGTGTACTTTCACCCTTCACCAAGAGAAGGAGTTTCCCATGTTTGGAAAACACATTCCATGTTTTCCAGCTGCATAGGCTTCTCCAAACACACCTGGGAGTCAGTCACACACTATAGCATGGCTGTTGCCATCCCACAGATGGAATTAATAAGAGATTAATTAGAAAAGGTGATAGCTGTTATCTAGAAGAATATATGCACACTTAATTTCATTTTGTATTAGATTTTTCTCTAAAACAATTCATAAGAAGTTTCTTTTAGTTTAGGATATGGAAACCAGCCTAACATGCACATCTACTCTCTTACAAGTCCTCCTTGCTGTGCGAAGTTTGTCTGCTAGATTGAGTCCCTGTACTTTGTGAGGTAGTAGCATTTTCTGAAACTTGTAATCACACTTTGTACAAGCTTATAGTTGTCAGATACTCCTACCTGTAACAAGTAATAAATGTCCATCCCATACCAACAGGAATTGCAGAAGCTGAGTTACCCGTGCTCAGAGTCAAACTCATAGAAACCTGAACTGCTATTTATGCATCCTACATTCCACATACTGCAACTTTAAACTGTGTTTGCCACTGTCTGGGGGGGGGAGATATGGGTTGGAGAACTTGGAGTCAAATGTTCTTTTTGCCCTAGACATCTTCCCAGCCTTCAGTCTCTCCAGCCAACTGTTGGGAAAGTGAATTGATGCCCCATTGGAGGCTGTTCCACAGAAACATGGCAGAAGTATGTTTTAATGATTTCTACAGCGTTACCAACCTGCACCTCCAATAGAAAAGACTGGGAGACTCAAAAGAAATTAATAAGGAAGATGTCTTTCTTAGAAACACAAGATACAACACAGCAACAACATTCTTATCAAATCCTCTAGGTGTAGCAAAGTAGATTTATATGGCCATTGTATTTTAATTTCTTTTCCCAAAGGCACCATACCCAGAATTACAGTACAGTCTCCTGTGAGAGCTTATAAAAAGACATGTTCTTCAAGTTTGTAAAGGACGGTATCTTCAAATCACCACATTCCTGAAAGAGTAATTTCAGAACAAGCCTCTTTGTCAACTCAACTTCTAAGTGTTCTCAGTGAGACTGAGTAAAGACAGCAGAAGAAAAAATTAGTTTCAGACCATGGCCCAATGGGCTTCAAAAAGTCTTTGCTGACCTTTGGTCTGCTCAAGGAAGTCAGTTCAGACTGTAGATATCTAAATCTGAGTGCCTAAAGATAGGTAACATGGTGTCTATGTTTTTGCTGTAATCAGTACTGACTCTAGCTAGTGAGCCCAATGAGGTACTTGGCTCCTCATGGGGTGAGCCCACTTTTGATCAGCTGAATCACTCACTCACTGTCCTGGGTAGCATTGGTGGATCACACGCAATTGTCGCAGCAAGATCATTGTAGCCTGAAAATATCCCGGGTCTTCCCTCCCCTTTACTAGTTTCAGGTCAAAGTAACTTATTTAACCCTGGGGAATTACTTCCAGTGTTGCCATTTTGAATAAGACCACTATTAAACAACTTTACATGGAAAGCCTTATTTTAATCTGTTAATAAACTTATTCTCATGCGTATCATTCATCCAAAACCACACAGACTGGTGTAATGGTAAAATGACATGGAACTCCTAGTATTGGCATAGATTGCACAACAATAGTAATAAACTCTAAGAACCAATTACTATTAAAAAAAAACCCACTGAACAGAAAATTATGTTAATGATAATGAAAGAAATCAGAAAGCTTGGAGTCAACTACAGTGTTTCAATCAGTCTGCAAAACAATATAGCACTAGATAATCAGTACATTATTTCTGATCCACTGAATGAAAGTTGATAGCTGCCTAATTATTAAATTGACAGACATGTTTTCATAAACAGCAGCATACTTTTGCAAAGACCTCTAGCTCATGTGAAAAGAATAGTAATATCCTATTTCGTAGCCAGAAGTTCTTCAGACAAGGGAAGAAATTCCCTGTGTACTGGCTTTCAATATTCCTCTGAGGAGACCTAAAAATGTCCAGCTCTTCTTAAGAAGTGATAGTAGACTGTACAGAGAAAAATAATAAGTAAGCACATTTTCATTGCCACAGAAGTCAGAAAACAGTCTCTGCTAGACTTGACAGAGAACCAAATTCTAAAAATAAGAGTCTTCATTTGAAAATGCTTGCTCCCCAGCAGGACTTTTCACTGCAAAAAGCAGTAGTTGTACTGTCCCAAGCATATATTTTCAGCTCATATGGAGTACAAAGTGATCTCAGAGAAAACCAGGAACAACATATGCACTGATTTAATATGAAATATTTTAATTGTTCCCAGAAGAGCAGTAGGAAGCCAATGTCACTAATGACTTATAAAATATAGCCTTTACATTGAACAGGAGTACATTTATACTCAGATAAAATAAGAGCTGTGTGGCAGATTACCAAACTGGGAAGAGCAGTTGGGCTCATCTCTTCTGCTACATTGCTGTGTCCTGTGTACATTCACATCCAGCTCTCTCTGTAGCCAGCACCTCCGCCAACATTCATCAGGTCTTGTAACAGGTTTGTCACTTGTCTGTTCACTCTGTCAGTCCCAGCAGGAGAAATATTTGCAGTAGAGTGTCTTCTGTAATAATCCAGCTGGTGTTTAGAGTCAGCAGACCACTTTTTCCTTTTTCTGCAGAAAGTTCAGTTGTGCGCGGGTGGAATTCATCTTACCCATATATAGTCCACAGAAAGAAATAAGTACTGCTGGGTAAGATTTGTCTACGCTATTTTAGCATTGATCTCAGGATGAGAAGATTTCTGCCATCAAGGACCTATTTCTCCTCACTGACAGGACAGTGAGCTTGTGATGACTCACTCATATGTAGGAGTCTGCTTCTGGCCTAATGAATCCTGCCTGGAGCTTCTTGGAGATAAGGGCAAGACCTTGAACTGGAAGCAACCTCTTACAAAAAGCAAACGTAAAAAGCAAATGTACGTAGCAGGCCACATTGCTGAGGAGAGAAACTACGTTGGGACTGAGACACTTACCTGCTATTGGTGGGTTTTAAAACATCCCCAATACAAGATGTTCCGTGATTCAGAAATACCTGAGCTTGTTCCTGCTACATTTAATCTTGTTCTGGTGTATGTTTCTGTCCAAGATGGTGTCACACTTCGCTAACTGGAAAGCTTGATGCTTCAGTGATTAACAAGGACTTGTTTAAGTTTGATAGCTTCTGATAAAGACAAAATTCATTAATTTAAAAGGCAAATACTATTCCTAAATAGTGGCTTATATAGACAAGAGGTAGATGTGAGAACAGGTCATTGAAACTCAAAAACATAGCAGATGGACACTTTACCTGCCTGGTAAATTTATCTGATTGGGACATCTTTCGGCATCTCATTTATAACAACCTATATCAATGCTTCCACAGAAATCTTTTTTTGTATATTGGAGAACAAACAACTATGAATTTCAGAGTATTTATTAAAACAGTATCTTTAAATGCATGCGTGCACTTATTCCAATAAAGTTGTTTGGTTTTCTTTTTTTTTTTTAAAAATCAAAAACCTTTTGGCTTGCATTCTATATGACTACAACAAAGTTTTTGATGTCTGTCAGTTTTTCCCAAATGCTTTTCTGTAGAGCGTGACATTCTCAGCACTCATCAAGGCTGTCACAAGTGCCAGCAACCAGAGCTGGCTGTAGAAAAGCTGTTCAAAGAGAAGTTTCTTCCACAGATAACGGAAAAGTATCTCAGCAATCCAGCAACAGATTTGAAACTCAGGAAAATCTTGGCCAGAAAAAGGCTTTAGGACTAATATCCAAATCAAAACAATAACGGAAAACCTAGTACTTCTGAGAGGAAAAAAATGCATGAGCTGTCCATTCTTTGTTGAATAAGAATAGGTATATTCCCTGAATGGGAACATACACAATCTACATCACATCTACATAGACACACGAAAATAAGAAACATTTCACACAGATCAGGAATCATATTCTATAACTAAAATCTGTCTTCTGAAAACAGACAAGAGTATCTTAAAGAAAAAGTTTGGAAATCCTTGTGCAGATACTGTGCACCTTTGCCTTGCTCCAAGGCACAAAGCTATATATTTGGAAAGCAGGAGCTGCAATCATGAAGCTAGATTGCTCTTCCTCCAAAACTTCATTACCAACTGGATGAAACCTGAGGCATGCCATGGCATAAGGGATAAAGCTGAAATCTGAAATCAAACTCTGAAATGTATTAAAAGTTAACTGAATAGTTAGTTGAATATTTTAAATGTTTGCATCATTGTACTTCCACACATGAGCACCAATTAGTGCTCCAGTACCATTAGACAAAAAAAGTTAAAATTATTGCTTTTTATTTCAGTCATAGCACTTTCTTCTCCAACTGTACAATATGATCAGCACTCTTCAAAATCAGTGGGCATTGGTCCTAATCTGCAGCTGAAGAATCGGTCCTCATTTTCAAGGGTTTTTTTTAATGTCTGCTTCAGCTGTAGAAATTGGCCCACTTTCCTCATAGTGGAGATATCTTCTAGACCAAGTACTTTCTTTGCCATATCCACAAGATATCTGGGCAAAAAGAGTAAGCCTTAATTTCCCTAATTGCATGTTTGATGAGAGCATTGCACTCCAACTTAGTTCCTGAAGCATTAAGACTGCTACATTTACTTTTTCCAAAATGGACTATATTCTCAGAAATAGTGAGGATAAGCTGCAATCAACTGATATGATTTTCAGAGTTTTGAGTAAAATTTTGGACTTCATTTGCATGCACAGTTGCCTTGAGTGTGCATTGCACAGGCATGATCATGATTGTGCATTCAGATATGATCACTCAGCTATGGATGCATGTAATTGAGCATTCTTAAACACTAATTAAATGTTGGGGTTGAGTGGTTTTAGTAATTTTTTGTTTACACAACTTTCTTTGATGCTTGTACTAACATTTAAAATTGAAGTAGCTAAAGCCTTGTAGTCAAAAACTTGTTACTTTTGACTGCTAGGAAGCAGTGAGTAAGAAGGGGGAAAAAAGCTGTGCAATACAGAACAAATACTTGAGCTTTTACTTGTTTAAATCCATGTGGCGTTTTGTGCGTGTATTTCACAGGTACAGTGTCATGGTTGCATCTTCAGGGTGCTTTAAAAACACCCACTCCCTCTCCTGCCTCTGTGGTGTGTTTCTCTAGCAGAATTCTTCCCTGTTGGTCTTTGACGTACGCAATCATTCGAAAATGACATTTTCTGTGATTTTTCTTCCTTTTATTCCATGCTTTACTGGCAGCCAACATGTTCCCGCTTACCTTCTGTTTCAGAAAAAAAGAATAGATAAGAGAGGAGCAGGGATAAGAGAGAGGAAGGGTGAAGGAAGAAATAAGTAAGAAGGAAAAAGAAGAAAGAAGAAAGAAAAGGGACAAAAGTAGTTTTATAAATAATTATTAAGAACCAAGTGTAGGTGTATTTTTCTGAACGTAGGTCCACCTGGGATTGAATCTGGCAAGGGATGTCAAGGACAACAAGAAAAGCTTCTTCAAGTACATCACCAGCAAATGGAAGACTAGGGATAATGCGGGGCCGCTGCTGAATGAGGCGGGTGTCCTGGTGACGGAGGATGCAGAGAAGGCAGAGCGACTGAATGCCTTCTTTGCTTCAGCCTTTAGTGCCAAGGCAGGCCCTCAAGAATCTCAGGCCCTGGAGGTAAGAGACGAAGCCTGCAGAAAGGATGACTTTCTCTTGGTCGAGGAGGACTGTGAGAGATCGTTTAGGCAACCTGGACACCCACAGATCCATAGGTCCCGATGGAATGCACTCACAAGTGCTGAGGGAGCTGACCAACGTCGTTGCTGAGCCACTCTCTGTCATCTTTGAGAGGTCCTGGAGGACAGGAGAGGTGCCTGAGGACTGGAGAAAGGCCAATGTCACTCCAATCTTCAAAAAGGGCAAGAAGGAGAACCCAGGGAACTACAGGCTGGTCAGACTTACTTCCATCCTGGGAAAGATGATGGAGCAACTCATTCTGGATGTCATCATCAAGCAAGTGGAGGAAAAGAAGGTTATCAGGAGTAGTCAACATGGATTCACCAAGGGGAAATCATGCCTGACCAATCTGATTGATAGCTTTCTACGATGGTGTGACTGGCTGGGTAGACGAGGGGAGAGCCGTGGATGTTGTCTACCTCAACTTCAGCAAGACTTTCAACATAGTTTCCCATAACATTCTCCTAGGGAAGCTCAGGAAGTGTGGGCTAGATGAGTGGTCAGTGAGGTGAATTGAGAACTGGCTGAATGGCAGAGCTCAGAGAGTTGTCATCAGCGGCACTGAGTCTAGTTGGAGGCCTGTAACTAGTGGTGTCCCCCAGGGGTCCCTTCCAACCTCTCCCATTCTGTGATTCTGTGATTCATTTTTTACATGAAGAAAACACGATTCCATAAATGACTCGATGGGACTCCAAGGCATGGAGTTGAATATTGGTGTCTCAATATTTTCTCTTGGAAAATTGACTTGAATAAATTCAGCACAATGCAATATTGCAACATTCATTTTCAATTATCATTCATATTTTCATTTGGCTGAAAATAGAAAATGATTCTGTAAAGCTGAATCCAAATACAAGGCGAATGTATTTATTGTATTCGCTTTACAGATGTATAGATAAATCACTCTGAATGCCCACGTAACAAAGTGATTTGTTTAAATGGAAAAGTCTTTGTGTTTTTCTGTGAAACGTGATAATATGCCTCTGAACACATGACTATGCTGAAGAGATGTTTGAAGCACGCTAATACACCACATCTCCTGAACAGACGGTGCTCTTTTCTGTACTTACAAACATTGAATATTTCAGAGGTGTATGAAGCCCTAAATCGGGTTCTCTTTTAATAACACTAAAGAAGCTTTTAGCCACCAGTTAAGCCTTACTTGACAAAAGCAGAAAGCAACTATGAACTTTCTTCAGCAGCTAAGCTGTAAGTCTCCAGCTCCCAGAAACTGAAATATCAGTGATCATGAGTTGGTCCTACTGACTCTAACTCACATTGGGCACTACAGCAGAGGAGAGCACTAAGCCCAGCATTCAACCAGCCATCTACAACCTCAGCAGCCACAACCCTGTCAGCAAAGCCCTGTTCAAAGGCAATTGCCTTGTCAAGAAGCAGTATTAATTAGTCCTATGCAAAGTAATTCCAACACAGATCTACTTCTTTCAGGACCCAACTTAATATCTTCAAATGTTAGTTTATTTCAAACTTACTTGGACGTCACACTGATCATTGTAGACATATTCTTTGGGCTTTGGAAATCCCAATCAAATAAATAACAGCATTTGCACCAACACTTAGATATCTGAACACCTTTAAAATCTGGCTCTGAGACTTTTGCCAGTTGCTCATGGTAGTTGGATCAGCTTCCATGCTAGCAGCTGTGTTAACCAGCTCCTAGGGGAGTGTGTATCAGCTGCTGTCAGGTCAGTGTGGTCCTGTTCCCAGAAGACACCCAGAGCAGTCTAAACTTTGTGCCAGCCTTCTTTCCCAGGCAAAAATCAATGTGAGTGATAATACGTTTCATTAATAAAGTTAACGCCCAGAGACTTCAAACTCAAATGGATAGAAAGTATATTTATTTCTTTCTGAAAGAGATCAAAAAGTGACTTGAGTTTTATGGTCAGACTTTTTTTTAAGATGCACATTGTTGACACGTTTTTGAGGACTACATTGAGGAACAATATAGCAAGATCAAAATTAACAGCAACAAGTAGTAAGGTTCCTAATGAAGTATATGAGGAAAGGAACAGATATCTTTGCAAAGAAAAGAATGTGAATTGTTTAGTGATTGTTACTTTGAGTATCAAATACAGAGTGAAGTAGGAACCACCGCTCTGAAGAAAAAGACTTTGAATAGTTCAGTTGCACTTCTAAATACCTTTTCTCTTTGAATGTCATGAAAAGACTATTTTGCTAATCCAAGTTAGTCAGGAGGAGTGTGAGATAGTTACTGGATTATGTAGAGGCAAGATGACCAAAAGCTAGTTCATTTTGACAAATACACAGACAGAAACAGGGAATACTGAACATACGTATTCTTCAGAAGACAATAAATGGACCTGGTTCATCACTGAGACTAGAAAGCTAAAAAACAGCTTGCTGGTGTTATCTTCTGTTTTGTTTAGTCTGCTCTGGAGTTTAATAGTCAAATAGCTACAACAATTAATCTTAGCAATAAAATGGAGGGAGCTTAAGCTTAAGTAAGAAAGAAAAGAAAATACCGAAAAAAAGCAGCAGAAAATGTTTAGATAAGTTCGAGTTGGCCCTGTGAGCAGAGATTACAATAGATGACCTCCAGAAGCTATTTGTAACCTAAATCATACTACACTTCTACAAATTGCATTTCCTGGCTCAGGCTGACATGGTGGAACTCACGCTGACATGTATAGGGAACCAAGTGGTGCAATCTCAGGTAGCTCACAAGTGTAGTGTTGAAGAATTATAGGGGGCAGATGAAAAGAGAAACCTTGGAAAGAGCATGTGGCATATCTCTTTTAAAAAAAAGTCTGGAGAGGGAAGGTAGAAGTGTCAGAAGTGTGGCCTAGTCAGCCTAACTCCAACACTCCTTGAAATACTGCAACAAAAATACTAATTTGCAAGCCCCTAAAAAGCCAGTGACAGCAACATCAATGTCTCAAGGCCAACTGATGTTCAATAATGCATTTTATTCTACACCTGATTCAAAACACTTGAAAGAAATGGATGTGATGTGCTGTATTTTTACTTAAAACACCATGAAAACCCTACCAATTCAAGATTTTTTCAAACCAGCAAGAGGAATGTCCTGCAGATCAGGGGTTCCCAGACTTAGTTTCCTAAGCTACTACACTGCCAGTAATGGCAAACAGTCCCTGACTCTCTGCTGGGCAGCATTCAGGTAAAAAGCAGACATTTTGCTCCCTAACAGTAAGGTTTTTAAAGTAGCTTGCATGCTCTACTGGAGGTACTTATATCGTGTTTTCTAAACTTCTGCCCTAGCTGAAATTGTTATAAGCTAACCTGAAAACCTTATGCCAAAAATTATTAAGTGTTCACTGTCAAACTAGCAGGATGTCCTGTGGCTTTCTGCAAAAATCCATCTTGCTTCTGGCATTTCTCAGTATTTCGATTAATGACTCATGCAAGAGTGGGAAGTGCTCTTTAGGAAATCTGTATACAATTTGAAGTCTAATGTGAGTTGCGAGCTTTCTGGATGTAGAATTAAAAGGAAAGAAATATGTTCATTAGTTAGAGTAGCAGGTCAAGTAAATAGGATGTAATTCAGCAAGGATAGGTGAAAAGGTAGGAGTAATCAGCTGCACAAACAGAAGATGGGAAACCACTGGATAAACTTTCAGTTTTAAAGAGGGTCAGACCTGCAAACTGAACGGGTTTAGTGTCACACAGGTGCACTGTACCTACCTCCTTCTGGCATGTACGAGCAGGTGGGTCTTCTGCAAGACGTGGAGCAATCCTCACCTTCCCTCCAGCTCTGACATGGCCTCAGCGGGAATCCTGCCTCTTGTCTGGAATACTGTAATTAGAGAGAGACAGGAGCAATTCAAGTGTCAATAAGAGAGCAACAAGGATAATCAGAGCCTGAGGAAACATGGCTTGTCAGGGGCAGTTGAAAGAAATGGAGTTATTTAACTAGGAGAAGACTGAGAGGAAACATAAGAATCTCGGGACACATAAAAGGCTGCTGCAATTACTTTGAGAGCATTTCCTGGTGAGGGATGTATCTTCCAGGACTCTGTAGCACTGTATTTCTGGTAAGCAAAGCAAGTATTCACTTAATATAAGCCTGATTTTAGGTGCTGAGTGGATCCTTTCTCCACAACATAAATGCCTAAGCTGTTGGTACAGCAGTGTTTCTCATTACGGTTCACATCAAAAGTTGATTCTGCAGACTTGCAAAATACCGGTGTACATGCTCAGTTACAAGCGAGTAAGCAAACAGGCTGGCGAAAAGCAAAATTTTTCATTGAACGTAGCTGTGTGCGGAAAACATCTTTGCCTCACAATGTGACCCACTGACTGTAACTAAAAGAGGACACAGTCTACAAAATTCTAAAGGTTGGTTATGTGGCTATATAGTCAACTGATGGTAGTAGCTGTCTTTGCAGGCCTCCAATCCATTTCAGCTATGCACTTATTAAACTATATCAAGTGAAAACTGAGAAGGAGAAGAGGAGCAAAAGGAGAACGAGGAGACACATGGCAAGAATCCATCTAACACGTGAGATGGCACAGGCTGAGACCCATCTGCCTTTTTATGGCAGAGAAGCTCCAGGGCAAATGCTTTCCCTCAATACGTATGCCTGGTCAGCTGCATATCCCTCTTGCCTCCATAAACTTTGACAGGCTTTGAAACACTTAGTATGTAGAGACACATCCACATGTCAATGATTTAGCTGGGGGCCTGAAACCTACCCTGAGTGCTTGCAAGCACCTTCATGGTCCATCCGTACCTGTTCTTGACCTTCTCTTATTCTTACCTTCCCAGTATTTTCTCCTGCTCCTTTTGCTTCTCTCCTCCTTTCATGAAGACTAACTTTCATACAAACAGCCAAAAACCATCACACAGATACTCCTTGCTGGTGCTATGTGAGATGCTGGAGTAGAGACCCTCAATAAGCTCCAGAACGAGCGGAATTACTTAAAAAATGAACCCAATTACAAGTGGACTTCCTCTGTTGAAGGACTTGTGTATGTGTATATTTTAATGACAAGTTTTCTAGTGCTGGGGATGAAGGTAGTGAGGATGAAGAGCACTCCTGACAGCTGCATCTTTCTCGCTTTCCACTGCTGTGAAGTGGGAACTTCTCGTAACAATTGCATAGTGAAGAGAGTCCTTTCCCCATCCTGAGTTGTCTGCACTCTACTAAGATGTGTCCTGCCCCCCCTTTCAAATAATTCTGTGTAACTGAGCATCATTTGTTTGCGCTTCCTCTTGCCCAAGCATCAGAAAAAATAGCTTTGTCTCCCATCTCCTGCAAAGAAACCACTTGTGGTTTTATAGATGCTGTAGGCTTCTGGGGAGGAGAATAACATTTCCCAGCAAAACAAAGAACCTGGTCGCTGATTGAAGCATTTAAATTACAAGCGTTGTGAGAGGGAACAAAGTGTAAGCAGAAAAGAAAGTGGTCTTGCATTCAGCGTGCATTTTTCTGCAAATGCTCCTCTTAACCCCAGACTTGAATGGCAGCTGAGTAGCAGCCCTGTTTGCAGCTGAGAAGCAGCAGTGTTTATTTCCACAGGGAAAAGCTCTTGCTGTAGCTGAGGTCTCGTTTTAACTTCTGCAGAAACACTGTCAGTCAGTATGAAGACATTAACAACAGGATCAAAGAATCTGCAAAACCGTAAATATTGCTGTACTGGCTGAAAAACAAACGAAAAAGGCCTAACTACTTCTTTGAAGTTCTTGGAAAGTGAACCCAAGAGCTGTGAACCCGCCCAACGAGCTGTTCCCCTGAATGTCTGTATGCAGGCAGTTTGTTTCACTGGTGGTGCAGTATTATTCATCATGAAAGCTGATTACATTGCAGGCAGTACGGGACACACTATCACAAAACTGCACACACACGCAAAGTTTGGTATTTTCCCTCCACTTATTAGATCGCTTCCTACAAAACCCCACAAGCAGAAAGGCTCTTGTCTGGCAATCTTTCAAGCTGAAGTGGGAGTCTGTCCTTATAGAGACCTGCTACAAGAAAACACAAACAGAAATAATCTTGTAGAATGACATGAATGAATTTTGCATCTGTACTGTGACCCAGCAAATCCATGCCAAAGCAACTCTCAAACTATCTGAGTGGTATTTGATAAACACGTGGTGGGAGGGTAGTTTCTAAAAGGCCAGTCAGCAATTTTAACTGGACTTTTTTTCCCCCTACAGGAATAAGCCAGTTCAATAGTTTGCATATTTAGCAGGGACACACTGGTTTAATTTAGGCTTTCAAGGGAAACGTGCCTGCCCTTCCATCACTTTTCCTGCACTGCCAGTGGCAGAGCCTAGAAGATGCATTTCACAAGGCTGACAGACTCCCCGCAGTGCAGACAGATGTCTAACAATTCTAGAAGTCTGAGCTTGACTGGTAGCTGCAGAAACTACAGCTTCCATCAGTTCGCCTTGCAAGTACTTTGAGCTCAAATTCACTGGGGAACCTTCTTCATTTTGCTTTCTAAGTCAGAGAATGTGCTTGACATGAAGTAAGAGCACTGGTCTTCATCCCATAAACTTTCAGAAATGAATATTCCAGTGCAAACAAAAACCATCTTCATTGCAACAGAAAAACCAAGTAGGTGACCCTAGGTTTAGACCTAGCCAACTTCTAAGTGCTGTTACATATCTATAGGCAACTGAGGACAAGTACATACCAGAACAGTTTGCTTCAGGAGGTAGCAGAATCTCTCCCTCAGGAAATTTTTTAAGAGCAGGGTAGACTCACATTTGTCAGTAATGGTCTAGGAAGAGTTGAGCTTGCTACAAGGCAGGGCATGGGCTACCTGACCCCTGCAAGCTCCTCTGAGCCCCATTGCTTTTATTCCAGGTGACTGGACAGAGCAGCATCTCATTCCGTTTTGGGTTTCTGGACACTGTTTATATCCTATGCATTTGAAGCTCTTGAGATCCAGGCAGCTTTTAAGCACATTAGTTCCAAAGCAAACCTTCAGAAAAGGGTGGACGGGTCGAGTGAGCAGTTTGCAGAGGAACAGCTGTGTGCAACTCTTCAGCAAATTCTTGCATTAGCAGTGGGACCACCCCTTGCTCTCTTGTTCAGTGGAATAAATCTGCTCTGCTTGCCAGAAATCTAGAAATAAGAAAAATGCAAGCAATTTAAATGGAGAGGTGGAATTGAGAAGTGAGAGGGGCTGCAGGGTCAGCTGTCTCAAAAAATGTATAAAAATCTGCCCTGCCAGCTATTAATAAGAGCAGGTCTGAGGAGGCTAAAGTATTTCGGTCTTTCACTCCCAGATATTAGTGACTGAGAAAGAGCTCGGTGGTATGTACCATGTTTAAATGATAAGCTAAAAAGCGTATGACTCCTTCTGAGGATGCAGCCTGCAGCATACTGACACTGAAGTCAGAGAGTCAGAACTGATCAAACAGGCTAAATATCAAAGCTGCTGCCTACAGCCACATGAACAGCTCCTCACACTCAGCATCACTTGAACCCTCTTTTTCTGGGGACCCTCAGATGCAAATTGAGAATAGGACATGGGCTGGATAAAGTCATCTAGCTGCCCATTGTCTGCCACCTTACTCATCTGCTACTTCTTTCATGTACAAACAAGTGCTCAGAAGGAAGAGACCCCATCCCAAGTTAGATGGGCATGTATTAGTGGGATGGGAGGATATGTGTATTAAAATATTCATGTCTGCCTGCAAAATGCTTATAATCTGACCATAGAAGAGGTCCAGTGAACTCAGTGGAGAAGCAGAAACCTAACCAGGAAGGACCTTTAATATTTAGTTGGAATTGGACCATTCCCTTTTCTTATTGTAAGAAAGCTCCTCATTCACTGTTAAAAGTAGTTGATTTTTTTACTGTTATAAACAGCAACCCATACTTCCTCCCTCAGCCAATTTTTACTAGTATGCCAATTTTTCACCCTTAGGGCCCAACTCTGATTATCTGCATACTGATGTTACATGGCTATGTAACAACATCGGCTCCAATGCAATAGCTCTCTATTCATTGTGGTGTAAGCAAGGTAAGAATCTGGCCCTCAAAGAAAGATTTAAACTTGACCTGGATGATTCATGCCTTTAAGATCTCAAAATGAGATTACTGCAAAGTGCTTTATAGTGAGCTGCCAAAAGGGCTAATCCATTCCCTGAAGCTAACGCACAATACAGCGACTTGATTGTTATCAGAGGTGGGCAGAGAGGGATCTGCCTACTCATTACTTGTCTGTCAGCATTTGCTGCTTTCTGGTGCCTAGAAAAGGTCTACAATTCTGCTTTTAGCTTTTAAAGCTATTAACAGGCTGGAAACTGATGTTGCCAAGGACATCTGTAAATGTGCCTTAGGGACTCATAAATGCTTTATAATATTGAATTGTTCCCGCTTTTGCTAGCCACAGGAATTTTATCAGCACGACAAGGGTAATTTCCAGTGACTCCTGTCAAACTGAAGATGAAAACAAAATGGTGGACTCTGCCATGCCTTTCACTTGAACCACCTCTGCAAACGGTACGGTATGGATAGGCAGGTCATGAACTGCTTTTCTGACCAGAAGCCTTTCCTCAGTCTTTCATGATCAGATTTAAATTAATTTGAACTTGAATCTTCCCATGTGAATTTTCTACTGTTGCGATATTTAAACCATTTCTATCGTATTAAAGTTCTCATATTTCATTTTTTTCTGATAAATGAGGATCAAAACCCAAGCTCACACAAGTTTGCATTGCACTCACATATGTGACTCCACACGGCCTTTGCAATACGGTCTGCAGAAACAACAAGTGCAGCAGAGGTGTATTTCTGCCTGTAGCACAATTTGCCCAGAAATCCTTTCCTGTCAGTCCAGGAGTGCAGCAGTCAGCTCCTCTACCCCCGTGCAACAGCATAAGGCTAGATGTCACTGGGAAACACACAGAAAAAAAGATAAATTGAAGTATTTGTTGCAATACAGACCAGTACAGTGCCAGACACAGGAGACAGGAAGGTGGGAAGAGATTTGCAGATCTATTGTAGCACTCTGAATTTCCCCCACAGAGCACATGACGACTTTCTGGGAAGCTTAAATTAGTATGCATTTTGTCAGCCCATATTCTTGAATAATGCCTTTTTTAATACGGACAGCTAGATCCAAGGCAATCCCATCCATCAACACTATCAGCTGTGGCTATATTATACAGACTGCTGACTCTTGACTGCAGTTGCACAGCTCATGACTTTGGCATTACATGCCTAGTTTCAGGCTTCCAAGTTTGAAATGTTTGACAGCAGAAGATTGGTGAGATTTCTGTCATTAGCAGGATCTAGGAACAGTCATGAGTGACAACTCCTGGACGTATCTCCACTTCTACTGCACTCAACTGAGGCAATCAACTGACACCCCTTTAAAAGTGGCTCCAATCCTTACACTGACTGTCAATCTGCTTATAAAGGCTGACAATTGCAAGTGCTAATGGTTATTTTAGCCCTCAGTGGAAAGCATTAGCAGTGACCTGTATGTACAATGTATTTCCCTGATTAAAAGTCAGCAAAGAACCCACTTGCTTTTATCTCCGTTTCTTGTATGCCTGAATTAGAAGAAGTAAGACTACGCTGTCACATCAGTAATAATGCTAAGCATGCAAACTTATCTTTCTTCCACATCCATTGCTGTTTTTCCTACTCCAGTGTTCAATATGTTGCATTTTATTGGTGAAGTACAAATCCTAAATTATTTTTATTTTCTCCACTTCTAACTAATTTTTACTCAAGGAATACCTTGCTCCTGTTATGAAATAAGAATATTGTGGCACAAACTGTGGAAGCCAGTAAGTAAAGCCACATAATCTACTTCCTTAGAAACAGTCATGGTTAAGTCTTCTTCAAAAAACAATTAAAAGGATGTTATTTAGTTTTTGTTTATGGGATCAGGTTTTGGATCATGCTATGGTCTTAAAAGAAAGACCCAACACCAATTTGTCATTGCCCTCTATTTGGCATTGATCACGCCACACCTAGCACTCTCTGTCCATCTTTGGGCTCTCAATACAAGAGGAAGCTCCACAAACTGGAGCGGGCTGTGCTGCAGGCAGCCTGGGGCCAGAGCATGATGTGTGAGGCAGGGCTGAGACAAATCACCCTCTTCAGCCTGGCCTGGAGCAGTCCTAGTTGCTGAGTTCAGCCATCTAATAAAGGGTTAAAAAGAAGACAGAGACAGACTCTTCCCAGAGATTCACAATAGCAAGACAGGAGGCAACTGTGACAAGGTGCAAATAGTGGAAACTCCAGCTAAATACATAGAGAGAAAACTCACAATGAAGGAGATTAAGTGTGGAAACAAGTTGTGAGAGAGGCTGTGGAATATCCATCCTTGGAAATATTCAAAACTCAGCTGGATGAAACAATGAGGCATCTGACCTAACTCTGAAGTTAGCCTTGCTCTGAGCAGGGTGTTGGAGTAGGAGCTCAGGTCCCTTCTGACCTAGATTACCGTATGACTCTGTATCTGACCTTTTTTGATTAATTGCTCTTTGAGAACACCGTATTGGATAAAAAGCAAGAAGTGACATAGGTCTTCCTTCTGGAAAGCAATTACCGTTAATGAAATTAATATCTTTCATGTAAGCAGCATGAATGGAGAACACAGATGTACACACACATATGCATGCACACACCATCACCCTACTGAAAATAGAAACAGGGAGAAAACCCAGTGTATTTTAAAAGCCAACATAAGACTTGTGTGATTTCATCAAATTCTAGCAAGAATGTAAAGGAGCTTGATCATAACTATCATAATTTTGATTTTTCAAATCCTCTGATGATCCTTGAGACTGAGATGGAGTCATGTCCCAAAAATGAGTTGAGAGAAAGAACTGTACGACTCTGAAGGTATATGAGGGATCGCTGAAGGCCTGAGGTTATCTCCAAAATGTTATTTTAAGGTGTTTCAGAACTTATAGGCCATATCACTTTACTTGTTCGCCTCTTCCTCCCTTCCCCTCCCATCCTTTACTGTGCATTCACCCGCGGAAGCTGTACCTGAGCTGATTTGCAGAAGTGTGCCAGTGTCTGTGTCTTGCAAAGCAGTGAATGCACGGCTCCCCAAAGAATGAATCACCTACAATAAGCTATGACTGGAACAGCACCGAGTTTAGGAGTCCCAGAAATAGCCAAGATCTTCCTAAGAAACAAAGAAAAATACAACCAAGAGGAATGGCAAAATACAGGGTTGTGAAAAGATCGTGACATCTCAGATCAATATTTTTGTTTTCTACAGATGCTCTCCTTGACCCTCCTCCAAAACAGTTTTGAGAATTCACTGCATAATAACTATCTCCAAGGCCTAGATGGCATTTAGAGTTTTTTAAATATTCCGTCTCTTACACAAGTGGTTTGCAGTTTCTCTTTCTTCATGCTCCAAATATTTCCCAATGGAAGTAACAGAATGGGAGGACTTGAGGAACTCTTGCAGAAGTCCATCGCATGGATGGAATTTTATTCTCTAACACCTTTCACATAAGACTCCATAAAAGGAGTTCAAAAATACATAAATATATAAGAAACATTGACTTGAAACAGAGAACCAAACATTTGCTGGACTGACAGAAATAGCACTTCTCAGTTGTTCTCTAAATTTAACTAGCAACAACTTTAAAAGCAAGCCACCATTCATAAAAAAACTTTTATGGTTTTCTCATGGCCTCTCCTGATGAAGCACACATTGATGGACTGAGCTGTGCTCTGCCCTTCAAAGACAACACACAAGACACAAGATTTTTCAGACAGTGCCGTGTGTCCCAGGCAGTGACAAAACAGCGTTGCTCTACTTTGTGATGTCTCAGAATCACTTGAACTGAAAGGTTTTTCGAGACGTGAAAAACTCTATTTTTACAGGAAAATCCTGTCTGCAGAAAGTGGGAGAATTTCAAGAGGGAAAGCACAGAGCCTGATACAGGCTCAATACCTGCTCAGAATCACTTGGACTTTCTCCTGCTCTTTTCCTAAAGCTCTTGAAAGGATTTCTCCAGGTTCCAAGATGTATTTCTACATCCCAGGCACACTTCTCAGATATCCTTCCACTCTGAAGCTATTTCTTGTATCAGGCTTGGGTTAAGCACATGTATGCAATTACTGATAGACTCTTAATCTTCTCATTTGCCAATCTTCAGAGAAAATATTTGCTTACCTTGTACTGGGGAGAAAGCCAGCACACTGAAATCCTCACAGCTATTCACGTGAGCAACTGCTTGCCAGCCTGAGCAAGGGGTTCATTGCAGGGACTCCCATCAGTCACCATAATCAGTCTCTTCAAGAGCAACCTGGTAGCAAACAATGTTTTTGCAGATCTGATTTCCTATTGAAATTCAGTGTGCTGCCATCTGTTTGCCAGATTTTTACAGCTATGCAAACATACTTTGTATCTAAAAAGCATTCATTTACTTTTCCACTGTCCTTGCACTTTAGTGTACTAAATATGACTTACGGGCACCTGGCATTTTTGCTTGATAGAGAAGATTTGGCAACAACTTTAGTTTGTGGGCTTAAAAAAAAAGCTCACAAAAACCCAACCTCTCTCTGTATGCCTTGTATTTAATCCAACATTCTTGGGGAGGAGATTTTTACATCTATAGAAGTGAAGGTAACTGTTTAATGACTACTGAAGGAGCTTTAGACTGTATCTTTCTTTTAGCTCCAGGGGACCATATATTTAACATAGCTTGGAAGAGGTACTTGAAGCTGTGCTGAAAGTTAACATTTTTGAACTTTTCCAACTCGCTGGATCTCCACTGGACCTCCGACACCTTATCTCCATTGACAAGAGCTAGGAGACACATGAGACAAATACAGCATGTAGAATGCAAGTTTAGAGCCCAGATTTTCTTCTGTCCATGGTGAAGCTATAATTATGCCTCTCTGATCAAAATAAAGCCTGCAGTAACCAGGCACCAATACTAGCATGAACAGCCTCCGGACTTCTCTAACACATCATTTGATAGCAATCTCCAACAGACCACTGATGATGCAGATCTCTCTTTTTGGAAGGGTGTAATAAAAACTGCTGTTCTAGCAGATTAACTTCTCCATACCAAGCCATGATCCAACTGCTTCCCAGCCACCTGTGTAAGTAAAATGAAGCTCCACTGTTGTAGTAATTTAGCTCTGAATATTTTCAGGCTGAAAAAACAGACCACCTCAACTAATGCAAAATTTACATAATGTTTATTTTTTCCAAACGAGCCTGTCCTGGCAGTGTTTGCTACCATAATGAACAACTGTATCTTCTCCAGTGTGAGGATCTAATAACATGCAAGCACAAGCATGCCCTTCTATTGTATTTCTACAGATAAAAGTTATCTCTATATTTTAATTAGGAAGCAACACTGTCTTCATCAAGAGAACGAGTAAGTTCTAATAGATGTTAAGTTAATAAACTCTGAGTAATTTTAAATTTAAAGTATTTGTTCTATGATAAAAGTGGTTGGGATTCACACCTTTGCAAGTAACTACAAAGACATGGACAACAGTTCTCACCTTTTCAAACATCACTAACAATTCCTGTTTGCTTGTGTATGGTAATCTGAGCAGAAAAGTGCAAAGAAAAGAATCTCACAATGGCTATGAACTGATTCATTCAATCCCCAAATGGCTTGAACATACACAGAATGTGTATACTGCAGTCCCCTTGTTGTATTTGCTCCCTAAGCATCAAGTTTGTATTGTGGAAATGTACTCACTTTCCACCATATGAAAAATCTGGTAAATATAATAAATACGGAGTTGAAGTGGGCTAGTTTTTTTCCTTAATTTCCATATCCTTTCGTATAGCAATAAAATGAAAGGAGTTTCATGCAGGATGACCCAAAGGCTACATGGCAATAAAGGCAATTAAAGTGAAATGGCAATCAAGACTTGAAGTTAGAAAGCAGGTATGTCAACGGCTTTGAGCTGCTCCTGAGGACAGAAACTTTCAGTAATGCTCTATTTGTACAATTTTGAGTATCATAACCATTTTCTCTGAAGAATTTACACAAACAAAACCGCAGTAATTACCTAAATATTCAAACAAATAAGGTGACTTCAAAAATCAAGTAAATCCTAAACATTTATTAATTACATTGTTGAACCACAAGTGCTGACAACAGAATCTGCTTTAGAAAGGTAAAATGTGAATTTAGCTAATCAATAGTCAAGCAAATCTCTAATTTGTTCCATAAATAGAAATGCATTCACCCACTTTGCAGAGTGCAAGGAAAAAGCGACATTCCCAGAAAGTGGGTAGGTTGAAATGCTGCTACTCCTGGTAACAAGAAGTTTGGAATTCTACCAGCTGGATGCATAAGATAACCTTGCATGACTTGATTTCTAGAGGTAGTAACTGACTGATTTCTTTCCCTGCAAACATTCATCCAAACACAATATTTTTACCAATTTTTCTACTGAAAAAAAATGAAAAAAAGAAACGCCAAGAACTTACTCTTTTGGGGGAAAAGAGAGGAACTACTGCAAGAATATGATGAAAGGCAGAGTGGAAATTTTAGAGGCAGATGAAATTATAGCTTTATTTTCTCGGGGGATTTTCCTCAATAACCGGTAAGTAAAAAGTTTCATTCTGGGCCTGACTCTCTGCTGCCTAACAGATAAACATTTACATTTGGACAAAATAAATGCAAAATGCCATCATTTAAATTTGATGTTATTTTAAAGCCTCACAGATGGAAGCAATTTCACAAAATACAAAGCAATTTGGAAACAAAAGCTGTTGTCTTACATCACCATGTGAGCATCCAGGCAGACTCACCTAAATGATGACGCTCAATTTAGCCAGACTACCCAATAGAGAGATGCCCTTTCACCTGAGAAAGCCCACCTCCACAGAGTATTTTAGTCAGATTTTAAAGGAACCAAAACCACAAAACAGGACTCCTTATGTCAGAGAAAGCAAAGTGCTTCCCTGTACTGGGTAGTTAACCCAGGATGAAGGGCCAGAAGGGAGAATTCACTTCAGGATCCCCGCCACAAACTGGAGAGCTTTGAAATGCAATCAGCTTTGGTCAGCTGCAGTGGAAGGAAACCGTCAGCTGCTGCCTGTGAATGTGCATGTGCACAGAGCGAAGATTTTTGTAGTAGCTGGTGAAATACGGCACCTTCCCTCTGCCTGTTTGAGGCTCGGCTAAGTTCTTTGTGCAGTAAAGCACCGAGGTTCATGTCGGCACATCTGCACTTTGTACTCGCCTGGCAATTTTCCAGCTCACTGCCCATCCCACTTGGAAGCCTGCCCAGAGTGTAGGATGCTAGCAAGCATCATTTGGGTCATATTGCTTGGCTTTGCTATAAACTGTTGGTTTTAAAGTCTACTGTATACCTGGCATGGTCTTGCAGGCTTATGCTGCTACTCAGGTTCACCATGGTTGTAATGGAAAAGAGTAGTCTTCTCCTAACCCACCCATATTTGACAGTTTTCCCTTCTTCTCAAGACTGTCATCCTGACAGACATCACCATTTGTCTTATCTAACCAGGACAGCTGAGCATCACGAGGCAATAACCAACACAACCCTCGTCTCCCTACCTCTGGCCCTTCCATGGCTCCTACTTTCCTTCTCATTCACACTTTCCCCTTCTTCACCTACCCCAAATCTTTCTCATTCTTCAGCTACAAAGTATACTTTCAGGAAGGGTGCAGCATAGCTGCCCACTGTAACGTGCCATCCTCAGACAAGCTGCCTGTCCTGCCACCAAACTACAGCCTCCATCCAATCACTGCAGACATCTGCCAAGGGCAAAGGTGGCTTATTGTGGCCTGGTACCAAGGCATGTGGGCAAACAAGGTAAAAAATTACCAACATGAGTGCTCCAAGGTTAAGATGAGGCTGAGGCTCACCATGAGAAGAGTAAAAGGGAAAAGATCACATTTGAAGCAATGGAAACTGAAAGCAATAACATTTCTTTTTTCATCTCTCATCATCTGCACAAGACCCACATCTATATTGGCTGGACCTGCAAGGCCACTTCATCTACCTATCACTTGGTATCCTAGAGAGGCAGAAGAGCCTGCCAAGCCCCCTTGCAGCCCTTCAAGCTGTCTCCCTTTTGGGACCAGCCAACTCAGTGTGGAGGGTGTTTTCACGGTGAGAAACAGAAGGACTGAAGCAAAAATTGGGAGTGGTCAGAGCTGAGCCTGTGCGTGGCTGGCAGATGGGGGAAGAAACAGGTGATGATGCTCCTGGAAAGTTCACCTTTTCATATCCATCTTGGGTGTTTTGCTTCAGCCATGCTCAAATGCTCTTCTGCTGGCGGCGGGGGCTTTGGAGAAACTCCTCCAACTGGGAGCAGCCACAACAAAAACGCTCCCCCTTTCAGGACTTCCAAACCACACCTCTGTGGTCCTCCTTCTGAACCCATGAGCCAAGGAGAGGTGGTTGCCCTACTGCTCTGGTCTGACAGACCCTCAAAGGCTCATAAAAGCCACATCCTGGCTGGATGGCCTGAGGTCCCTCTCCTCATGGCTGCGTGACATCCTGCTCCAGACAGAGACATTTTCCTCCTCTCCTCGTTTGTGACATTTTATCAACAACTAGCCCAGCCCTCAGTGGCTTGTACCATCACTTCTGGAAAAAATAAAGATTGCTTTGTTCAACTGCAGCGATATTTCTGTAAACTATTTATAAATTTGCATATGAGTACAAATGGCTGTAAATAGCCAGTGCCACAAACACAGCTGAGCTGCATCTCAGACTGAAAACAAGGGCTTTCCTCTAACCAGCAGCCTGGTCAGTGCTTTCAGTTTCCTAAGTGCCTTTATTTATGTTAGGCATATAATCAACCCACAGCCCCCAAATGCTTTTGTTTTGTTGGTATGCTAAAACATGCCTGATTTGCAGCACACCTCAAATTTCAGTGCAGTACAGAAGGATGAGTCAATAGACGTTCATTAACACAAATAAATTAATTAGCACAAGTAAATGCCTGTTTTCATTTGGATTAAAGTGGAGAACAAAAAGAAGTCAATCAAAACTGCTTTCGGAAAGGCACAGTACATTCAATTAGTCTTTACTGAAATCAGGTGCAATACGAGTCACACAACTTTGAAGATTCTTATTTTTTTCTGGAAAAAAAAATATCATGGAGGAAACCACTGGGACTGCTCTGCAAAGCAGTAACTCCCATATGAATATTCGCTTTGGCCTTTACTAGTCAAATAGTTTGACCATCTTCAGCTCTGAGTTTTTTTACCAAGGAACCCTGAACTTACTCTGGACCAACACGATATTAATTGTCACAATTACAGAAGGCAGGAGGGAGTGAAACAAATCCCAGGCAGTGAAAAGACACTTCCCAAGCTGACGTTGACTCTCATAATGAAGCCATATGTCATGTAGCAAAAGCACATGGAACAAAGCCATAGCGAGTCAAGCACACCATAAAGATTTAGCCTTTTTTTTTTTTACCCCACATAAAACAGAAGGCACCCCTGTCGCCTGACTTCAGTGGAGGGAAAGGGCATCCTGCCAGCGCCATAAAGTATCATCACTATCCCCGAGCTTCCCACATCCAGCATCAGGTGATAGTTTCTCCTCTCCCAGCGCAGATGTTGTATAGACCACTTATTTCTCCCAGCAGTATTGACTGAGAGCTTCCTACCTTGCTGCTCACATCCATCTTCCAAACACAGGTTACACTACGACCCCACAGCTGTGCTGAATTCGGTAATACTATTCTCTAACTGCTCAGGAATTTAACAGAAAACTTAACTTGGACAGCCAGAGAGATGCAATACCTGACACACAAAAAGGGTGCTAAGAGCAGCAACACCTACAACGTGGACACAGGGTGGTGGTGCAGAGGGGGAGAAATTTGCCTTTCACTGGGAGCACCAAGAAAAAGCCATCCTGAGAATTACTAAACTCTACAGCAGGCACACCCAAAAAGCAAACCCTCCACCACTGATCCAACTTCACTCTAGTCATTTGACCAAGACAATTTTAAGTAGTTAGTAGTAGCAGATAGGGAGGGAGCAAAATTTTACTGTGCTCCTCCACAACCCTGCAGTACATTCTTGCCCACATCTCTATCAAAATTACCTTTACAACCCTGAAGTTCAGAGGTTGCTACTGGTCACCCCAAGGCTGTTGTATAATCCTTAGCCTCATGAATGCAAAATCCTAAGTTACAATAAGATAACCTGGCCAAGAATTATGTGATCCATCTTGTTCCCCTCTTTTTAACTGTCTTCTCAGCCTAGCTGCAGATGTGATTGCTGATGCTGCTGTAAGTACAAAATACAGGTTACCAGGCACAGGATGAAGCCTCGAAAACATCTGTTTACTCACAGCTGAACTGGCCTTAGATAATGCCATGTCCCAGGAAAGGTGAAGAAAGTGAGACTGCCCACGTGAAAATAGCTGCCCCTCTTTCACAGCCCCATGTGCACAGTTCATTCATTATTTATTTTGAAAACACCATAGCCTCCACTAGAAGCTGTAGCCGAGAAGCCGTGTTTCAGCTGTCCTCCTTTCTGAATTTGGTATCAGGAAGAAACATTTTTAGACAAAAGGAAGAGTACATTAATATTTATCTGAGAGAAAACCAATAGACCAGATTCTTATTAATCAAAGTCACTGAAGCTACGCAGTTGAGAATGTGATCCAGTGTTTACAAACATACATTTTGCAGCCAGACTGTTTTTGTGCAGTTTCTCCTCCAGAAGTGATATTCCCATACTTCTTCATTTATTCTGCTAATGAGTTTAACTAGGTATTTAGTGACACAGTTTATAGAAAGAAAAATAAATGGTATTGCATTCTCAGCTTTATGTGAAAAGGAGCTGTCGTACTTCAGAGAAACACATAGAAATTGTCTGGCCACAGACAGCAGAGTCCTAAACTAATTAAATGTGCTGCTTATCTCATATTTGAAACTCAGGCTTCATCTTTCAAAATGAGAGTTTTGAGGGGGAAAGAGTATATAGCTGATAGATTGCAATATATGTAAGTGTTTCAATTAATCTTTGGATGTCTCCCAGAGAAACTGAAAAGGTTCTTGTGTTGTCTACGGAATACAGAAAGAGTAACCAGAAACTGTTATGATTTACCCTTCTGCAACACGACCTTGTTCAAGTTCTCTTTAAGAGATAAGACTTTCCTAAGGTCACCCAGCTCTTATTTACCTTATCTGTCCTATTCCTGGAAACTGCATCATATTGACTTTAAATACCAGTGTTTTTTAGACAGAAAATGGCTGATCATCTTTATCCTATGATGAGAACCAGGAGAAGCATGGTAAAAGACATTAGATTAAAGCCAAAGAAATAAATCTCCAACACTGTGTATTTAGCCAGTGTTAGGCAGAACCAAGGCCACAGTTCAAAAGCATGTAGAAAACCTAGATTAATAATGAAGTGAGAGTTTAAATAAGAATTAGAAAAGGAAAAATTTCTAAGAAAGTTGTGAAGAAACTGAGCAATACACAAATGGCCTTTTTCTGTTCTTTTATCTCCTACGACCTCCCTCTGGTATCTTGTACCGTCTATTGCCAGGAGTAAGTTACTATAGTAGACTCCAGGTTCTAATGGGGTGTTGAAATTCTAGTACTATTTGAGAATGACCAAGTGAGCCTTTTAAATTGCCTAAAATCTGAGCAGTGCTTAACACATGTTTCTGTTCCTCAGGGCCTCCATCACCACTGTAGATTGGCTCAAAACTCCTTACTGTCATGAGTGTGCCTTGTTTGTTCAGATTTGAGCACCTGGTTTTCATCCCCCCATGGCAGCCAACAGGAGAGCTAGTAGCAAATATGGAGGGCAAGTCCGGGGGTGGTCTTGGAAACAGGAATCAGGGCAAGAAACTGTAAAGCTGTCTTCAACCACAGCAAAAATTATTATTATTTTTATCTAATCCTGCGTAACACCTCAGTGACCTGCAGTCAAACAGTAACATTAGTTAAATGTATTGATGTATAGTCTGTTTTCTCCAACTTCACAACACTCTCTAGATATAAGGAACACAGGCAGGTATTATTTGAATGCATCGATTCAGCCACCTTGGGAGTTAAATTGGGCAGAAACTGTATGAAATAACCTACAGACTAAAACAAAAAATTAAATTCCTTACAGAAGCAACAACAGATCATAGATAAGTAGAAAACAACTGCTTAGACTAGACCTAAGCCAAGAGGCCAAGGTAAATAAATATATTTAAAGCTGTTAAATCTTTCACAACCAGAATGATACAGGACTTCAGCATGCAACGAAGATTTACCCAGCATCCTCAGCAGGGAACTGCTCTCCTAAATTGGGCCCATGAGTTACTACACAGAGCAAAGTGAGGTATCAGAGCTCACTTAATATCTTCGCTATGGGAAAAAAAAAAAAAAAAAATCGAGCTGTATTTAGACAGTTAAATACATTTAGAACAAAGCAGTGCCATGATTACCATGAAATACTCCTGAATAGGGACTTGCATCTACATTTACATACTATGGAAATATCAGTGGTATCCAGGCATGCAAAATGAAAGCTACATACGAAAAAAGTGTGCCCTCACAAATGGCCACAAGTGGAGGACAAGAGCAAAAGGCATCACACTACAGCAGAACAAATATCCTCCTAAGAGATACCCTGGGGGAAGATCCATTTAGTTGCAAAAATACTCAAGAATGATGCTTAAGTGCTTATTAGTGAGACTCGCACTCCTGCTGCAGCATGTATCTACTTCTCAGTAGTTCGTGAAAAATCATGATGGAGTTATGGCCACCGGGAGAAGGTGCTTCAGTTAGAGGTTACATTTATAATGTAATTAAATATCTAATTTATTAAAAGGAATGCAAATCACATCAGCTTCTAAGTGGCAGCAGTGGTATTTAGAGCATGCCACGCAACAGCTTTGTTTTAATAATTAAACTATGTATGCCCCTCATAACTGCAGTTCCAAAATGACATGTTGCTTACTGCTCTCTTGAGAGTCTCGGTGAGCATAAATAATGAGAAATGGGACCTAAAGATCTGAGAGACACAATTGGGACAGTCACTATAAACTATTTCAACATTTTTTAATTTCTTCTTTTACTTTTTATATTAAGAACTCATTTAGCACAATTATTTAGCGGTTTTTTAATCCTTTTTACTAAAAAGCTTTAAAATAATTTCTTAGTATTGCAGCGGTTTGCAGCCATAACTTCAGTTTTAACAGCAGAGTTGGCTCTGAGCTCAGTACCTTTTGTGCCCACTCTTCAGTAACCCTCTGGTGTGCAAAGAAGCATCTGGTTGATAGCTATCATTCCCTTTGCAAGAAAAATTCAGATTATTTGTTGTAACAGTAAGCCCCATAATGTAACAACAGAAGATTAGAGACAAACAGCCCTGCAAATTTGCTAAAATACATAATCATTTGTACCAGTGTTAAACTGATATTCCATATAATCCATTATTAGCGAGACTGTTGCTTCACCATAGGAAGTTATATATGCACTAGATAGACGTGCTGGAAAAAAAAGGCCAAGCTACACCAAAATGTCCAATACTAAAAGAGGATTTACCTAAAACAAAAGGGCACCATGTATCTTCTTGGGCCAGCATTTACAGAAGCTGCTTATTTACTAGGGCCCTTTTTAAACAAGAACATTGGTCAATACATGAGTGGAAAAATTCTGAAACAGAAAGGAACAAGGAGCAGGGGCTGAGACCAGACCTCTCTCCTCCCAGCCCAGGAGCAAAGTCATGGCACTATGGCAGTTCGCAGAGACACTGCTTTGCTCCAGAGCTGATCCCTGCTGGAGCAGTTCTCACCTCAGATTTTCACCTTTTTTCCACATGTGTGGGAGTGAATCCTCCCATGATTGAAGGTGTGTGGCTCAGTGGCTGCCCACACAGCATCTGCTGAAGTCAGCTGGACCCTCGATTTTGTAGAGGTGACTCTCTCCTGACTTGCTACATTGTTAAAGCCAAATTTTTCAGTCTGCAGAACACAAAGTAAGACAGGAATCTTCCTTCGTGCTTTCTATTTTAATTTCCAACATATTTACCCTCTTGTCTTTTGTCACTTGATTACTAACAGATGATTTAATATGAACATAAATAACCCTCACCAAAACAGAATAGCAGGGGTTGGAAGGGACCTCTGTGGGTCATCTAGTCCAACCCCCCTGCCGAAGCAGGGTCACCTACAGTAGACTGCACAGGATCTTGTCCAGGCGGGTCTTGAATATCTCCAGAGAAGGAGACTCCACAACCTCCCTGGGCAGCCTGTTCCAGTGC
>Ga0065711_1005193_pt1 | contig 33524 bp, 18 predicted proteins | sample Hoacrofraction12_FD_59098 | JGI IMG/M metagenome (GOLD analysis project Ga0065711, IMG submission 59098) | Hoatzin crop microbial communities from Cojedes, Venezuela - Epithelial fraction 12 v2 (version 2) | ecosystem: Host-associated > Birds > Digestive system > Esophagus > Crop | place...
CCGCGTTTTGACCGAGCCCCTCGCAACGACCGTCCTGGGGTTCCCACTCCCGCCATGTCCGCAGTGTCCTGCTCCGAAGCGGGGCATTGGGATCCCGATGGAAACTGGCTCAGGGTGCTGGGATCCTGATGGAAACCGGCTCGGGGTGTTGGGATTCTGATGGAAATGGCTTGGGGTGCTGGGGTCCTGATGGAAACTGGCTTGGCACACTGGGATCCTGATAGAAATGTCTCAGGGCACTGGGTTCCTGATGGAAACTGGCTCAGGGCTTTGGGATCCCAATGGGAACTGGTTCGGGGTGTTGGGATCCCGATGGAAATGGCTTAGGGCACTGCGGTCCTGATGGAAACCAGCTCGGGGGATTGGGATCCGGATGGAAATGGCTTGGGGCATTGGGATCCCAATGGGAACTGGCTTGGAGCATTGGGATCCTGAGAGAAATGGCTTGGGGTGTTGGGATCCTGATGGGAACCGGCTCGGGGCATTGGAATCAGGATGGGAAACAGCTCGGCGCATTGGGATCCCAATGGAAATGGCTTGGGGCGTTGGGATCCCGATGGGAACTGGCTGGCGTGCCCCAGAAAGGGGCTGCCCCGGCCCCCTCGCCCAAAGCGGGGTGCCTGCAGCAGGCAGCCCACTGTCCCGCGGCCTGGTTGGGGTTCCCCTCACATCCGGGCATGCACCCACCCAACACTGCCGGCCATTGCTCGTGCGGCAGCGGCCGTCCGGTTGGCAAACGCAGGCCAGGCGGTCCCAGCATCACGCCGTGTGCCCGCCAGCGGGGAGAAGACGGGAGGGGGATGCGGCAATGCCAGCGAGCGGGAAGGTGGTCGGCGTGGTGGGACGGGCGGGAGCGACGGGGACAGGAGCGGCGGTCCCAGCGAGGCTGCGGCCGCGTGCCCCAGCTCCCAACCCCGCTCTGCCGGGAGGTCCAGCCCTGTCGGGAGGGTCCTGCTGGGGGAAGGCTCCCCGCTCCCATCACTCACCACAGAGCCGCGTTACGGATTGCGAGGATTTCCCCCTCATAAATTAGTATCTTCCAGCTGTTTCCTTCCACATAAAATCTCTTCTGTTTCTTCTCTGCTTGCTATATACAAGCAAACATGAGAGCAACTCATTCTAAATAAAGTTATTTGTCTACGTAAATTAATATATCATATTCTCTCCTGAAATATAGAGAGCTATTTGTCTCCAGAGAAATCATGTTAAGAGTGACATAGTATAACCCTATTCATTTGCATATGCAGATATGTCTAATTATTCAACTTGCAATTAAAGGCTTGTGTGTCAGCAAATGAGACTAATTAGATACATTTATCTATGATAATCAGCTTTATTACAAACAAAATAGATTTCCCCTCACTTCCCAGGCAAGTGAGACGCGTTGACTGGCGGTAGCTGGTCAAGGGCCCCTGGTCTTCAGCTGCTGACGGGGTTTCCATCGGCATCCGACCAGGCAGAGGAGCACGGTAGTTCATTGCCTTTTTTTGTGTCTGAAGCACAAAAACATAATTTTTCAGCTTTTTTAAAACTTTTTTTGAAAATATCCCACCGTTGCAATCTCTTCTTCACTCTAGAGCAGGACATAAATAATTACCAGAAAACAAGGTCTGGCTTCTAGGTGATTTAGGCTCCTATGTTAAAATAACTCATGTACGTGCTCTCCGTGGGTGGAGAGAGCAAGCAAGGGAGCAGTGAAGATGTGGACATAGCTGTTGCCTTTCATTTAAGGCAGGTAAAAGATACTTAAGCTCCTTCAGGTTATACAAACTGATTGCAGCCTTCATCCAGAGCACAGACTCATCCCATCGCTTTCAGCAGAGGGTTAGTGAAGGGTGGGCTCCAAAAATACGAGCTCTGTGAGTTGGAATTAGGCGGAAAAGTCCGGAGGCGTTGAGGGGAAAGGTAGCGAGGATGTGCCAGACACCGGCCGAGCAAACCCCGGTACTCGGGGCAGCAAGAAGGATGCTTTGGGCTGATTACTCCCTAAAAGGGTCCCAAAGCTGCAGAGGCAGAACCAGTTTCTCTTGGCAGAGTTCTGCCACTTTCAGGAAAACATGATTTTTTTTCAAACCTTTTGTGTGGACTGAACCAAAGACACAAAAGAACACTGAAGTCACCCATCTTTTGGCTAGTTGCTCAGGCCAACAGAACGTGAAATGCTCGATCCCGATGGCTGCGATAGCAATAGAAGTTGTCCCCTGCCTTTCGCACAAGATTTGTTGGATCGTCCACCTACTGCAGGGCAGTTGTTTGTCACCGTTGCTTGGACTACGTGTGATCTATCAAAAATAACACATAACCTCTCTCCAGGCTGGAGTTAAGAGCCAGTAAAGCACAAAAGACAGGAGTGGGTTGGGAAGACAACGTTCTCCGTTCTCCTGCTGTCTCAGTTGCGGGATTCCCAGCTCACGGCCCCCGGCTTGCGGGCAGCAGTGGCCACAGGCTGTCAGGTGCGAAGGAGCAGGGCACGGAGCTGATTGCCTCCTTTTCTGCCAAATCATGCTTTGGACATCTTTTACACTTAAATAATGTTAAAGAAGATGTCTCAGAGAGTGCTTGGGGAGAAAACCGCACCGTGACCTGACATTACAGCAAGAGGATGGGTAGCATGAGAGAGACGCTGAAATGACGCAGTGTCCCTGAAATTCGTGAGGAGTCTCTGGACCCTGACCCTCTGCAACAAACAGCTCCAGGACAGAGCCCCGCTCACCCGCTCACGCTGCTGCTTCCCTCCAGCTCGGCCAGAAACAGGCAGCTGGCCCCAAGGTTTTTAACAGCCTTTTCCCAATTTCCCAGTGATCTGAAGAAAGGCAGTGAGACGCCTTCCATGAGCATCAGAGTCACTTTTAAACTTTAAAGAATGGTTGAAAAAAAGAGTTCAAAATCTGTCTTCATGAGTGGCGTCGTCAAAAGCATCCTCATGCATCTTCACACGTGACATGACAGAACCTCGTCAGCACTTGTCCAAGCACTCCCCAGTCCCGGCGCCTGCAGGCCCGGTGTCCTTCCCTCCTGTACTCGTCCCACGTCACTCGTCCAGCTCAAAATCAGGAGAGGTGAACCCTGGAAATGATTGGAATAGAAACAAAATCATTTGGTTTCAGAAATAGCTGAAGCAAGATTTTTTGGCTTTTTCTTCAAAAATTCTGGCTGTACTATGTTGGGAAGAAATTCTCAACTTCGCCGTATTGTTATTCACAGAGTGAGATGAAGAAGAACATTTCTCATGGTCACTCAGGACATTGGTTTCACAATATGCACATGGCAAATCAAAATATATGTATTTTCTGATAACTAGTTTATTTTAAAAACTGCATCAGTTCTGGTGGAGCCACAGGCAATTTTTCACAGGTATAATGCAGAGTTACAAGCAGGAGTTGTTTTTAGGAACAGTCAAAACGATCTCATTTCAATAATTTTGAAACCAATACATTTTTCTTTTCTGATTTCAGGCCTCCAGTGGAGGGTTTCCTCTCTGTAACTTTAGCACTTGAAAAGGCAGACATCTCAGCTAGCTTCCACAATCCGTGGACACAAATTCCGTATCCCTCCTCCGCATTTCTGACGACCGCCTTCCAATGAGAGAAATTATTCTCTGGATATGACTCAATTTAATTTCAAAATAAAATGGGATTTAAAACTAAAGAAAGGGAAAAGAAATGGTATCGTCACTGCAAAACAATGTCTTGTCCCATTCTTTGTTTTTCTTTCAGTGAAAGGAAAAGGAGAAGAAAGATAATGAATTTCTAGTTAACCCAAATACCGTTGAAATTTGTTACATTTCTCTGTTGGGTGGAGAGAGAAACAGGACGGGAGCAAGGGAGGGAAAAAAAACATCTTTCTCCATAAGCAGCTTCCTGAAAGTGCATTTTATAATGATCATTCTGCATTTTCTCTCTGTTCCGACACTGCAAGGGTGAAAACGTACCAGCACAAAACTGTAGGACCACTTTATAGGCCCACAAATCCGGGTGAGAGAACTAGGGATCTTCACATCTTTACCTTTTCCAGAGACCTGAGATCCCCCTTAGGACCCTAAATAAGAGCTATGCTTTCCCAGGACCTCAAACTCACCTGCTCTTACTGTGATGCGTCTGGCACCTTTCAAAGCCGACCAGCTCTTGGCAACTGGGGGCTAGAAATGTCCTTTTTGTTCCATTCCTTCACTACCCAGTTTAGCGGGATCTCATCCATCACTCGGGCTCTTAATGCTTTTACAGTAATAGCTGGCCTTTTCCCTCTTTAACACATATACTGTAAATTGAAATTATCAGACCACAAACAGTGATGCTGGTCCTGGCCAGACTCCTGTTGCCTTCTGCATCAGGCATCTGGCTGAAACGCTGTGGGGTTAAATCATTTTTAGCATCTAGGGATCACTGACAGGAGTAAATACGTATTGGATAACCTTCCCCAAAAAGCGTAACAAAATAATAATGGAAAATGAGGTTAAGTGAAACCATTTTGATAATGTTATAGGCCTCCTTTCAATCAATGCAAGCTGGGAAATTCAACGTCTTTAAAGGCTATCATTTCATTTTAGCTGCCTCTGCTGCTGAACTTCTCTTCACAAAGCGATGAGTTAAAGACTTAGCAGCAGATTCATAATACGTCTGAAATACACTTTTTGTGTTTAATATTCACTGGAATGGTTGACTTTGCTGGGTTTGGTTATCGAGAGGAATAATAGTTTTCAGTTTCATTGAAGCATAAGATATAATTCCATTATCTTTTTTTTTTGATAGAATAATCTGGAAGAAGTATAGCAAAACGGGAGAAGAAATTATTCTATAGACCCTGTTAATTATGTATCCATCATATAAAATAGCAATGATAGCATAATAATTTTTCATTAAATAGAGCAGGGGAATATTTGCAATCTCATACTGTCATGTAAGGAACGGCTTTAAAAAACTCCACTTACTCTATTTCAATAATGCTAACTAATTTTGGAGCAATTAACACTAAATTTTGGTGCCTACTAAGTAGGAACCTGACAATTTTGCAGTTCCGAATCAATCTGTGCGTTGCTCCATACTCATTAAGCCTGAGTTCAGCCCCTGTAGCTTCAGGGAGTTTAAAGTTAGACGCCTGCTCTAACTCCGGTGCCTGAGCTGTCAACACAGTTCGGGGCCGGGGACCCTGCTTCGACGGGAGGGTTGGACTAGATGACCCACAGAGGTCCCTTCCAACCCCTACCATGCTGTGATTCTGTGATTCTGTGACCTCAGACGCGGACCCGTTCCACGGCTCTGCCACCAAGCTGCTCTGCTTCCCAGCCTTTATCTGGACACAGAAGAATTGCATCACCATATTTTAAATTACTATAATTGAAAGAGGTGCCATTCTATTCTCCCTGCAGGGAGCAGCCATTTAAGCATTGATCTTAATTTCAGGAGGCTCGGGATGGAAATGAACTAACTCCAAGGAACGGCCAGCAATTGATGCGAGATGCAAAGCTACGCTCCCGATGGCCGGGAAGCTATTCCGACGGCAGGTTCGGAGAGCAGCAGGACCCTCCAGTGAGGTGGACTGTTTCCTTTGGTCTGCTTTCCTGAGCCAGATTTTGAAGATGCCCTCAATTATACAGACTAACTGGTATACTGCTTGCTCTGAGAAACCTCAGCTTTTTCCCGTACGAGTATATCCCACGTGTCTGTCAAGCAATGCTGTGCCTCGCGTTATGGGAAAATCCCCTTGCAGGCACAGAGAGTTGTTTTCCATTCAGACGGAACCCAACAGTGAACAGCAGACCCATGCTGCAACACATGGAACGAGAAGGTTTGATCCTTGCAGAGGTGCAATGTTAGAAAGGAAGATGTTTGTGCGTTGAAAACGCAGACAATCTGATAAAGGGCATAAGAAAAAGGAAAAAATTGCTGCTGCCGCTGCTGCAGCTTTAAATTAAAATGCTGCATCAGCCAGTCCCTCAGGACTTGATAGAAATCTAATTAGTCAGACAATCTGGCACCAAATGTCCTAATTTCCCCAATCCATGTGGGATTTGTGTATTCTCTTACTCACTGCAGTTCTAAATTTCACCCTGAGCCTTTCTAACCCCTCTCTTTTTTCTGTGCAGACGTGGGACTCAAGAGAAGGTGATCCCTATCAAAACATAATTGTTTTTCATAAACCTTTAATTAATTAGACTCAGGCTCATAAAAGACACTTAAAATATTAACAATTTGTTTAGAGACAAGTGCTGGATGAGGATTGCTGCAGTGCCATATTTTCCTAAGAAACCCAAATGTAATTAACGTGCACGGGTGTACGCTCGGTGTGGGGTCCGGGAGGGCGGCTGAACTGGGAATTCTCCCCAAAAAGCACTGGGAGCAGAGCGAGGAGCAGGGCTGGGCTGTGCCGTGGCCAGCGTGGCAGCCAGCTCAGAAGGACGGACGCAGTGTGGCTTCCCTGCGGCCGAGGGTCAAGGGCAGCGGCAGCCCTGGGGTGCTGGGTGTTAGCAAAAGCCCCAAAAAGGCGCTGGAGTCCCCCAGGGTGGCTGCTTAGGGCACGCCGAGAACAGCAAACTCGTGAGGCAATTAGCCCTGTCCTAGGGGAGCACGAGCTCCCGGAGCAAGGTGCCGAATCCCCCCGGCACCCTTGGAGAGCGAGGATCCCGGCTCACACAGGATTAAGCCATGCGGGAGTAAAAGATTTGATATTTTTTCTTTTTTTTTCCAGAGCGGCTATGACCTGTCATGTCAAAGCTTTTTATTAAAGTCTCTTAATCCCCAGATTATCACCACAATAGTTCCACAGGCCCATTCCAGATAAGGCAGGGCCCATTGTGGAGATGCACATTGGAGGAGTTTTAATCTGCAAATTATTGGCATGCAAGACCATGAGGGGCTGCTTTGCTGTGTTGCCCGTTGCGTCAAGGGGAATTGAATATTTATAAAGAAGACTTCAAATGGGCCATGCACTGTATTCCTCCCAGCCATGTGCGATCCCCATGCGACAGAGGGGCCCCGCTGAAGGAAAACAACCCTTCGGTGCAGCCACGACACAGACATGGGCTCCCCCAGCAGCTACGCAGCCTCCGTGGAACGGGGAGCAGGGCGAGGGGCTGGTCCCTCCTCCAAAACAGCCCATTTCAGCCACGCGGGATGCATGATTTGATTTTTGAGAGAGAAATGATAAGAGCGGAAATGCAGAGCTGGTGATGGAAACTCTGTTTCTCTCTTGAATACCAGGGGGAGGACAGCAAACAGATAAAGTCCCTGATAGGGATCTCTTGCTGACACAAAACACGCCATGTGGAGCGAAGGCTTACACTGTATACAAAACTAATTAGCAGTTACCTTCTAGATTAAGGAACAACTCAAGCATCTGTTTCACTGAAGCGTTGTGTTGGTTTATTTAAAAAAAAAAAAAAAAAAGGATGGAGTTGTTTAAAATAGCCTTGCAGATTTGAAAATGTCATCCCTCGGGTCTGGGGCTCTCAGCGGAGGTGCTGGGGAGCCCTGGAGAGACCATCCCCTCTGCAAAGCACTTCCAGGCTGACAGCAAGCTGGCAGGGCGAAGCAGGACGTGCTCTCTCTTGCCCCCGTTGTGTTCATGCAAGCACCTCGTTGCACCTTGCTGCAAAGGCCACCAAATACAAAATAACACGAACCTGTTGTACAAACAAATACCGACCAGGAGCTTTGCAAGTGAGCTGGCTGGGCTCAGTACTGGGTGGAGCGGAGGGCACGGCAGAGCTGAACCTCTCCAGCTGCACATGGGAGGTAGGTTATATATAAATATATTTAAACATATGCATGCATTCTGCAAGATGACCAGCTCCTTCATCTCTCTGTAGCACAGACACTGCTGCACAAGGCCAAATCCTGGCTACCACTCATAGTGATGCTGAACCCCTCTTGCTCCTGCCAAGATCTCAGCCCTGGGTCAGGCTGCAGCATCCATCGGGGCAGATCAGTCTCCGTCCGAAGCAGCAATTTGAGACCTTCTCTGTCAGCAGATAAGGCTGAGGATAGTCCAGGGCACAGCTCAGCTCTCAGTGTGTGATCTCCCATTGCTCGCTCGGCCAGGATGTCGCCTGGTCGCTGGGGATCTGGCTCAGGATCTGCAGACTTGGACTCAGCTCCGGCTCTGCCACCGCCTTCCCGTACGACCTTGGGCCAGCTGCTTAGGTTTCCTCCATACCTGCTTTCCATCTGTTAGAAAATGACTGGGTATATTAAAGGGTTCATGTGAAGATAAGTAAACTGTGAGGCTATTATTAGTATTACACTGGTAGGGTCCAAATGTTCCTATTTTCTGTAACAGCTCAAGAACTTAAGCAGGCAGAAAAAGGCTGTGGGAAAATAAAGCATTGCCTTTCTGGAGTCTCTTCTCAAAGGAGGGAGGGGTGTCTCCCTTTGGAGCCAGCTCTTCATACATTTTATGAAATTGCAATGCCCACATTTTCCCTAACGGCCTTCGTTCCAGCCCGAACAGCCTTTGGCTCATGGAAACCTTCCAATGTGCTTAATATTACCTGCAATGCCTATATTAATCATAACGCGCAGGTGCCAGAGCCACCGGAGGGAAGGAGAAGGAAGAGGCCAGGTAATTTATCGCTATACGGCCCCAGCATGAGCAGTTGCATTAGTCCAAAAATTACTTTGCTTTCTGGTCCCAAAGTTCTCGGGAGTACGAAACAGGAGAGGGGGTTATCTGTGAATAATCTGTCATCTCTAAAGCTTTTGGCTGCAACATTTTCGTGACTTGTGGAAAAAAAAAATTATAAATAAAGTGTGGGGGTGGGGGAAGTGACTAATTGAGTGCAATAATTAAACACCGCTCCCAAAAAAGCTGAGCATGTTTCTCCAGCGATCAGCACTCTGAGTGAGGGGTGAGAACGCCTCCAGGATCTGCCAGGGCTCGGCTACTGCGGAGCATTAGCAAAAGGGCCAGCAGCATCTGGCAGGATGCAACAGAGCGTGTTTTCATATGATGCAGTCAGGGCATGGGCAAAATATTGTTTTTTGATACGCACAAGCCTGGACAGTGGAGGTGAAACAGGCAATTAGCTCTTGTTCTTGCCCCATTTTGGGGGAGTCGAAATAAAGGAGTGCATTAGTGCTACGAGAAAATACAGGGCAAGGACTAATGTTGGCACAAAAAGTCAGGGCGTTATGCATTCACCTGGGCAACCAGATCCACAGGCAAGGCTGTCAGCTTCCCCTAGACACACGAAGGCACTAAATAAAACTGCTGCCCAGCTTGGAAAACTTCCGCTCTAGCTAATAATACTTGCAGGATAAAATACCGGAATCAATACATCCCGCGTGCCAAATGAAACCATTTGTATTCACTTGTTCCCTCTCTGGTTCAATTAATAAAGGCAGCTGAAGCAATACTGAGCACATTTCCTTTCAGAAATCTCCCCAAACTTAGTGACATTTGGAATCACACAAGACAGCTGCACCGTGAGATAAGTTAAATGATATATTCAGCAATGGCTCGGTTCGGAAGGTTGCATCTTTCATAGCAGCCTGGCGCCAAAATCTGTGTTGTGTTCTTCAAATGTGGAATAACTCTTCCTCCCAGTTCACATATATTGACGAGTACACTTGAAAGATGGCCGGATTTCTGTATAGCCCAGTGCTTTCTTTTCCTAACACATGGATCCATCTGCCAACATCACAGACCTAATTAGTACTCTCTTATTTCTATTCACCGGCTAGTAAGCATGTGGCATCTTTCCACAAGCCTATAAATCCTCACTCTACGCAGACATATACCATATTGCGATGGGTGGGTTATAACCTCAGTGAAACTGGCAGTTGCAGTTGCCTTTCCATTGAGGTTTAATGTCATGATAGCCAAAACAAGAGAGACCATCACCCAAAACACAGGCTGGCACAGCAAAGCTAGGGACGCAGTTCGGAGTTTCCCAGCCCTCAGCTACCACGTCCCTGTCCCCTAAGAGCCCACACACACAGCTCCTGGGTCAATACCGCTGTTTATAGGGCCGTCGTTGAAACTGGGTTTGTGTAACGGTAAAAAAAATCCAGCACAGAGGCTTGGTCATAAAGGCAGGTGTGATTTGTTCAGTTTAATATAATTCAGCAAATGCAAGGGCTGGGAGAAAGAACTGGCAGGGACACGAGGAGCCCTGGAGACCCAGCTCTGAGAAAGGAGAATTACAAAATCCCTTAAATAAACCAGAACAAGAGCAGAGGCGTAACTGGCTTCAGTTCACTTCCAAACAGAACAACGCACATCCCCTCCCAAACCTGGTCAGTCCCGCAGGTCAAAAATACTGTACGAATATGCATTAGAGGTTATTTTTCTTCCCATGCTGGGGAGAGTTATTTGGAAGCCTCCTGCTGGTGTTAAATTAAATTACCCATATAAATAGCATCGGAGGTGACAGACAATAGATCCCACTGGTTTGCACACAGGCTGCTCTATGGTGGGCTGAAAGGTAGAGCTATTGTAACACGCCCTAAAAGGCACCTATTTAAGTTAGATCTCATCAAACATCTACCACCTACAGACCTCCCCCTGCAACAATATCCAACTTCTGCTGTGCAAGAGCCAAGCCTATCAAATACCTAAGGAGCCGGTAGCAAAGTGCCTTAATTGCTCTTACGGTCTTATTTTGGGGTTTCCACTAATTTTGCAAAAAATCCACTGGAGTGTCTATATTCAAATTTCTAACATTTTAAAATAGTGCTTCTTGTGTAAAAAAAAGCCTGCTCAACAATGACTCTCTTTTTTCTTTTTTCTTAAATATCCTCCTTACCTCCTTATCCTCCACTCCTTTTTAAGGTCAAAACAAGAAGTTAAAACAAGTGAGAGCATGAATTTTCCTCAGGGAAGCTAACAAAATTCATATCCCATCAAGCTTACCAGCAAGCAGCATCTCAGGGACCAGTGGTGCCAGGTATGTACGTATGATATAGAATGCTTGAAATGTATGGTGAGGAATATATGTAGTGTTCACGTTGCCAGATAAACAGCAACAGCAAAAGGCTTGGCAGTTTTATGTTTTGCCAGGGGTATGGGTGTCATTACTGGATTGGTAAAATAAAAAAAAAAAAATTAAAAGCACAGATAGGATGAGAGGAAAATTGGAGGCTTATATTTTAAAAACAGAATGTCTCTAAGCCAAATTAACCCCTAATGTAAGCCCACCAAAGTCGATGGTGCTACTGGGCAACCAAAGTTAGCTTGGCTCTTTTGCTGTTTTCTGCTTCTCTTAGAGGAGACAGCCTGTTTTTACGCTGCTGGCCAAGAGAAAGGGTGTGAGGATTAGTAGTGAATTCAAGGCTGCAAAGTGCTGCATTGCTGTGAAGTATTTAATTTAGATCCTTTTTGTGTTTCTGAGGACGTGGCCTAAGCTGGCTACAGGAAAAAAGGTAAGGTGCCACCCAGAACTTGCAGCGACGTAAAAAATTAGCAGGGCAGGGGAGAAGACAAGAAAATGAAACAACAACACAAATCTATCAGAGAGTGTGAAATTCACCTGGATGCCTCCTAAGGGGTTTGCACATTTGTGTGATTAGAGTCATATTTATAGGAAAATCTTGTCACTTCTCCTCACACTCTGTGGGGCTGTAAAACACATCACTGCTGCTCGTAGTTTTTGGAAGAGCTGCTGAAAACAGGAGAAGGCACGCAGGAGGGACAGAAGCTGTCAGGCAGTGGGGACAGAACACGTGGGGCAGCAGGGGCAGAACCCATTGGGCAGGAGGGACAGAACCCAAGAGGGACAGAACCCATCAGGCAGCAGGGACAGAACCTGTTGGGCAGGAGGGGCAGAACCCATCAGGCAGCAGGGACAGAACGCGTCGGGCAGTGGGGACAGAACCCGGCAGGCAGGAGGGTCTCCCAGCCTGGGGTCGTGCCGCTCTGCACAGGCACAGGCTGTGGGTTTTAATCATAGTGAGATGCCAACGTCCATTTGCCGAGGGATTGCACGAGGGGCACTTTGCTGGGAAAACACACACCAAAACACTTCTGGATGCTGCTCCAGAGGCTTTGCCCGCTGTCATGGGAGGGAGCTGGTAATCGAGGATGCTCTCATTTTGCCTCTGGCCATGGTTTGCAGTGCCAAAGCACTGCAGAGGGGCCGGGGAGGCATCGCCTTTCTCACCTGAAGGGTCCTGAATAATGTACAAGAGTAGGATTTCCTTCTGGCACCAACCTGTAAGAAAACAGCTGGCATTGAAACAAACAAGCAAACAGACAAAGACTGTATTAAAACCTGACATCCTCAACAAGAGGACCTTGTTCAGATGTCAACTTCAAAATTTCAATGATCTCCAAAAGAGCTATAAAATCTACTTGGCAGTAATTGCTGCAACCAGCAACTTCCCAAGCACTCTGTGTGCTGCTCAGGCACAAAAGGTTGCATGCACAAACGAGAGAGTGAGGGAGAACCAGAGGGAGTGAGAGGAGAGGTAAAGAGGCAAAATGAAAGAGAAGAAGAGCCCAAGTCTGTGCTGGCAGTGTCGCCTGCTCATCCAAATTGACACTTGATTTCTGAGCATACCCCAACGCGGCACTGAGAGATCTATTTCTCTTGCAGGGCTGTCCAGTTTTATACATCTCAGGTTGGCAGCGCTGCATTGTGAAACCTCACCCAATCCATTTTCCCCAGCAGGAGCTCCTCAGGCAGAAANGGGGATATTTCTTTTTGCAGTTGTCACAGGGAAGTGTTAGGCAGNTAATATACAGAAATTAGGAAAAAGAAGAAAAAAAAAAAGAAAAGGCATGCAGAAAACAGCCAGCGCCCTGAACCAAAGATAAAAGCCTAAACAAGTGCACTGAAGTGTATGGTTAAACGGAGAGGGAAAAGCCATTAGGGACAGTAAAGCTTTGGAAAAGAGTAGAAATAATTCTTATGGAGAAAGGGGTGGTGAAATCTAGCTCAAAGACAAAGAAACAGAAGTCAGAAAAAACATGGAAGGCTACTGTTGGACCTCAAGACAATACAAATTACTTTCCCCGGTCAAAACTGACTCCAGCTGAGATCTCTAGTTCTGAAGTAAGATGGTATTCCTGACTGTATACTCCTTTGTAAGGCCTGGCTGCCTGAACACAAACGGAAGCAACGATGTCATCACAAAAATAATAAAACAGCAATCGTTTTGTTAGCTTGTCACATATTACAGCTAATTATTTAATTACTCTAATTTAAAGTTTTACTAGATTCAGCATCAAAGCATAAAAATCTAGTGATTGCAGTGTCAGAAAGGAATAATATAATTAACGTATTTAGTAGTAACACATTAAACTGTTGATTGCACTGCATTAATCGGCAGAGATGATATGATACATGGGAAACCTTATGAAATACACGTCTGTGCTGTCTTCCTCCCTGTGCCACCACTTGCACGTCTGTGGGCTGGGAGGTGCAGGCGTGGAGGAGAGCACGAGCAGAGAGGCAGATCCGTTTCTGCTGTACCTGTCTGCAGAGGTAAGCTGCCAAGGAGCTGACGGCACACTCTGAGCACCAGGCTTTGCACCATCGCCTCAAGCAGCCCCAAACCGCAGGGGACAAACCTGGGGACACGTCTGGCTGCCATGCACCATGAGGGCTCTTTGCCCCAGGGATGTGCTGGAGGACCCCCGAAGCAGCTCGGATTTACACAGACCTGAACCCACAGCTTCACACTGCTTCTCCCACATAGACACACATCCCAGACTGAAGCATTTAAATGGATCAGAGTCCAATTCCCGGAGTTACCCACAACATACCAAATTCAGAAGCAGCTGGGTAGTCAAATTCTTGAAGCAATAGGCCCTTTATTTTGATACTAGCCTCCAAAATTGGCTTGCTGGTCACCAGGCAATTAGAAATAGAGAAATTGCTTCTGCCTGACATAACCTAATCACATTTATTTTTTATCTTCATTGCTCCAGAGCCAGGCAGCCAACAGAGGGAGCACAAATTCCGAAGCAGCGCTACATGCCTGGACTCTGCGATCCCCTCGGCTGCGTTCAATTGCTGATCGTGCTGGCACACAAACCAGGAGGCAGCAAAAGGCGCCAGCCTTGGAGGGATAATGTGCTCTGAGCTCCCTTTCCCTGCGACAGGACACGTGGCAGCTCGGCTCTTCAGGGGACCCTACTCCAAATAAGAGTCGTGACCTGGAAGTATGAAAATGAAGCAAGATATCAGCAAAGAAAAGACCAGTCTGGAAAGAAAGGATGCAAAACCGTGAGCGAGTATAAGCATTTATATTTTTAAGCTTAAGCTCTTCTGCAAAATAATTCCCTGGTCACAAAGGGAAAGAGAGCAAGATGAAGAAGATATTAGGTGAAACATACAGGCAAAACCAGATGCACATGTCTAATAACTACAAATTATGCCAATTCATTTTTCCAGATTAATTTCTGTCTGAAAAGAAACACTGTATATCCCTTGTCCTTCCTCAGTACACACACTGGCCTGCTTGCCTTTCTTCTGAGACAAGTCACGTTCTCCAGCTTCGTGTAAATCCATGCCCACAGCAGAAACACTCCCTGCACCAGACCGGCTTCCAGACCCACATCTGTCCAAAAGCAGTTTGCTCCCCAGCCAGCCCTGGGGTAGTTAAAAAAGTAGGGTTTATGGTAGAGCTGTTTCTTTATCCCAGCTGAAAATGCCATTATACTGTAGCTTTATCTAAAAGCTACAGATCATTGTCAGCATTGAGAGACACAGTCGGGTTTGAACTTCTCAGTGTGCTTCTTCTCCAAGACGACCCAGCGCCTGGACTGCGATGCTCAGAGCTGAACCACCTTTGCAGGGTCTCACAACAGCAAGCGAGGCACGGGGACAGCAGAAGGGCACATCTAGCTGAGCCTCCCTGCTGAATTCCAGACTGCCCCAGCTGTGCGTGACTCCTGATCCACACATAAATGAGGCATTGTTGCAAGACTAGCACAAACTGTATTCTTCAAATTAAAAGAAATCATATACTTCATTTTTTTTCTCCCAAAATAACAGAATTCGAATATATTATTTGAAAAAATGCATTTTCGTTTTCCACTTCACTGCGTCCAATGATTGTGGTGTGATTATTAAACACTTCATAAATAATAATGTGACATTTTCAGATTGTGCGTCTGATTAAGCAGCCATTCTTCTCTCCCTGACTGCGGCCATGGACAGATGAGATTGCTGCAGACGCGGCAATCTTTGTGGCTCCTTCCCTGGGGATGAGGGATCAGAAGTCACCCCTGTAACCCAATTAAATCCAAGAGGATGTGAGCTGATCACTTCGGGCCAGCTCCAAAACTCATGGCCATCAGTGGGGAATCTTGACATGAACTTCTCTGAACTGCAGATCTGACCTGTAAACACAGCTTGAAGCGTTTTCTAGGGCAGATATTTTACACAGTGAGTCACTCTCTCTGCAGTGGGTAATGACTTTACTCAGTTATGGTTTAGTGTTAGGAAGCCCGCTCTAAGAGCAAACAAGAAGTTCCAGATGAAGACAGCACTAAATCCAGGGAACTGAAAGAGCAGAGAATACAGGTTTCATCTAGAAGCAAAAAAGTGAACCTGCGAGATAAACACTCTGTCAATGAGGGATCAGAGTCCTTTGAGGATCAACACGCTGCAGAGACCCTCCTCAAAAAGCTTACTGCCCCTTTTTGACAGAAAAAGAATTTAGTGAAGTTATTTATTAAATAAAGAGCCAAAATCCAGTGGCATTTGTCCCCTGGTTATTCCAGTGCCTATGATGCAGCTGTGCCTCTCAGATCTGTCATACAGAGTAGCGCAGATGTCAGTGAAAGGGACAATCTCCTAACCCAAAATCTCTCTTGCCTAGTATAGCGTTCGGATGAGTTAATCCCAGTCAGAAAACCCAAATGCTTTCCTTTTTTTCTGAGCACAATCACCATTTCAGAAAAATGACCAAAGAAAGCAGCCCCTCTCCGTAAACCCTCCCAACCATCTGTCTGGATATTACTGACCTTTAATATTATGCAGGAGGGAGGTGGAAAGGACGGGATAGGAAGCGGGGGAGGGGGAGGTGTGGAAAAATGTCATTGCTGTAACAATGGCTTATTGCATTTGGATGATCTCGCTTCTTGTACCGCTGCTAACATGGTAATCTTTCTCCACCTACTGTATGTCAATAATGCAATAACCTCGCTCTCCCCCTGCATCAATAACACAACAGCCGCTCTCTGCTTTAAGCGGCACTGATGAATTCCAGAATTGCAACAGCTCAGATGGTCCATGCTAGCTTGTCCCTGCCTCCCACCCTCATTACATTTTAATTTCACTTCAAAGACAGTTGCTATCAGCATTGTTTGGCTACAGCTTCTGCAAAATAAGACCAGGATGTATCTGAACTCCGGAGGTTCCTCAGCTCAGCACAGGTGCCACGATATTTTCTATCAGTGTCATTTCTTTGTAGATTCTCAGTTGAAAAACTAAGACAAGATTTGCCAAAGACCTAACTGGCCAACAGCTCCATGTGTTCTCCAAAGAAGCTGCTCTGAGTTTAGCACTTAAGCCATTACTTAAGCTGCAGTGTACGGACAGCGGATCGGATTCTCAGCTCCTGTCCCCATCGCAGCCTTCAGATCTGTGCCAATTACACTTACACCAGCCCACCAGTTATTGATTAATCAGTGTTGGCTTACAGCACAAATATACACGAGTGGTCTCCACAGACATGTTAAGCAAACTATGGTTAAAAATTTTGGTATAATAACAACAGCTAAAAAAATAGTTAAAACCAAGTGATGTGAAAGGTTGGGAAAAAAAAGATCTGCAAGCATAACCAAGTAATCTTAATATCAGGGAGCATATGGTGCAGAGATCTTGTAAGAGAATCCTTAACACTACAGTGGGCCTCACACACTGGTTAATATCACATCCTCTGTATAGTCTAGCATGGATGGATTCAAGAAGCAGCTGACAATTTTCAGTAACACCGCTCCTCGTAATGATAGAAGATGAGGTTTTGTGAGTTATGTTGAAAATTATTGGCAAAGGTTAGGTGATTTCCCACTGGTGCTAGAGGGAAAACACTGCTTGCAAATTACCAGCATTTGTCAGTACTAATACCACATCCCCCAGCCACCTAAACTGTCAACATTAATAGGTGTCTTTACAGCAAAAAGGGGTGACGATAGTCAGACTTGATCAGACCTTGAAATGAGAAGAGGAGCATGATACACAGAATAAAGAAATGGAAATGTGCTTGCAGTGCCTCTTGCCTTTGCTCCCAACATCCCACCCATAGCTGCGTGGGTGGCACTGCTTACCACGCTCTGCCAATTATCACTTTTGCTTCTCCGTTTGCTCTCCTTCCCATCTCTCTCTCATTTGCTGGGTGGATTTCGTTAAGCCTCTTCCATCCTCTCTCTTCTCAGCGACTGCTCTGTTTTCACCCTATCTGTCATTAGCACAGGAGTTCTTTTTCCCAGAAGCAAAAGCAAGATGCAAATGGAAGATGCTTTCCCAAGCAAAAAATGCAAGATGCAAGGCAGGAAAGATTTTCTGGTGCCTGGGTATGCCAGGCCTTGACCATTCTCCCACCAGTCCCCTGTGCAGCCCTTGGGCAAGCAGCACCCCAGATCCCATGGCAGGGAGCCTGCAGCACTGCTCCCCAGGAGAGAGGTTACGGACGAGGGTCCTTGCCAGGCTTCTGGTAACCTCCCTCCCACCTGGGCACAGCAGCAGCAGTACCTATCCCCTGCAACACATTAACCCCTGTTTAAACCTAGAGAGCTTCCAGTATAAGATTGCAAGGTCTGAGTGAGTCTGTGGAACAGCCCAACATGCAATCTTGTTCACCTGGCCTGGGAGTGCAGAACCTCCACAGCCTCCTCAGATAAAAACAATACAGACAGAGGTCCATGCTCCTGGTAGGATAGTAATCATTACTGATGCTCAGTAATTAATTGCTGTTTTGCTGAAGAGTTGCTAAGGTATTTTCCCTCCTCTCTTTCCCTCTGTACATGTCATGGTGAAGGACCTGCCATCCACTCCTCTAGCAATTGAAATTCAGCTCTAGTGACCTGTCTTTGTTTCAAGCAGTCAAAACAAACCGTGACTTCACTCCCTACATCTTCATCTTTCAGGCTGCACAGCCCATGCAACTGGGGACACAGATCAGCCCTGTCCCTAACTTAACACACAGTCTGATGTGTGGCTTGGTACCGCTACCAAGGAGAGCATACAAAATACAGACATCTGCTCTCCTGAGCCTGTCAGCACCAGAGGTAGCATTAATTTAGGTCGGCCACAACCAGAGATAAAAATCATTTCCATTCAACTCCTCCTTCTGTCAAACTGAATAAAATATAGTTCACTTCTTCACCTCGCCTGGCCCCTTGGTGATTAACATTAGCAAATGCAATCAGCCCGTGGCCACATCGCCACTCTGCATTAATGCAAAACTGGGGGAAGGGCCTCGTCTACTGTCAGCACAAAAAGAGAGCCTTACCTTTTAACGTGCTCATTCCTCACACGGCTGCTAGTGATAAAAGCAGCCATCAAAACAGATGGACAGGCCAGCCGAGGCAGAGATAGGAGATTTCTGTTGATTTCTTAGGGAAAGAGGAAAAAAGCACGCAGCGAGCATTACGCACATCCTCAGCAGTTACCACTCACGGAGCAACCGAGGCTCTGGCAGCACCCTGGAGGGTCATAAGCTTAGGTATCCTAACTCCATTTTTGTATGCGCTACTGCAATCGCGCCTGCTGCTACCCGCTCCCCGCTGCGCCGCGGCTGCTCGCTCTGGAGCACAGGCTGAGTTTCCCAAGCAGGTCCCGCTGCGGATCCTCTCGAGGAGTACGGCACTTGCAAAAAGGCACAGAAGAGGGTCACTGCTGGCACAGGGTGCCCAGGAATGCCGCTGAGTTTTGCAGTCTGGCTCACTTGCACGCCCCACCACCAGCCAAAGCTACTTTTCCTGGAGGCAGGATTATTAGTACTTCAGACTAGCAGTTTTTCCCGCTGTTGCAGATGGTTAATACACCATGAAGTGCAGAATCGAAAGCCCAGACTCATTTCCCTCTCTGCTCACTAGCAGTTAAGGGCAGGCTGACCACATGGCGTTCCTTGCCACATCTCTGCTCAGGCAACTTTAAACACAGATGCAAATGCTGATTCTGCCAAAACCTCTGCATCTGAAGGGCCAAACCCCCAACAACCACAGAACGGTTTGCATCTGAGGAGTGTTTGGTTCTTGGGTTGTAAAATCCCCTAATGCCGTCATCACTGAGCTATGAAAATACAGAAAGAAGTTCCAGGTTTAATGCTAAATAGCTCATTCTAACCCTGCCTGTCATACCACAGTTCTGGAGCACACACCACGCACACGAGCATACATCTGGATAATCTAAGAATGAATAATCTGGTCTTGAACTATCTCATTCACCCTTTGTGAAAATGGGTGAAGTGATACAAAGTTGGTTGCCCTTGAAACTGGACTATGGATGTCTCTGCAGCAGTATGGCTTGAAAAACAGCATGCAGAATCTCAGCCCACATTTTGAAGACTTTTTTGGTTAAAAATATTTTCTGTGATCCATATTTGGGTAACAAATATTGTTATTTTAATGCAGTTTAATTCATTATTCTTCTCAGATAACATTAAATGCTGAAATACAATTTTAATTTTTTTTTTTCTTTTCCTTTCTTTCACTACACCCTCCTCTTTGGCAAATAGGACTCCCAAGTCTGTTCTGATCACTCATAACAGGGGCTTTCATACCCTCTTGGAACAAGTGAAATTTCTTTGACGTCTTAACTTTGCTCAAATAGATTTTAATAAGGGAATATCACCTTGCCTTGAGCTAACTCTCTTCCTTTGCTCTTCCAAGGCTTTTATAGTCATTTCCTCACAACTTACAGAACATTAAAGTTCAGCAAAGTGTTTGAACACTGCATACCATTTCCCCAGGAACTTTGTTTATTCGCTTCAGACTGTCACCGGAGGGACACGCTTTCAAAGGTGCGATGTAAATCAGGTAAAGGAATAACATCTTCTGCAAGCCTCCATTGTCCTGACATGGTCTTTCATGTCTGCTTGGGGGATTGCATACAAAAGCACTTCCCATTGGGTGGCAACCAGGGTGATGCTACTAATATAAATAAGGCTCTGACGTTATGGTGCACTCACAAGGGCTGTGGAAAGCCTGGAGTATAACTTGAGTAACACGCACTTGTTGAAGGGATGGCGAAAGCACAACAGATGTGGAGAAGAACATCTAGCTACTTGCCAGAGGATATATCGGATCATGTTCAAACTCCTCCTAGACTTAATGCATACAACAGCCAGCCAGAGAGGACATCAACCTCTAAGTCCTGAAATTAGAAGAGGATACGAATCTGGAGTTAGAAAATATTGATCTTGTTGACAAATTCCTCCCCATCGTCCTCCCAGAGCACAAAGTTGAGACAACGGTCTAAGAAACGAGATGTTTCCCATGCTGTCATTTCAAGAAAGGTTCCCAGCACAGAGATACCAAGGCACAGACTTTTCTCAGAACAGTTGTCCTCTGGGGTGGAGCAAAGTGTCTCTGTGAAATGTGGCAGAGCACTGAGATCCTGGGCAGACGTTCAGTGAACCCGTGAATGGGATTCAGCTGTCCCCCTGCAAACTCTTCCCTTTGCTGATAATTTACTGTAATTAAACCATATGTAGAATCCTTTCACTCTGTCAGAAGCAAAGACCTTCTGCTGCCCATATGCCAGAAAGACAAATGAAGGTCAAAGCTCACATGAAGAAGGCAAACTTTTGCTGCTTGATTAAGGAACAGTAAAGACACCTTCCACAAACGCACCTGCTGGGGCTCAGATGATGTGTTGATACAGGACCGCGATCCACAGTGAGACACAAGGAGTCCCCAAGAACAGTCAAGAAGCGGTTGATAACCACAGACTGTTTCTAGTTCCGCTGCTACTGTAGGAATGGGGTTTTGTCAGCATCAGGCCTTATCCCTGGCACACGTTGCTGCTGCTCAGGGCCCATACCGTGCTAGGGCTTGCTCACTCCCCAGGCTTACACCTGCGTGTAAGGGGACAGCGGCTGTGGGAAGCTGGGCAACAGCCAGTGTCTCCTCAGTGGTGTCCTCTGAAAGGACAAGAGGCAACGGGCACAAACTGAGCCACAGGAAATTCTGTTTAAATGTATGGAAAAGCATTTTACTGTGGGGGTGAAGTACGGGAACCAGCTGCTCAGAGGGGTTCTGGAGTCTCCATCCTTGGAGGCATTCAAAACACAAGCAGACAGGTCCGGGGGAGTAGGTGACTCTGCTTGAGCAGGGGGCTTGGGCTAGATCATCTCCAGAGGTCCCTGCCACCTCCACCATTCTGTGAGTCTGTGAGATGAATTCATGGTGCTAGGGAGTATGAGGGAAGGAGCCTGAATTTTGAACACTTTAAACTGTCAAAACTGAAATTATTCCAATTTCTTAAAACACAACAGAAATGCGGGTTTTCCGCTTACAGACAATTTATTTCTGCAGACTTGCCAGACAGGACAGATGAGTATTTTGCTGTTGTTGATCTAACTGCACATCAACAAGTACAACAACAAAAAACTAAACAAGCCCAAATCTTTCATGGAAGCTACAGTAAATTGCTAGTTGATGTGTTTTTTAAAATTGTAAATATATAAATAAGGGCAAGAATCTGGAGTTTTGTGCAATAGAAACAGAAAGCTGATTCAGCAGAACAAGGCATAGTCATAAAAGATTTATTATGCTTTATCAGCAATATCCACAGTCTTTCTGTGATTAGAGTTGCATTGTGTGTAATTATCTTATAGAAATTCTGCTCTTTGATGTGCTTTATCCACCATGCTGAAATACAGTTCAATTCTAGTGGGTTTTCATGGTTGACTGGAATTTACATTAATTCCTTTGGGCCTGCAGGGCCAGCCTGGTCTGTCACTAGCAAGCTCTTCATAAATATTCATATATATATGTGTATATATATATATATATAAAATTTTGTTAAGTCGTAGACACTCTGGCCCAAAAAAAAAAACAGGGGAAAACAAAGAGTCTGGCTTCCCAGGAGTGATCTTTGATTATTATTTCATAGTCCAGCCTTTCTTCCCTTTTACCATGAATAAGAGAGAGAGTGATTGAAATGTTTACAGTAATTTGCAAGCAGAGGTTACACTCTGCTTTTAATTTAAAATGTCCAAGCAAATTGAGGAAATTATTTCATCTCAGTTCATTAAGCTTGATTTTTCTCAATCAGAAAAATGTTCTCTTTTTATTTTGCTTTTTAAAGTTCACTGATTTTTCCTTACCTCCTATGCCCATAAATGGTTGCTATCAGCCAGAAAAACTACAGGTGTTTGCAGGCCAACCTGTATAAGATGCAAATGCTTAAAACTACCTTGGTTTTGTACTTGATTGTGCTTTTGTGGATTTCAGCATGGGGGAAGTAATCACCTTCAATGGGAGCAGAATCAATTTTCTGAATAATCGCTTAATCCTTGGGAGATGCTCAGCACCATGCGGGAAGGAAAAAAGAATGGAGAGCAATGGGGGACAAAGGTTTACAGAGTTTGGGGTTTTTTATAAGCAAAGCTCATTTTGCTCCCATGTTTGATAACTAAATGGCGGCTACTCTGATTAAATATGTCCAAATAACTCTCAGAATTGTAGCTCTGTGCTGATTCAGGCACCAGATAAAGTGAATGTAGAAGATAGAATCTCACCTCACATCTATAGGTGCTGTTCTGTGGATAGGATTTGGTTTTCAATTCAGTATTTGATATTAGAATAGACGGAACTTCAACACATTTTTAATTCAGAGGTGGAAAAAAGCATAGAACTAATGAGCAGAAGCTATCACTACAAATTGCAGGGCCAGGCCACCAGTGGGTCTGATCACTTCCCAGACCTAGAAAAGTCATAAGAAACCAGTAAGCATGGTCCACAGAAACCACACTGTATCATCAAAGGCCAGACCTTGTTTCTGCAGGTGCGTCACTCATTCCCTTTAGCAGGACCAGAGGTGGATCCCCATGTACACCACTTGGCCAGGCTTCTCAAACTGGAGCATGATTTTCCTTGTCCAGTGTAACTCCAGGATCTTCAAGTGCTGCAGCTTGGGACCTTGCTCCACAGTCAAATCTCACCATCAGGAACATATTCCCAACCTTTTGCTTCTTACCCGCAGGGAACGCTTCATCATCTGCCCATTGATTTCTAAGGTGTACATTGAATTAGATTAGATTCCAGATCAGTTCAAGGAGGGAAGAACATCCTCCGTTACCAGCATGACCTGATCCTCACCTCTTTCTAGCCAGCCCTTCTGGGTTTGTTATGCTCTTCTGTTCAGCTGTTCATATGACAGGTTTCCTGAACAACACAAAATCATCAACACCCAGATAATTAGTTGTTGGTGGTGGTGTTATTCACAAGATCTTGACTTGTTTGTGGGAGGGTGAATTATAAATCCCATTTTCTAACTGTGCATCCACGCTGCTTCTCCAGAGAGGAGGGGTGTCGGAAGTTAAAACCAGCCCAGGCTCTCCACTCCTCGGTGTTTGTCTGAGTGGAAGTGGGTTTAACCACGCCAAACGGCAGCGAGGAAGCTGGGGAGGCTTGACCTAACCATGCGGGCAGGTTTGGGGAGAACAGACACCAGCGAACACCCTCTGTGTGGTGAGAAGAGAGGGAGAGACGAAATCAATACATTTGAGTAAGAACTGAAACAAGTTAAGAGCTGTATGCTTGTTAGCTCCTCACAGCAAAATAATCTGCCACTGAAAGCAGACAGGGAAGAATATCAGAATGACTGTAATGGAATACGGATTGGATTAATAGTATCAGAAACTCTTTTGAAGGCAGCTGCGTAGCTTAGAGCAGGTGGGTGCAACTCAACAGGGAGGCCCATGTCTAGGTAGAGACTTTGTTAAAGAGAAAAAAAATGGGGGGGGGAGAAATTGAAATTCTGTTGTCAAGTAACATCACGCTTTAATTTCATGCCACATTATGACAATCTGGTCTGTAAGGCACTCCCAGTGTGTGGCTGCAGAGCTGCTGTATTACAGCTTCTGCTTGCAAAGCTGATAGGCCCGGGAGACCTGCAGCCCTCAGCTAATTGTAAACCCGATTAAATAGCAGTGTGAAGAAGTTTGATTAATTCAATCTATCTCCACTCATCAAGACCAGAACCAGACGTGGCACGAGCCCCAAATCTTTGGAGTATCAAGTTCTTTGTTCCTTGCGTTTAAAATAAAAAAATAAAAATGAAGCATAGGAAAATAATGAAATTATAACACTATGACACGATGAAACATAAAGTGACAATTCTACTTTTCTCCCTAGAAAATCCTCAACCTTTCTGCCTTTAAAAACTAACACATAAAGAAACATTTCAATTAGCATCTTTATGCGCTTACCCAGATAAATTACCATACTAATAAACTTCTGATAGACTTTCAGGGGCTGCTTAACCAAGGGCTTCTGATCCAGCTGAATTCATGGTCTCTTGGACAAGAGGGATTTGGACTTGATTAATTTTAGTTGTTTCAGTTGCAAAGAAACTGTCGGTTGCTCTCTCCCTTCTAAGTGCATGAGAGACAGAGAAAGCGGATGTAAAGAGGGACTACTGCTGTTGACTTGCCTGGCCAGACTGACCTCTTGGAAACCACAGCATGCGAGGCACTCTGCACTGCCCCATGCAATTCCATGCCATTCCCCAGCAACACATTCAATTCAATTATTTTTCACAACTGATAAATAGCTTATGATACTGCCTGCCGCTTCCTGAAATGCTGTGAGACTGGCAAACAGTATATCCAGCTTATGAAGCCGGGTGTTTGAAGAGCAATTTTGACCACAAAAAGTGTGAATGGTTTTAGGGGACATTTTTACTTTGCATGTTCCTATTTGGAGACAACTGCAGCTGCATAAGCTCGAAGTCTTTGGGTCTTTTCTCACTAGGCAGAGTCTTCATACATTTCCAACACCAAAGGAACTGAGGGGTTTTCCCATGCTCAGTTTGCAGAGAAAAGAGTGATAACCACTCAAGCTGCTCTTTGCAGTTTCTTTTAGTCTCTCACTACCTACAGAAGAAACTAACACACGAAAAGGGTTGAAGAAAGAGTGAGATACTCTTTTCTACGTCTCATGAAGTGATCTGCACACGTGTCAAATGCTCCTTTTCACTCTGTTAGAGCTGACTGCATGTGAAGTGGCTTAGTTCCTACTGCATCACATATTAATGGCATGACTTGTAATAACACCGGTAACACTGCTATACAAAGAGTAATATTAGATTATTTCTGTTATTCATCAGTATCACGGCTGGACAGAATCCTCTTAAATCTACCTAAAGTGGCTTCCCATGGATGCTACTGCTACCATCAAAAAATAATATATTATGCATACATGTATAGCTTCTCAGCTACCCACCGGCTGCTTTTTGTGTACAATTATAAAATACCTGCATGACCCTCCTAAATTGAATATGATTTGATGGCAGAAGCTGAGTAACTGCAGTACTCAGAAGCCTTAAATATTTCAGAAGCCTTCTCCCTCCTCTTCCTTTTCTCCCCCACCAGCAAACGTAGAGGACTTCCCAGGCCCCACCACACTCCTGGAATGCATTCTCTCAAAAAACCCACTGAACCTCAAATTATTATTCCATGGTGAGAAAAGCAGTGAACAGTAGAAAATGACAGTTTACCCAAATGGAGGTGAAAATGCACTTTCTCCTGTACTTTAGAGAAATAACAGCTTTCAGCAAAGATCTAAATCCTAGCAACAAGCACTACATAAATGCAAAAGGTCATCTCTTTGTTAGAGAAAGGTTACTTTGCTGAACACATACTTTAAAAAAATAATCTACTAAAGGAAATTAAGCTTGGTAACATTTCTGTTGCATTTGCCCATGCAGAGAACAGATCTGTGCACTCACTTTCAGTGCAAGAATGCGAAGGAAGGCTGATTATAATGAACAATTTTCTTCTTTGAGAGATACAAGGAAGAGAATCAAAGATGTGTTTCAAGCAAATGGCTATTTAAAAACAGAATTAGGGCTCTGCTGAGCAAAGCACTTGTTGTCAGCTGTGAATTCACCTGGAGGGCAATAGAGAGGGACTTTACCCACCCTGCTAGAAATGGCCAGAATGATGAGTGCTCCTGCACCTCTGATGCAATCATGCAACTTGTTCCTTGTCCTTCTCCTCTAGCCAGACCAGTGTCTGCTTTGGCTGAAAAAACACTTGGGGTCAAGTTCTTGTTCCAGTAAAGACCACAGCAAAATCCCCTTTATCTTCAAAAGAGAGGACCCCGAAGTCTGGCAGATGGCAGGCTCCAAAGCCAAGAACTTCCTGTTTGAAGAGACAAGCAGGCGAGGGGTATGGAGAGAAACTAAGGCACAGAGGGCTGATCTGTGTAAATACTTCTTAAGCAGGAAAGTACATACGAATATGTTTAATTTTACTCCTAGTCAATAAAGTAAGAGGCTCTGCAAGCCAGATTGGGTAAGCTGCTACTCAGACAGAATCATCACAAGGAACAGGGAGGAATAAGATGTTGAGGGGAGAAAGGAGGGAATACATAGCAGAAAGTCTCCCAGAAATACACAGAGGTTCTTGGTCCTAGAAAGGACACCAAGGAGAATACAATAAATTATGGGCTGCGTAAAACAATGACTCCAAAACACTTGAGCCCAACATGGAAGGATGCTGGTGGGAAAACTGAAACAAGGAAATGTCCACAGGGTTTATTATCCTGGTCTAGATCCATTTAATTCTTACGTGATTCAGCACAACAACATCATCTTCCCTTGACCAAGCTCCATCTCCAAGATAACAACTGTTTAGAAACAACCATGTTTCAACAGACATATACGACAATGGCCTAGGCTTCTTCTCCAGGTCTTTTCTCACCTTTGGGTGAAACTCTGCCACGTTGAAATCAGTTGGAAACTCCTGTTGACTTTACTGGGAGCAAGCATTACCTTGTCTTCTGAGGAAACAGAAACTGTTACCTTCAGAGCCATTAAAAACTCTAGGATAGAAATCTCTGGTCAATACGAAGCTAAGCCTCGGAAAATAAAAATGCAATTCTATGTCACCTTGGAAAGATCAACATCATTTGTCATGTGGTGTTTATTCAGCAGAACAACAACTGCATTTGTGCTTTTAAGGGGAAATGAAAGGAGAAAGTAGCAGGAGGGGGGAACGGGGGAGATGTGAGCACAGGAATGTACTGCCACTCTAGCCTGCTATCATTAAACCACATCAGAACTTCATAATCATGGTGTTTAATTAAACAACAGAGGCATGGCTTTATGCATTAATAATGAGGCCTAGCACTTTAGCATGTCAGGCTAAATACAGTTTTAAATTAATAATGTAGCACTGCAGCATTAGTGAGAAAATGAAATCTTATTAACAACTTAATAAAGTCCCTTATTTGCTAAAGTTCTACCTCTCAGAGAACAGAGCTATAGCAAAGCACTTGCGTCCCTTAAGGGGGCAGATGGGAGGAGGTGTTGCTTTCTCACACCCTCCGTATTTCCATTATATATAGCTAGCATAGTCACTAAATACTGCCTAGTGTCTGCCAAACAATGCCGTATGTTGCTTCTAAACCTAGGTGTGACGTCCTGGATGATCTGCACACACTCTTTATACACCCAAGAAGTGCATTTACTCATTTTTTCTATTACTGTACCATCTTACCAACCAACAAGTATGGTACTCTAGCACTATCTACAACATCAGTGCTTTACAATCATTTGTGTATGATCCTCTCAGGCCCCAGGACTGCAAACACTGCTATTTTGAAGAAGAGGAACTGAAGCACAGAAAGCAGCTGAGAGCATGAGGAATAACAGTAAGCAATTGATTTACTGTGGCTTACAGGGTTACCACCCATCAGCTGGTCCCTAATAACTGTCTGTATAAGCATTCTTGGACCACTCTCCACTTTAGGGTGTTTCATTTTCGGAACAGACTGAGAGTGCACATGATTAGGTACTCCAGCTCTGCTGACAGGCAGTCACTTGTTAAGCCACAGAAGCTCTAGCACTTTGTAACCAGGGTTTCACAAGCCTTTAGCTTCCTGACTCCCACTGATTTCAAGGACCTGGGCCACCTCAGCCACACAGCGAACCAGTAAAAGACTAAAGACTGGAGCCCCACCTGCTCAGTCCTACAGCAGATTCTGAAGACCAGGGCCAGGTTTCCATTTGTCCATGTTTGTGGCACAAATTTATCTACCAAATTCCCTTAAATCCACAGAAACAGTTCTTTTCCCCCTCCCCTACCGACAGGCAGCACTTCTGCCATCCAAGTAAGGAGTCTCTCGCCACCGGCTTGCATGTCTACCTTGAAATCCCGCCTGGGCTTGCTTTGCTGAGGAAACAAAGAACAGGCTACAGGACCTTAATGAAATGAGGAAGGTGGGGACAAGATCCAAAGCCAAAGAGCTGACTTCAAATGGCTGAGCATTAAGGCCATGAAGAACTGAGAGCAGCAAAGCCACAACCAGCCATGGCCACTAAATTTAAGGGAGATCGTAAAAAGGAAGATGAATAGAGACAGGAACAGACAAGGTACGTTCCAGCTACGAGTCTGCCAAAGAAGGGCCTCTTTCGGATGTAAAACACCGGTCACACGTCTTGCGCAGCTTGCAAGCTATTGGATTAGAATGGAAATCAGCCAGCAACACTGCTGACCATTGCAGACGGGAGTGGAGAAGAGGAGTGGGCCAAATCCTGCCTTTGGTTATGCTCATGGGACTCTGGAGCTTGTTCCTCTTCCTTCCTCTGTTGTCTCCACCCACAAACTTCGCTCTGAATTTGTTGGACAATATACAGTGGCAACATAAGCAGCCTTTTAGAGTGCTGAGAGAGAATGTGCATGATGGGTGGCAGACACACATACATGTCTGCAGCCTTTGGATATGACCCTAGCAAGCCCCCTTCTCATGGTAACAACTCCCTTAAAAATGAATGGTCTTCCATATTAAATGCCTCCAAACTTTCGTTTTCATTTTCCACGTGTGTCCTCCTACAAAGAGAATACTGATCTTGCAGAAGTTGGACAGGAGATTCTCATTGTGCCCTTCTTCCGTTCAGTGACTGCCCAGCTCTCTGCAATGAGGGGGAAGACGGAGCAAAATGATGACTGCAGTTTCCATAGGAGAGCTCAAAGCGGGGAGTAGGTTTGCTTGCAAAGCCTGTGCGCACTAGGAGTTCTGATCTGCTTGCAAAGGTTGCCTGTCGGCTCCTCTCCTGCTTCAGGACCCAAGCGTAGGGGTTTCATTTGGGAACCTGAGAGTTCATGGAAAGTAGCAGCTTGTGCAATGTCTGTGCAAGTGAAACGTCTAGGACATAAAAATCATCTTGGTGTGCCTTGTTTTCCATCTCCCGTGTTAAATAATAAATAGAAACCTAATGGATCTGAGCATGACTGCAGGACGCAGTGTAAGTGAAGCCAGAGTAGACCTGTGTCTTCCCCTTTACTTCATCATCAGTGAGTAAATGGGTCACTGATGAATGGGATGTAAGTAAATCTCCACACTTTTTATTCCGTCTTTATACTCAACCTATTGCAATGAGATGTGGTTCACACTCACACACCTCTGCTACAAAACACTAAATATAAATATTACAAATGATCCCATCAAAACCCCTTATGTTTCGACTCTGAGCTCAAGAAAACTTGAGGAAACAAAGTTCTTCATTCTAGAAATCCTTCATTTGCTTTTTAATTGTACAGTGGGATGTCTTGGGATCTGGTCTTTTTCTCCCCCTTTTTTTTTAATTTTCTATTTATTAATATTTAATCTCTGCACGGTGCAGAAGAAAATCATTTCTGCAATAACATCAGAATGGGAGGGTTAGAAATCAATAGCCAAGCTCTCACAAGACACATTCAATCCCTCCTTAATCCATTTTTGACTGCTCCCCTGTCTTATTAGAACAGCCAAGTTTTCCCACACTTGTTAGGTGGGGATATTCACATTGCAGGAGGGAACTGAAAGCACTCAGAGAAGCAGAAACCTCGTGGAGGGCAGGAAAGAGAACAGAGCATTTGCCGTGGGGAGAGTAGTCTAGATCTAATTCTGACTACTCTAAAAACCTTCTGAGCCTGGCTCCACTTCTGTGAACAGTGACATGACCTGCAACCGCTGTCAGACCTGACCCGCACTGGAACATCTTTCCATTTCAGTTTTTCTTGAAGGCCCTCTGTCACATCCAGATCTCTCAAGCATCACCTTCTCTAATGCATGGGTCAATTCTGCAGAGGGGGAAGAGCCAAACAGGCATGCTCAGGTGGGAGAAGCCAGTGTCTCAGAAAGCCAGTCAGAAGAAGAATCCCCTGCACCTTCCTTAATGCCTCCAAGACTTGATGCTATGACAACAGCTACTCGTTATTACGCTTCAGCACAGAAACCAAAGCCTGTGACTGCCAGCCTGCACCAACCTGACCATGCACTTCCATTCACACTGCACATCCCACCAGCCACACCATGACTACATGGTCATTTGGCTCAGAACAGTCAGCCCATCCCCCCCTTCCTCATCCTACTGCTTCCATCAACACCTTCTTCTTGGCAAACTAAGCACCTACGCGTTGGTGGCATGCAGCCCCCTGTGCCAGGAGAGGGCCGCAAAAGGGCAATCTGCTTTGCTGTGGCTCGGAAAGGGTTCCCAGCAGCTCCCTGCGCCCAGCTGTGGAGAGTCACTGAGATGCACAGGGACTTTGTAAGAGCTGTGAAGAACAGAGGGAGGCAGGTGTTGAACCTTCCTTCTAGCTTAGCAAAGGGCTGTGTTTAGCATTTGGTTTTGCTTCCTTAAAGGAATGCGACATTTTTGCTTGGACTCTAAAGGGGCAGCTGGGGTCCTTGTCACTCTCTCTCTCTTTAGTAGGTTTCATGTTCTGGGATATAGCTCTGCATAAGACTACGCAAACTCTCCCTGGAATTGTATGCTTTCTCCTCTCTGTGCAGGGCTCAATATCCACACATCCTTTCCCTTAGCAGAAGCAATGATGAGGGCTGTTCTGCAAGTTTGTAGAGGGTGTAGGCAGAGCTAAGGGCCCTCTGCGCGTCGCTGGCTGTCACGAAGAATTTTGTCCCAGTGCTAAAGGGCTGGTAGTTTCAGTGGACTGGGGAGGAAGAATAGGAGGAGACTGGGACTTGGCAGAAGCAAGAACTGCATATCCAGTATCCCATTTGCAAGCTTAACCTGGAGCGAGGTGGGACAGAGAGGACAGAATCATAGAATCATAGAATGGTAAGGACTGGAAGGGACCTTAAAGCTCATCTGGTTCCAACCCCCCTGCCATGAGCAGGGACATCTTCCATCAGCCCAGGTTGCTCAGAGCTCCATCCAACCTGGCCTTGGACACTGCGAGGGAGGGGGCAGCCACAGCTTCTCTGGGCAACCTGTGCCAGTGCCTGACCACCCTCATGGTGAAGAATTTCTTCCTAATATCTAATCTAAATCTGCCCTCCTTTAGTTTAGAGCCGTTCCCTCTTGTCCTATCACTCCACACCCTGGTGAAAAGCCCCTCTCCATCCTTCCTGCAGGCCCCTTCAGTCACTGGCAGCCGCTCTCAGGTCACCCCTGCGCCTTCTCTTCTCCAGGCTGAACAGCCCAGATCCCTCAGCCTGTCCTCGTAGCAAGGTGCTCCAGCCCTCGGATCGTCTTCGTGGCCTCCTCTGGCCCCGCTCCAACACATCCAGGTCCTTCCTATGTTGGGGGCTCCGGTGCTGGACTCAGGACTCCAGGGGGGTCTCACGAGAGCGGATGCCTCCTTGCTCTTGTCAGGGGCAGGGGCTACCGCGGCCCCGGGCAGCACACCCGGCTGGCCCCGTCCCCTCTCCCCGCCCGTTCGCGGCTTTGCCAGCAGAGGGAACCGCAGCCCGGCTCATCCCTCGCTCGGCGGCGCACCGCCCCGCAGCCCCGTCGGCTCCCCGCACTGCTGCAGGGAAGGGAGGTTCCAGGCACCTCTGCCAGTGCTTTCGATCAGTTTGCTGCTGGTTGGTTTGTTTGTCGCGGGCTGGGTGTGTGCGGGGGCTGCGAGAGGCATCCGTTCAGACAGGAAAACAGCTGAAAACTCCCGGCTTGCTGTATTAAAAAAAAAATAATAATAATCCTGCAGATCCTTATACCTATCTTCTTGCTGCCACCTAGTGAAGGGGAAAAAATACGACTGTGACACGAATAGAGCAAAACCTGTCCCAGAGGCTTGCACCTATTAAACTTCTTTACTTTGAGGAAACTGCTTCAAAATAACCTTCAAAATTGCAGGAAGATCTTCTCCTTCCCCGGTGGACGTCTCCTTCAGAAAGCGCCCTGCTAGGTCCTTGGAGGGACGGCTGCTGGTGGAGATCGCACGTCACCATCACTTGTGTCTGAAGAGCAACACAACACCGACCACTTTGTTGTACTGAAACTATTTGGGGTGCTTTTAGAAACTGTAGGGCTTTGGGTGGTCTTTGCAGGGTCAGACAGTAAAGGAAGCTTTCACTGTCTTTCATATTACCCTAAATACATAATTACTATAGCCACCACAGCAGGTAGGATCATAAGCACAGATTCTTCACATGTCCACCTAACTCCTCAGGCAGGTTTTGTAATCAGAATCAAACTCCTAGTTGGTACCCGAGTGAGCTTCAGCTAGGGCTGAGAACCGAAGTGTTACATCCAAAGTCCTGTGCCTTAGCCGTAAGATCTTCCTTCCCTAAAATAAAAATGGTATATTCCTGCGTCACGCAGGGATGTTTTGAGAGGAAAGCCTCAGCGGTGTGACAGACAAGTGATAGGCAAGGAGTCAGCAGAAACACCAACACTTCAGCAGCTCCAGTTCTTCCTACACCCCGTCATGCTTCCAGGAGACAGCCATGACCTCCATCTAGCCCAGACCCGTACGTGTGTTGGCCAGACGCCTGCCAGGCTGAGCTCTGCCTGCCTTTCCCCGCCTGGAGTTTCTGTCCCCTGCCTACCCACCACTTCCAAGTAGCCAGAACCAGCGCAGCATTGCCACAGCTTGTGCTTTTTCTACCTAATTGTTCTGATTTTCTACTGTTACACCTGAGGGAAGCAGTATTCACCCACGATTTCCAGCCGTTCCAGCTGAGCTTTCAGGGTAGAATAACTCCACTCGTCCTAGCATCATTTTGACTCAGCAGAAGATGATCCATTCACGCATTTTGATGCTCGAGCACCTCTTCACTTTCCACTCTCCATCTATCTGTCTGAATACAAGGTCTAAAGGCGGCCAGGCTTGCTGCAGTGCCAGCTGCGGGCAGGAACAGGGCTGTATCCACAGGGCAGGTCTCCTGCCCCAGACCTTACAGCCCCAGACCTTACAGCCCCAGACCCCCAAGCGTTCATGTGTCTTACCGTGCCTGGCAGTTTTTTGGGTTCTTTCTGATTTTTTTAAAATTTTTTTCCTGCACTTTGCCTCCCTCGGCCTCGACGCCGGGGGGGGTGGGGGGGTGAAGCCCGCCCGGCCCCGGGACTCCGAGGGAGGTGGTCGCTAGGTGTCAGCATGGGACCGGCGACCGCTCCCGGCTGCCAGCCCGGGCACCAGGCACCGGGGGAGAGCCTGCCAGACCCCCCCCCCCCC
>Ga0065711_1030152_pt1 | contig 33523 bp, 24 predicted proteins | sample Hoacrofraction12_FD_59098 | JGI IMG/M metagenome (GOLD analysis project Ga0065711, IMG submission 59098) | Hoatzin crop microbial communities from Cojedes, Venezuela - Epithelial fraction 12 v2 (version 2) | ecosystem: Host-associated > Birds > Digestive system > Esophagus > Crop | place...
CAGGGAGGTTGTGGAGTCTCCTTCTCTGGAGATATTCAAGACTCGCCTGGACAAGGTCCTGTGCAGCCTGCTGTAGGTGACCCTGCTTCATCAGGAGGGCTGGACTAGACGACCCACAGAGATCCCTTCCAACCCCTACTATTCTGTGATTCTGTGATTCTGTGATTCTGTGATTCTGTGATAACTATAAGGGTGGTGAGGCACTGGCACAAGTTGCCCAGAGAAGCTGTGGATGCCCCCTCCCTGGCAGTGTTCAAGGCAAGGTTTGATGGGATTTTGAGCAACCTGGTTTAGTGGAAGGTGTCCCTGCTCATGGCAGGGGAATTGGAACTAAGTGATCTTTAAAGGTCCCTTCCAACTCAAACCATTCTATGATTCTATGATTCTGCTGCCTTACCTTTAAATTCTTCACATGGGCCTTGAGGAAGTGGTCTTCAATGAAAAAGACCTCTGAACTGTACAGTAAAACTCCTTTGGATAAAAAATTCTATTAACAGTGAGTCTTTGACAGTGGAAGTTGTGCGCAATGTTCATAGTGCAGGTTCTGTCTCTTTCCTGTTGCAGTTCTCAATAACTGTAAACGGAAGCTTAAGTCTGTAGGTTTAGATCATTAGAATCACACACTCTTTAAAAGAGTGGAAGCAGATTCAGAATTTGGCCCACGGATCATCTTTGTTTTATGCACTAAGGTGTACAACTCAGATTTGGAAACAAAATTTGAGTGTCTAAAAGTAGCTTTTTAAGCAGTGTTGGTCATTTTATTTCAATGGCTATAACTTTTTCTTACTCACCATTTGATTAGTCCTCCTGTTAGCTTCTTAGATGGGAGAAAAAAAGGAAAAGGATCACATCATCGCAACCCAGGCTAAACTGGCTGAGGGTTTTACAACAACTAATTTCTTTACTAGATCTTGTTCTTCGCATTTAATTTTTTAAACGTGTCAACCTCCATCAATTTTTTTAACTAGGGCATTTTTTCTCTAGAGTAAGCAAACTGACAGAGTATATTGAGCAATAGCATAAAAGAACACCTGTGCAATGATGAGATAACAGAAGATTTCCCGAATGAATACAGAAAAGGAACATATTGCCTAACTAACCTCTTTACCTTTCTGAAAGAGATAAGAAATTATGACAATGGTAGCTGAGCTGAGATCTTTTAATGGGATTTTCTTAATCCTTTGGTAAATTATAGGAACTTTTTTTTTTTTTGCTTTGGCAGTCAGAATGAAAGAGGTCAAGGGATAAAAAGCTGATTTTTAAAATATCGTATAAAGACATTTTTTGTATCAACGGGAAGTTGCACTGCTCGCTATCTGCAATCAAAGCAAGGAGTGAAACACAGATGGAAAAAATCTACCAAACACATGATAGAAAATCATTACTCAAAACCTCTAGTAATATATAAATTTCTTGGCTGAAAATCCAGGTAACAACTTGTTAAATTTTCTGATGATTCAGAACTTTGAACAAGTAGTTAATGAAAATTGCACACATCAAAAGGATTTCAGGTAGATAAGACTCCACTGTATAATTGGCTTCACACATGGCAAATGAAATCTAACATTGAAGAACTTAAGGTATCACACATTGAATTTCAAGAATATAGTAAGTAGAAATTGAATAAGACTGCTATGAAAGCAGGAGATTTTGAAAAGTGCCTGTAAGTTATATAGAATGGCAAAGACTAAGCCTAAAAAGTGTACAGAATACTGGGCTGGAGCTGATGTAGAACTTGCTTGCATACAATAGTAGTGAAAACCTTGCCATTTTTCTAATACAATGAAAATGCTTATTCGATAAAATAGGCAAACACCTGTTCCAGTGCTGAGGCATAAAATTCGTGCAAGTTGTCAGAACATAGATTCAGTTCAGAACAATTGCGCAATGTTGCTCTGAATTTCAGGAGTCTGGGATTAAATCTGCCCTTGAAGATGGTAAGGGATTTTGAAGATCTCAAAACTGATGCTTTGTTTAAAAACAAAAATATGAAACTGAAACAGCTAGGCCGCTAAGTAATTGTGCTTGTGTCTTCCAGAGAACTGAATTGCAGAAATTGAATCATAGGGAATTGTTTGTCTTCTGGATTTGCTGTACATATAAAATACATTTCCACCGCATACTGACTAACAAATGAAAGGATTTATAATTAAATTAGTAAACTATTTAAAATTTTATACATTACATACGTCTACACTGTTACCATATTTATTATATAATTTTTCCATGTCAATGAGAGATTTGGTGTGTGTACATACCATATATTTTTAAGTTACTTTAAAAATAATATTAAAAATTATTATTTGCACATTCCCAAAGTCTGTGCGCTAAATAATTCCTACAAGTAATTACGTGTAATAAATTTAAGACTTCCATGAGAAAGAGTAAGATTACCATAGGAAGACCTTACTGAGATTAAATTATAGTGTGTTTAGTTTGTTGAATGTAGAGCATCAGTACCTAGAGCAGTGGAGCTTTCACATTTAACATTTCTGTAATGTCATTACATTTGAAACAGAATGCGGAAATGTTACAACATGGTTTGAGACCTTCTGGAATTGTTTTGAGCTCACATACAGAACAGAAAACTGTAGGTTCTTTGTGAAGGAAAGCAAGAAACTCTGGACTTTGCACTACATGCAGCTGCTGCAGTTCGGGACCATAAAGGCATTATTTTCCTAGACAGAAACCTTAAAAGTGTGCAGTCTATCCAGTGCTATTTTAATTATAGCAAAAAGGATGAATGTCTAGAAGCATTAGTTTTGCTTTTTTGTTTGAAAAATCAAAAATGATGTTGTATTAACCAGGCTGTTTAAGTACATTCTCAGTCTCAGTAGGTTCAAATGAAACCTATACAACCAGTTAAACCTAAAAATGGTAGCAAGGATAGATGATCCTTCTGGCTCCTGCAAGGCTGTCATCAAAAATACTGCATCACCACCAGGATATCTGGAATTCTAGTCAAAGATTTCACAAGAGAAAGTAATGAATATTATTCTTTTTATGCTTTAGGAAAATTGCAGATATCCTACTTCTGGACACTTGTTAGCTGGGATGAGCCAATACTTTACAACTGTAATGAAGTGATTTGCAAACACCATGGATTTTTTTATAAACTAGGATGATTACTCTCAAAACTACCTTCAGTGAACGAAAGCATCTTCCACATGCCTGTGGTCTTTTTTTTTGGTCAGTGCAAGAAGTGAAGGCGTTACGTCAAATAGCCTTTTTGTGTGTGTGTGTATATGCACACATACATGCAAATGTATGCATATAAAAGTGAATGTGAGTATCCCTGCACTCATTTGTGCATATATATGTATATATCTGTATATAATATTTACATAAAGTTCCCATCTGTAACTACTCCCCACCTTGCCTGACTGTCTTCAAAGATTTTGGAAGAAAGTCCATGACAGGAAGTTGGGTAGGTTGCTACAGTCTCGTAACAGAAAGATTGAAAATGTGAAACTGCAGCGTTGGTCAGCAGCAATCAGAAAAGGAATAGCTCTGAGGTGCCTTTATCTTTTCCATAAACAGACAAGCACTGACTTTAAGGCAGTCATAAAAGAACTGTGCATGCTCTAATATACCCTGAAGCTGAATACCAAGAGGCTATGCTATACTGGGTTTTTTTCTTGTGACCAAATGGATTCAGCAATGTGAGGTGGGTGGAATATGAACTTCAGGGAGATCCATGATGTCACTAGAATGAACACAGCAATAGGGAGGTCATAGGTGTAACTTTTGTGAAAACTACCTATCTTACTACAGAAAATAATAAGAATTTGGGTTTTATGTATTTCTCCCTGTCATGCAAAAATTTGCAGGATAAATTACAACTTTACATGGAAAACAACAAGGACCTAATAAAAATTTTCTGTGTTGATAACTTAAAATTTTGGAGTTTTTCATTAAAAAAATATATCACTGGCAAAACCCATAGGAGAGTTATTTGAAAAGTAATCCCTCCCTGAATTAGAATGGATTAAGTCTTTTAATGGAACTGAAAAATCTTCTGTCTTACAAGGGTGGGCCTCTGCCTGAGCTCTTCAGCACAAAATACCTTAGCAAGAAATTTAATTTTACTGTTATCAAACATTCAAGAGGCGTTCAAAAAAAATCCAATCTTAATATCATCAAAGCTTCTTCAGTTATCTGTTGAATTCCTGTCTTGTAAACAGAGCTGATTGAATAATGTTTTTTTCACTGGAAAATTGAAAACAAAAAATTATAACTTTGTACTAAACAAAATACTAATTTGAACAGAAATTAAGATATTATAATGATTTAAAAATATTTGTTTCTATATACATACATATAAAGAAATTATGTTGGATAAGTTAAAATTATTTTACAGAAGTGACACAAATTTAAAATGTTATATAAAGTTTAGCCTAAAAAATTTATTTTATAATTTTGAATTATCTTTTTTTCTTGACATGTCAATGTTTTTAAAAATCAATTGCACTATTTTTTACAGAGAAAATAATTGTTTGTTGTTGTTTCTAGCCTAAATTTAAAATTCAGGATATCAATTTCTATCCTCTGTAGGAGGATGATTATTGAGTGATATGATGGCTAGTTTTTTATTCCCAGCAAATTATTAGCTGTGATCAGCAATATCCTGTCTTAAATGTATAGTACACTTTCAACTTCAGTATAGCCAAAAGGAATTACACACTACTTCTGTAAACTAAAAGGATTCTAAAGGGTTATTATATCAGCTGAACTTTATGTCATATACTCCATCTGCTATGCCAGATGCTCCGTTCCAGCGTGAATATTAAAGTCATTCTGAAAACAATTTTTGTAATTGTAAGAAACATTCAGAATGTGAAAGATGCTACAGTTTTCTGATGTGTATGCTATCATTACATATGTCACAATGAATATGAGAGTAAAACATTACAGATCACATTTAAGAATGCAGTGCAAGTTAACTGTTGACAACTATCTTAGCATTATTTTTAGTGCACATTTTTCCATTCAGTCTGCAATATAGTAACTTAAACTAAAATATTTTGTAACTACTGTTTTTATTTGGAACTGTGGCATAAGTCTGTTGTGCCACCTCAAAAGTATTTGGGTTAAAATAACCAGTTACAAACCTACCCTAAATTTCTTCAGAAAACAGAGGTAGAGTAGACAGAAAATCTTCCCCTTACTGAACTGAGTATAGAAGTCTTATAGCATAAGGTATAAGACTATGCTGACTCTCATTCAGTTTTTTGTTGTCCACCAGGACCCCCAGGTCCCTTTCAGCAAGGTTGCTCCCCAGCCACACAGATCCTAGCCTGTATGGGGCTCTTTGGTTTTTCTGTCTTAGGTGCAGGACTTTGCACTTGTCTTTGTTAAACTCTAGAATGTTATAGCTTGCCCATTCTTCCAGCCTGTCCAGGTGTCTCTCTAAGATGGTTCTCCCTTCTGACAAGTTCACCTCACTGGGTGACAAGTTTGGTGTTCTCAGCAAACTTGGTGAAGGTGCTTTCAATCCCATGATCCAGGCCATTTACGAAGTTGAACAGTGTGGGACCCAGCATCATACCCAGGGGGAAACAACTTGTGATGGTCTGCCAGCATGAGTGAAAACCCTTGATCACCACTCTCTGAGTATGGCCTGTTAGCTAATTTCCTACCCACCTTGCAGACCACCCATCCAGTCTGTATCTTGTCAGTTTGTCCAGGAGAAGGCTGTGAAACATGCTTTTGAATGCTTTGCTGAAGTCCAGGTAAACAACACCCATTGCTCTCCCCATGTTGACAGAAGGTGATATTTTGTTGTAGAATGTGATCAGGTTAGTCTGGCATGATTTACCCATGGTAAAAGTGATTTCTATAGAATGATGAAATCATATTTATTTATGGCATCAGTGCTCTCTGAGCAAAAAAGCGTTGCAAACAAAATAAGATAGGATTGAATATGTCTTTCTTGTTCCATTTTATTATCATTACTAAACCACATCAAGAGAAGAAATGAGAAAAAAAGGAGCTTGGGCTCCTGATATTTTTGTGGTACCTGTTTTCACTCATAGTTTCAGTAAAATTACACTTTTTGAAGAACTTTCAAGAGTAAAGATCACTTCTGGAGTATGTGCTTTTGAAGTGTCCAGTTTTGATACCCATTTCATTTCAGTTATGCTCTTAGTCTATGGGAAGAACACATGCATTAATTCACTGATCATCAGATGAAGAGTAAAATGTGTCTCCCAGGAGTACTGGACTGAGTGTGCAGGTCTACAGCAACTCTCATGTACTCCTAGTAACTCCAGCACTGCCAGATTGACCTGAAAATCTGCTATGGTCATGCCAGGGGGCTTCAGCAGATTAGGTGGGCTAATAACCAACCTTAGAAAATTCAAAAAAATATTAAGATATTTCACAAGCATCTGCACAGATTTTCCACAGAAAAACCCCAAAATCATAGAATCATAAAATGTTTTGGGTTGGAAGGGACATTTAGAGGTCATCTAGCCCAACTCCCCTGCAATGAGCAGGAACATTTTTAACTAGATCAGGTTGTTCAGAGCCCCGTCCAGCCTGACCTTGAATGCTGCTAGGGATGTGACCTTCACTAATTCTCTGGGCAACCCATTCCAGTGTTTCACCACCCTCACTGTAAAAAATTTCTTCCTTATATCTAGTCTAAATCTACCCTCCCTTAGTTTAAAGCCATTGTTCCTTGTCCCATCACAACAGACCCTGCTAAAAAGATCTTCCCCATCTTTCTTATAGGCCCCCTTTAAGTACTGAGAGGCAGTAATAAGGTCTTCCCACAGCATTCTCTTCTCTGGGCTGAACAACCCCAACTCTCTCAGCCTTTCCTCATAGGACAGGTGTTCCAGCCCTCGGATCATTTTTGTGGCCCTCCTCTGGACCCACTCCAACAGGTCCATGTCCTTCTTGTGCTGAGGGCTCCAGAGCTGGATGCAGGACTCCAGGTGGGGTCTCGCCAGAGTGGAATAGAGGGGCAGAATCACCTCCCTCGAGCTGCTGGCAGTGCTTCATTTGATGCAGCCCGGAATATGGCTGGCTTTCCGGGCTGCGAGCACACCTTATCGGGTCATGTCTATCTTTTCAGCCACCAGTACCCCCAAGTCCTTCTCGGCAGGGCTTCTCTCAATCTTGTCATCCTATATCAATAGCCTGTATTGATAGTCGGGGTTGCCCCAACCGCTGGTTGGTTGCCCCAACCCAGATGCAGGACATTGCACTTGGCCTTGTTGAACCTCATAGGGTTCACACAGGTCCGCTACTTGAGCTTGTCCAGGTCCCTCTGGATGACGTCCCATCCTTCTGGCAGTTCAGCTACACCACTCAGCCTGGTGTCATCTGTAGACTTGCTGAGGGTGAAGTTGATCTCGCTGTCTACACCATTGATGAAAATTTTAAATAGCACTGGTCCCAGTATGGACCCCTGAGGGACATCACTTGTCACAGGTGTCCATATGGGCATCAAGCCATTGACCACTACCCTCTGGCTGCGACCTTCCAGTGAATCCATTATCCACTGAACAGTCCACCAATCTAATCCATATGTCACTAATAGAGAGAGAAGGATGTTGTGGGGGACTGTGCTGAAGGCTTTACAGAAGTCCAGATAGATGACATCCACAGTTCCTCTGTTGTCCACTGATGCAGTTACTCCATCACCGAAAACCATTAGGTTGGTCAAGCAGGGCTTGCCCTTGGTGAAGCCATGCTGACTGTCTCCACCTCCCTGTCCTCCATGTGCCTTAGCATGGTGGGTGATAGTCACTATTATCTCCAAATTTTTGTTATTTTTTTGACTTGCACAAATGTAAATCAGACTGTGTCACTGTTACTGAAAACATAGAAGCAAAAAAGATAGCCTAGTAGTGCAAAAAACTTTTAATGTCAACAACATGTGTTCATAAACATATTTATTCACCTCCTTTGATCTTACAATAAGGTGCATATTCTTGTCGCTGTTGTGAAGAAGAGTTTCTTTCACTACTTTGGATTCCTCAAATGTGTTGTCATACCTGTGTCTGCTGCCCTTGTCAGGTGATAATCAGTCTTATACAATATTTTCTCAGCTACTATTAAAAGTTTCAGTGGCAGAAGCAAGGTGTTCAGGGCACTGCGAAAAATATAAGCAACTTAACCTATTCGTTAGGTTTTACCCTAATGCTCATCGGCTAAGAATAAGTTTGAAAACTTCAGCCATGAAGTTGACAATTCCTTATAAACTCATTACAGTAATTATGATAACTGTAGATTCTTCTGCCCACTCTAGATTTGCTTGCAATCCAAATACATATCCATCCAGCATATTGCTGATTCTGAAGGACTGTTTGCTAGCTTCAGAGCACTGACTTCTTGCTTTAATAATCCTCTGGAATCAAAACAGACTTTTCTCAGGGTCTTCATGTGTGACCCTTTTAAACATTTATACACTGTAATCCAGTCTTCTTTCATCCTCAAAAAAAGAGGAGTGAGCATATTCAGCACTTGAAGTCTTTATTAATAGGACTCCTAATCCCCAGATAAGCCTTGTAGTCCCCTACACCCGCCAAGAGTTTCTGTCCAAGGTTGCAAACAGACCAGACCTGGGCTTCTGATAAGGTGTGTAATTGAACTATTACACATCTTAAAACATAACTAGCCTCTGTGCTTATGCTCCTTAAGTCCTTGCTAGACTGCTTTGAACAATCTTTATATACGGGCTTTGTACCATCACAAAACTATATCATTAATTACCACTGTTATGTATTTCATTACAGCATTGCTTTTTTCAAATTTATTAATCTAAAATGGAAATAATGTACTGACATTAAACTTTCTTCCCCTCTACAGTGAGTTAGCTGTGGTTAACCTACAAAATCCCACAGAACTGCTTGATTACTTTCCCCCTGAGCAGGACAGAGGAAGAAATAGAAAGGATGAGCAGGAAAACTCATGGGTTAACATAAAGATCACTTACCAATTACAACATTGTCATGGGCAAACCAGACTTCACCTGGAGAAGATTTACTTAATTTATTGCCGATTAAAATAAATTTGTAAAAGGCTAGTTTGGGTAGTGGGAAACAAAAAGACATTAGAACAACACCTTTCCTTCCCCCTTTCCCAGGCTCAACTCCACTCCTCTATGGCTCCGTTAGCAGTGCATGGGAGACAGAGGATGAAGAGTGACAGTCAATACATGGCTGTTTCTCGCTGCTGCTCTTTCCTCTTCACACTTTTCCTTTGCTTTGATGTGGGGTCTCCACGGCCACCAGTTCCTTCAGGAATATCATCTGCTCTGATGTCCTCCACGGGCTTCAGGGGAAACTCTGCTCCAGTGCCTGGAGCCTCTCCTCCCCCTCCTCTTTCCCTCACCTTGGTGTCTGCAGGGCTGTTGCTTTCCTTTCTTTTTTCTTACTCCAATCTGCCTGCTCACTATTTTGGTCTTTCTAAAACACGTTATCACAGAGGCAGCACCAGCCTGGCTGAAGGGCTCAGCTGTGCCCTGTGGTGGGTCCATTGCAGCTGATGGAACCAGTTGGAACCTCACCTCACAGGGACCACCGTGCCGCCCTCTGCTGACAACACCCAGGCACTGACTCACTGTACAACCTCTATGCCTGCAATCCCAGTGTGCCTGTAAGGCATTTTTCCCTCTTTTCCTGCCTTTACACTGTGTACCTAGATTGATACCATATCAGAAAAAGACCCGTATTGCTTAATGTTAAATTTTGCAGAGTGCAGTTCTTGCTGAGACAGTGATTCATAGATATACCCTGGAGGTGTTGCGAAAAGCTTCAAATTAAGGTAGGTATTCACAGCATCTCAACAAGTACCTGCAACTGGAACTTCTGAAGATTCACCATCGATAATATGCTATTACAAATGACAGTGTTTGTTTTCAGATTTCTTGTACGGTAAAAGCAATAACTGCAATTTACAAAATGCTGTCTGTGAATGAAATTTACTTAAATTAGTAAGGGAGGCTTGCATGTTGTCCTTTCTCACTTTTTTTGTTTGAAGGATCTCAACAGCCAAAGTTTTAGTTACAATCCTTTACTGAGAATTGAATTTTAGCATATTTCATGGTTTGTCTCTTTACAGGAGTCACTGGTGCACACATTGTGTGTACTCATTATAGACATGAAACACACCTGCCCAGGAACATGTGCAGAGTGTGCTATTCCACACAGTAAAAGGACTGATCTTTGCTAGAAAATATTATTTGGTAAGGTAAAGAAAGCAAAGAAAAGAAAATGCAGGCAGGAAATACTTCATAGAATAATTATAAATGCCTATGAATCCATTTCTTCCTGCTGACATTGAAGACTTCTGAACCAGGTTATACATTTATTGAATGTGAAAATATATACAGCATCCAACTATCATATTCTTTTTAGAAAACAAGCTGTTGGTGGATATCGTATACTAAATGTCTGAAAAAAGCAGAAAAATAAAAATCTAAATACCAGTTCTTAGGGAGACGTCTTGATAGACCCCCATGGAGCAAATCCTCTCCTTTTCGCAGAAGAACTAGTAATACATGATTAGTGATTGTGAGTACTTGTGTGTTACTCCAAAAGCTTTTAGAGGAAATGGCAGTTCAGATAAGGTTAGTTTGTCTGAGCATTTAAACTATTCCTCTGAAATTCTTGTTCTAACAAGACTGATGAAAGCATGGTGAAAATAGTTGTCCATGTGGGGTGGGCATCTGTTCAACGTGGATCAGACTGAATACGGCAGCTTAGTGGTGAATTTCTATCATAAAAGAAAGGACTTCCTTTTGGGTTAAAAAAGAGAAGTAATGAAATGGTATTTTATTGCTAAATCTCTGATCTTAGCCATCAGTATGCCGTGTTCCCATTGCTTATAAAGGCATGAAGATTTACAAAACATAGTGGAGTTCTCTGAAGGGAATTTCTGCTTGTTGGGTTGTGTAGTGAAACACTTGGACTATGTCTTTGAAACCTGTGAGCAAATGCTTCTGATCTGGCATCTATAGTTATGTTCAGCTGATAACTAAGTAGTAAAGTGACCTCATTCTTATACTGATATTTTTGTTATATTGATTTGTATATGAAATGGGACTATTTCTGTAATCTTGCATGGTGATAGCATTTTTATGCAAGACTTTCCATATAAGACCCTATAGTGACACAGGGAAGTTTGCAGAATTTCCTTGCATCTTATCTGCATGGCACAAACTCCAACGATTATGAAAAGAAAACAGAATGATCAAGTTGTGTATAAACGTAAACTTCATGATTTTAGTATTTCAGCATTGAATTTCTCTGCATTGTTTATGATGCTTCTTTCTTATGTCATATATGAAATCTTAATTGTGAGATTTAAACAAGGGCCAAAGTGCTACCTAGAGTACAGCCATTTCCTGATACATCATCTGTGATGATGAACACTAACACCTAACAGAAAAAGAGACTGTAGACCTGTAGCTCAGTGAATGTGGTGTAACCTTTACAGCAACAGCCCACAGGCTTTGTGCTGAGCTAGCAACATAGAGCTCAGGGCTTGTCAGGCTTTACCTAGACTTGGACTACATGGAATTATTTTTAAGCTTGTTTAGCTTTAACAGCTGTCTAACAAGATGGCTGTTCTCTCATTTGCTTTAGCTTTTGCTTAGCTTTGTTTTATTGCATGGTATAACATCTATTGCTATATGCACTTTTTGTAAATAACTGATAGCAATAACAAGCATCTCTGCTGTGTAGAATGCATTATTTATGATTCTAGAATAAAAACACAGTGTAAAGTACAGAGGATTATATAGCAAAGGCCTTGAAACTGTGGACACAAAATGTTACCAGACTCTGTAAAGCTGTAAAAAATTTAGCAGTGGTTAAATGTCAATTATTAAAGAAGTGCATCTTCACGACTTGGGTAAAACTATTTAAGGAATAACAATGAACAGGTAGATATTGCATGCAAAATATCATGTATATCAAATTTGGATTTGGATCATGGATTTAGAGAGCCATGAAGAAGGAGTAAAGTGTAGGCCATGGTAGAAGAAGTAACAAAATAATGTCAAGTATATCCTCAGACTAAAGAGGAAGAAATCTTCACCATCAACACCATACTTTTTCCAGAAAGGACTTCGGATGCTAATGTCTCAATACAACCTTCCCCTAGGCTGAGGCCATCAATACTGGGAACCAGTGGAGCAGTGGAAGGGCCCAGAAAGCAAGTATAATAATTTTAACTGATATTATTGGGACTTTTTATTTAGTAGTAATCTTTTCTTCCTTTTTCTGTAATAGTTCAATCTGGACTGAAAAGAATTCTTTGGTTAGACTGTTTCAGTCAGACTAGCAATAAATTCTTCAATTTGCATCTATTTAACGTGTACTCCTTTAGCCTACATAAACTGCTCAGGTTTAAGAGCAACAAATTAGGAGAATTTAGGCAAGTCGAGATGTAGCCTGAATGCAAAAACAACAAAGACACAGTTAGAGCCAGAGAGATTCAGACTAGGAATCTGTGATGATCCTACATACCTGGAAACCTTTCAGAGAGGAATAGAACACTTTCTGATTCCCTAAATTATATAACAGCTTCTCTTTCCGTGCTTCCCCCACTATATATATGACATGAATTCTGTCTGGCATTATTTGTTAGACCATTAACATTATACACAAAACAATGCTCAAAAAACAGACACAATGAACCCTACTGTAATGTCATGAAGGTCAGAATTCTTATACATCTCAGACTTTTTTTTTGTATTATATTTATCATTATAATTCCATCTAACATTATGACAAATTCAAGAATTGCTGAAGTGGTCAGGAAATGTAATGAATGTATTCACTCCTATTGCCTTCTGTCCATTTCTAGTCTAGTTTTTCACATACAGTTTGCAGTTTTAGTCAGAAAATTGAAAAATTGGGAAATAGATTAACAGCATATAAACTGCTTTAATTGCCCTGTGATGTTGTGGTTTAAAATCAGCTTGTACTGTCTGTCTGTCTGAACAGCACAGCCTATAGCCTGTTGGAATTACATGTGAAGGACAAAAAACTACTTACACTCTGTAAAAAAAAGCTAAACTTTTTGAGGAATGCTGTAGCCAAAGTGTTTGTCTTGATAATAGCAATACAGACAACAGATTCTCTCTTCCCAAAACTGAATTGTACTCAGCTACTCAAAATGAATTAATTTTATTGTTTCTAAATCAAGCCAACATCCCAAAAGTCAATTATATGTTTACTGAAAGCTCTTCAGTGAAACACATTTAAAGGCACAGACTACCGTAAAAATGTTAGGTAATGGATCTGAGCACATTGAGCAGCATAAACTACTGTTACAATTCCTGGTGATATCTAACAGCTGATTTTAACACATTGCAGTTTAACCAGTTGGCCCATTTGGATTTAGTGAGGCACTATTCAGGCAATGCAACATGCTAGCATTGAGATGAATATCCTTTTAGCAGGGGCAGACAAACTGAAAAATAGTGCAGTTCACAGCCTAAATTGTTAATCACCATGTTTCAGTTTAGTCTAATAAGGGCTTTGAAATTCTGTAACTGTGTGTGAACACACTTACTCACCCGGTTCCCCCAAGGTAAATACAGTATAAACTAGGGCATTTAGTATATTACAAAATAATTTTGCAAAAATAAACCCGAGTAACATCATGATTATTAAGGATGCTTTTTCTATTTACATGTAAGAAAAAGTAAATTATTTGCAATGTCAGAGAACAAGGGCTTACAAAGTAAGCCATTCTGGAAAATAATGGGTTTTACAGGTTTATGAAAAAGACAAAAGATGATAAATCAGTCATGATGACAAACTTTGGTGATTTGCATTAATGATTTCTTTTTCTGTTATTCATTTGGTAAACTTCAACAGTCATGAAAATGAAGAATTGATCTCCTCTGGGCAAGCAGCTACTTGATACACACAGATTGGTCCTCTGCAGTAAATCCTTCTTTCAACATCTAGTCAAGGCTCTGGTAAGAAAACTTTGCCACTTGTTTCCCTCTCCATGATTTTTCAAATATGTTGTGGCAATACTGCAAGCTTAGGAAATCTCAACGTAAAGTTTGAAATTTTGTGTTGATTAATGGAGTTGTTAGATCACTGAATCGTATATTAGCCACTTGCCAACAGATCTGAAGATGTGTTCTTACTAACCAATACTACTGACAAGCTTTGCCTGCCATACTTTGCTCAAGGACTATGGATAGGAATAATAGGCATTTATAACCAATGATTTTTGACATGGATTGAAGCAGAACTGCAGTGTGCAATTCTACTACCAAAATGTCCTGCTCAGCGTCTGACTTTCCCATAAAGATAAACGAGTGATAGGCCTGTCCTGCAAATTGGGTCATCTAGTCACTTCCATGTAGATTTTGGAAGCAGAACTCATATTTCTTGATAGGAGGGAGAGGTCTAGATACTTCTAATGTTCCTCATCTGATGTGTTACAAATTGCATATCGGGATGCTACTCTAAAAGTCAGTTACCTCAGCATACAATAATTTTTTAAATAAACAACAAGAAAAAAAAATGTATTTTATGACAGATTGTGGATACCCTCTGACTTCCAGTCTGTAGCTCTACTTCACAATGTCCCTCAAATAAAGGATTTGGGATTAATTTCCTTCCCCAAAGGCCAGACAATTTTTCCTAGGTGAAAATTGAAAAACAATATCTGAAAGTTATTTCTTTTTTTTGGAAGGGTTAACCTGAGGCCAGGATGACTGGTTTAGTAAAGACTTAGCAATTGGCAGTTTTGATTTTCTGAATATTTTCCTGATATGGTGCTGATTCATTATTTTCCTTTACACAAGTGTTACCAGGTTTTCTCAAACCAATACCCACTTGTTAGACTGGCTGAACCTTAACCCTAGTCCGTAGAGTAGGGAGTTCTAATATTTTTTCTGTTTTTCTAGCATTCTGCTTTTGTGCTTCTGATAAACTCAGTCTCTGAACACAACATTCCCTTTTGAAGTTTTTGATGTAGTTTCCAAAAAAGAAAAAGAAGGAAATTCAGGGTGTCAAACTATGCAGCACAATATTTGAAGCATAATAAAGAACCCAAAATCTATGAAGAGGCCATTCTAGCTGTAATAGTTTTCTCTCCTTTCTTTTAACTCTGATCTTTTTATTTTAGACTATGTTGTTTGCCTTGAAATAGAGTTCAAACAACAGATTTTCTGGATACTCAAATGCTTTACAAAAGTAGAAGTTGTATGTGTATTTGAAGGGGAGAGAGACAATCTCAAAAGTGAAATGACCATATCAAATCAGATCTTGCTTGTAGAAAGCAATACTAATATCGTGTGTTGATACATAAATTGACAGTCTTTATTCTGAAGATGCCCCAAAAATAAGTGTAAAGGAAGATTTAAATGGAACCAAGAATTTTAAAATTAAACCTAGAGATCTATTCCACAGTGGTTATAATCAGTGAAGACATTTATTGTATACCTTGTACCTTCTTGTATGTTGTTAGGATAAAATGAGGGATAATTAGGAAAAAAACCCACATTGTCATATTCTAGGCTTGTGTATTCCATCTTCTGCGCAGGTACTACTTTGGGTTTCCACTAACCTCACAGTCCGCAAAAACAATGCTATAGTTATTCTTTCCTGTATTTTGGAGACTCACTTCTCATTACATGCCTCACAAGTTACCCATTCTACATCTAATTCCATTCCTCTCAGTCAATATTTAAGGTGCAAAAGGAAATGAATATCATTCCCTAAGTACATGGATATACACACCTGTATGCACAGTGAAAGCAAAATGTTGTTATAATCAGCTTTGGATTTAGGAGGGCAGAGAGCACTTCTTGACTCGTATTTCTAAACATAAAGCTGTTACCGTAGTGTAGTTTTCTTCTGACTTTTGAACTCTGAGAGGAGATGCAGGGAGCCAAAGAGAATCGGTGGTGCTGGAGCAAGCTGAGTAAATACGTACTTCTCCCTTCTGCAGTTCTCGGTGACATGACACAAGACGACAAGGTATCAGGGCTGTAATCACCTATGTTTTTGACAGCCCGACAAATGCTTGAAATTACTGTAAGCAGGACGTATCTTCAACCGGTATGTGACAGAGTCTTTCCATTAAAGTTTACATAAAAGTGGTCATTTATACAAGCTGATAATAAGGCCAAAACAGGCATTTCATTTTTTCTTTCCTGTCAAGTCCAAGACTTTACAAAGAAGCTGAAAAAAATTGGTCTCTTTGTGTGAGGCAGGAAAACAAAGGCAGAAGTTTTGTCTTGTTTTATATTCTGGTTTTCACTTGAATGGATATGAGATTTTAAACTTACAGCTGCATTTGTAGCCCATGCATTCACACACACATAGGTGATAGACTTTCCCAACACAAAACCCACTGAGTACAAACAGTAAGTAATTACCAGTAGATGCTGTGGGATTTTTTAGGGATAAATGAAGCCAGGTCTCTTTCACATTATGACCTGCATCTCTTGGGAAGTGGGGCTTACTCAAACTTGTTTTAAAATGGCAAAATCCAGTGCTACAAAGATAAAAAGGAAGCCATGATTAAATTATGAGAAGTATTTTGAAGAGAAGTGTTTTAAAAATAGCTTAATACAGATTCATCAGCAGAGCACTATCTGTGTGCATTAGGATGCCTAGAATAAAAAAGGTGGTGTCTAATTATTATGCAGTAAATTATTGAGTAAAATGGAGGCTTATTATCACAATAATCCAGCTTTGATATATATGTGGTAATCCATCAGTCTGGATATTGACAAATTTTGGGTGAGTTGTTCATATATAACCTCCCCCTTGTTTTGCTCTCTTTCCTGCTATAGTCTCCTGTCTGATTCATTGTCTTTACACTGTTGTGCTTCAAAGACTGCCTCCATTTTTCATGACAATCCCCAAAAGTCAATTCACATTTTAAGAGTGAGAGTTCTGTCTGTTCTCCGCTTTCAGTTCTTTATTCGTTCTGTTTGACTGTAGTTTTCTTCACACCCAACAGCCTTTTCACAGTTCTGCTGTTGCAATCACAAAGAAAAACAGGTCCAAAGGTAACTACAGTTTTTCTGCTTCCCTATTTCAAGCAGAGCTGGCATTCTGGATCCTAGTCCCACTCATGTTTTAGTCTAGTTCTTCATCTATATCTGCTCTAATTCAGGTCTCTGAGTTTACCTCCTGTTGTTGCTTATCCTACCTTTTATTCTCAGTTTTGTACTATGTGTCCTGATTTTCAAGGAACTAACTTTCTATCTGTAGTTTTTGTGTTTCTGTGGTTTTGCCTTTTTTTTCCCTCCTCGTTTCAGACTTTAACTGGTTTGAATCAAAGACCCCAGCTGAGCTGAAGCTTGTGTCTGCTGCTTAATGGGACTGTAGTTGTTTACCCACAGAGTCTCCCAATCTTGATGTTGAATTGATTCTTTTCTTTGTGACCACATCCATTATATGATTTTTCTTTCTTTTCGTGGCTGACTGAATAAAACTGACCAATTAGTTGTGACTTATTTAACTGCTGAAGGTCTAAAGCTCTTGCTACTTAGATTTGCAGATAGGCTTGTATCTATAGAAACAAGTAGTTTATATATTGTTGGGGAATTTTTATTGTAACCTTTGAGGAGAATTGAACACTTTTGTGCTTATATATATATATGTATATATATAAAAATAAATGAATAAACAATACATTTGAAAGAATCCTACCACCATAAGTGGTTCTACAAAGAGCCTGCAAAAACGCGGCATAAGCCAATTCCTTGTATACGCTTGCACCAGCACCAGTCCTGTGAGCACTGGCAGGGAGAACCTCAGCCTGGCCTTGGGTCTTTAACAGCATTGTAGTTGCTTACCTTTGAAAGCACCGGAGTTGAGTGTTCTGCCCTTGTTCATTCCCTGGTTCCTCACCTGTTCCAGATCCCTGTGGCTGGCAGTGCTTCCCGACCACCACCCTGATCTCAGTGATGCCAGTCACATCTGGCCCAGGAGTGTGCAAACAAAGACCCAGTGTATTCACATTTCAGTGACCTTGAAAGGTTAGAGGGAGCAGTCAGACACGTGTCAGGTTTCTCAGTGCCCTGATTTATTGCTACTCCACAGTCATGGCCAAGGAATATCTGGTTATTCTATGAATTAAAATCACACAATTCACAGCTTGTTAAAGAAAAACAGAAATTAAAAACAATAAAAAATCTTAAAAAGATAATCACTGTTTATGAATGACAGATAAAATGAAAGTAAAGCTACACAGACTAATGACACTAAAGTCTGACTAAAGTCAGAAAGACACTCCCTCTCTCTTTTTCACTTTTTCACTCTATCTTATTCTTTGACCAACTCCCTGAGCCTTCTTCCCAAAGAATTTTTGTTCTTCCAGAGCAGGCGTTGATCAGGGTTTCCATCTGTGAATGCACCTGGTATCTCAGGATGCATGAATTAGGAAGTAGGAAAATTTCCTACATCTGTCCAAGATTTTAACCTATCAGATATAAGTTGCCTAGACCTATGTATAAAAAAGATTCAGTTTTAAGTTCTAAGCACTCAGGTTTGTATTAAATTTCTCCGTCAAAGGTTAAAAGCATTTATGATTTCAGATCACCTGTCAAGGAAAGAAATAGTGGTGCATTGTATCTTTTTTCCTAATGCCTAAGAGCATTTTGTAACATCGACTACAAGATGACAGTCATTGCCCTGTCTCTTGGACCCTACCTGTGCAAATTTGCTGGTGAACTGTGTTTATCTTTTCTCAGTTTGACATCTTTGCAGAGCTATACAATGAAAGTAAATCCATTCAGTCTTCTAAGTTCCAATACAAAGACCTGAAATGTAACAAATTGTATTTTAATTATGACTGCTAGTACTTATACTAATTGTACTACAAAGTTTCAGCTTCCAAGCCTTTAAAATAATTGTATCACTAATTATATGGATATAAGCCTAAATTTTCTTGTTTAATTAATGATTGCCTTGATAATGACACATTATAAAATATTGTATAAGCCTCTGAGAAGGTTTGTCAGGTTAAAGGGGTGGAGAAGGATAGATATAATCAGATATTTATTCTTTCGTTTTTAAAAAAACTGCATTGTAACATGCAATTTTTCAAGGCTGTTTAAGGGGATTTTTACAGTGCTTAGAGGAGGACAGAGACAATCATAATGTGTGTAGTTCTGTGACTGAAGCAATACAGCCACACCATGCTTGCTTTCTGCTTAGGCTAATTAGCTTTGTGGACACGTAAAGCTCATTCTTTTTTGCTGCCTTACAGCTCTAATGCAACTATGCACTTTGGAATTCCTGGTTCAAATACCGCTCAATGCATTGCTATGTGTTGTATAATGTAGCCATGTCAACCCTCTTTGCAACATACTCTTTAATAAGGTAAAAAAATGGCTGAGAACACATTCTTTTCAAAAAAAGTATCCCCAAGGCTGTAGACTCTTCTGAAAAGCTCAGAATTTCTCACTCCAGTGATACCCATTCTCATTAATTAATCCAAATATATTCCCAGTGTGACTAAGCTGTTTGCATCTGATATGTAGGCATAGATGAGCTCTGCCAAACACTAGTCAACTGTCACCTAACCTTCAATTTATATTAGTTGCCATAAACAACTTTTCCAGATACCTGACACTACTGATTTTGCTAAGAGTTCTAGGTCATAGCTAACTTGCTCATCTTTCTGTATCTGTGGGGTTTTTAGAAGACTAACTCTCTGTGAATTGCATTAAGAGTCTAAACTCAGGCAGAAGGATGCCAAGGTCCCTTTGTAGTTTTAGCTGTGGGAATTTCTGTGACAGATAAATATTTTTTTGTGTTTTTTTTAATTTTTTTTACCCATTTCCTTCAGCGAAAGGCGCCGTCAGCATACATTGTCTGTACTTTTACTTGTGATCATCATAAAACTGATATGATAATAGCTATTATTTATGTAAAAATATGATTCTATTTATAAATGCAAACAAGTGTACTGATGACATTGATCAGGGTTGAATTTCATCACATTAATGTGGCAAAGACTTGTTCATTTTGTGTTATTGACTATATTAGTCAATATTTGTCTTTTTTGGTCAGTAATATGTGTGTTCCACCTGTGTTGGTCTCTTTTTGGTGTTTGCACTTTAATTCATATTAATTTGACATGACATATAATTGAAAGTTAATCTTAATTACAGGGAAAGATTAATCTAATTCAAACGGATAGATCACATGGTAGCTTTAAAATAGTTTTTGCTGTCGCACACAGGTGTTCCTTCCATTGCAGAGGTTACAAAATGCACCTTTCTGAAAAAAGATTCGTTCTTCTAAAGCCAAAGTTTGAATACAATCCACCACTTTCTGGCAGCCTGCAGATTAGCATGTTTTCAGACGGATTGGTTTGTAAAAAAATGAAAACCAAAAGTTCTCTCCAGAATTTCATGATGGCCATCTGCTCCCATGTTCTGCTTTTTGTTTGCTTTTTTCCTTGTTTATAATACCCAGTTTGTAAGGTCCTTTACATCCCTTGCATTTTCTAGAACATGTCTTCATATGAATTCGTCCTTGTATTATTTCATCTTAGGCTGTATTTTAAATTCAATAAATAATAAAAATGAATGAACACATGCAAGCATCTTGCAAATACTTTTTAAAAAGTTACTCTTGCTTAGATTATTTGTTTGTTTTGCTTGGCAGAAAAAGGCCAGGGCTTTTTGCAGCAGTCTGGTATGTTACATTTGACTGAGGAAAGTAGTAATTTAAAATAACTTTCTATGACTTAAAATTAACAGTTATTGGAGGAAAAAAGCTGTCATTCCTCATTTTCTTCATTCTACAATATTTAACAAAATCTTTAATCTCAATAGATGTAACCTTCTAATTTGGTTATACTACTAGCTCTTAATAGAAGAAATCTTCTAAACCAAAATCATGAATCTGTGATAGTGGTTCACTAAAATTTATCGGCTTCTGAAGTTTAATGAAGTCTGTTGATTTTTCCTTGTTTGAAATATTTATAAAGAAGTGAAACCTTAAGGACTAAGAGTATAATTTGATATCATGGATGCAATATTTTTTGATGAATATTAGAAATATATCATGGTCGTTAAAGCTCTTTGTTCAAATCTGAAACACTGATGTGATGAAATATAAATACCAAAGATTTTGTTCTTAATGCAATTTACTGTCATATGTTTAACCCTTAAAGATGCCACAGAACTCACCAAACGTGCCTGCTTATCAAAGTTTTTGCTAGTGCAGTCCTAATTAGGTAACTAGAAATTTCTCTTGATTCTCATGATACTAGGCAAGTGATCTACAAGATATACTTAAAGTTTCCTACTTTAATTCCAAGAAATAATAAACTTAATGATAAGCCTAAGTTAGTTTTTCTGAAACTGACATCTTCCTGTGTATATTCCATAATGTATAACTCAGAGCTGGTAAGATGTTATACTCAGAAGAGAGATCTCTGGCTGGAATAATATTTTAAATTTTACTGTAGAAGGAACTAGTTTCTGTGTCACTGCTTGCCTGCCTGCACTTACTGGTTGCTTTCACAGAATCACAGAATCACAGAATCACAGAGTGGTAGGGGTTGGAAGGGACCTCTGTGGATCATCTAGTCCAACCTCCCTGCCGAAGCAGGGTCACCTACAGCAGGCTGCACAGGACCTTGTCCAGGCAGGTCTTGAATGTCTCCAGAGAAGGAGAATCCACAACCTCCCTGGGCAACCTGTTCCAGTGCTCCATCAGCCTCAGAGGGAAGAAGTTCTTCCTCATGTTCAGACGGAACTTCCTCTGCTTCAGTTTGTGCCTGTTAACCCTTGTCATGTTACTGGGCACCACTGAAAAGAGTTTGGCCCCATCCTCCTGTCACCCAGCCTTTAGATATTTATAAGCATTTATTAGGTCCCCTTGCAGCCTTCTCTTCTTCAGGCTGAACAAGACAAATTTTCTTCTGTAAAGTGGAGATAACAATACTTTGGAAAATGTATATACCCTGATAAAAAAGCACTATTTCTGATTTTTCTGGTGCACCTCTATACCTAATACTCTACTTGTGATGGAGAACATTTATTGTTCAAAATCCTAAGAGGATCCACATTGCACTTCTTCATTCTTTGAGTTATATGCAATTACACTTCCTAACTTTGAAAGCTTAAGTGTTAACGTGACTCTTCTGATTGGTTTGATTTCCAGCACAGGTTTCTGAGGACTGTTTGCTAATTTATTAACTGCATTTCATGTGTCATATCATAAGGCCTGTGACATGGTCCCCCACAAGACCGAGAAGTGCGCCTGTGAGAAACTCATGAGGTTCAACAAGGCCAAGTGCAAGGTCTTGCACATGGGTAGGGGCAACCCCCACTATCAATACAGGCTGGGGGATGAAGGGACTGAGAGCAACCCTGCCAAGAAGGGTTTGGGGGTGTTGGTGGATGAAAAGATAGACATGACCTGACAATGTGTTCTCACAGCCCAGAAAGCCAACCGTCTCCTGGGCTGCATCTAAAGAAGCATGGCCAGCAGGTCGAGGGAGGTGATTCTGCCCCTCTACTCCACTCTGGTGAGACCCCACCTGGAGTCCTGCATCCAGCTCTGGAGCCCTCAGCACAAGAAAGACATGGACCTGTTGGAGCGGGTCCAGAGGAGGGCCACAAAACTGATCCGAGGGCTGGAACACCTCTCCCATGAGGAGAGCCTGGCAGAGCTGGGGTTGTTCAGCCTGGGGAAGAGAAGGCTACAGGGAGACCTTATTGCAGCCTTTCAGCACTTAAAGGGGGCATCTAAGGAAGATGGAGACAAACTTTTTAGCAGGCTCTGTTGCAACAGGAGAAGGGGTAATCGTTTGAAATTAAAAGAGGGTAGATTTAGACTGGATAAAAGGAAGAAACTTTTTACAATGGATAGATGTCCCATTCCCGGAAGCATTCAAGGTAAGGTTGGATGAGGCTCTGTGCACCCTGGTTTAGTTGAAGATGTCCCTGCTTACTGCAGGGGTGTTGGGCTAGATGACGTTTAAAGGTCCCTTCCAACCCAAACTATTCTATGATTCTATGATTCTATGACTGGGAGGCGTTGCTTCTTAGGTACTGAAACAATTCCGAAAAATGTTTCCAGTATGTTAAAATAGTTTTTTTTTCAGATAACTCTATCCATAAAACTAATACACATAAAAGTGTGGCTTACCCCTAGATATGTAAATATTTTTTTGATAGCTGCTAGGGAGTTTTTGTAGTTCACTGATAAGTAATGCCACCAGTCCATAGATTAAAATCCTAAATGCTATTTGTTCTTGTACTTTCTTAATCACAGAGCAATTTGTTCAAATAATTTCTAATTTTCTTTAAAAGTTTTAGTATGAAGTTTATACTAGAGGAACTATGAAGACAAAAAAAGCCTAAAAACTTGTATTGTTCTAGCAGCCTCTTGTAATAATGCTTATAGTCAAGAAGATGAAAATCAAATTCTTCAGAGGGATCATTTTAATTTTAATGTCTAACATGTAAAGATTGAGTCCATTCTCCATTTGCTCATTTATCTGTTGAGTCTAATGTTAATTTGCAGAAATATTAAAAAGCAAGTTCTGAACAGAATTTAATGACATGAAAGAAATGTACTGCTTTTCTCCAAAAAGAAAAAAAGTATGTGTCATGTGCTAATCATCAGAAAATTAAAATCACAAAGAATGGAAGTTTTTCTAGTGTATACTCTACACAGTGCTAGTGCTTATTTTAGTCTTTTTTTAGGTGAATGAAATGTTATTGAATCTTTCTAGAGAGCACATTGAAAGGCCAGAAAAATTGAATAGGTCCACAAGTTTAATGAAGATATTGGTCATGTCCTCTCCAACAAAAAAGCTAAAACAAATAAACAAGGCAATTTTCAGATTTCTTCCCTATAACAAGACAGATTAAAGGTGAGTCTTCAGTTTGTCACTTGTTTCAGTCTGTGAATTGAGATCAAAACTATCCGGGTTTTTTTTTATGATTTCACTCTAAGTTAGTGAAAATGAGTGAAAAAGACACAAACCTTTTTTTCTCACAATGAAAGCTAGTATCCTGTATCCATTACAACTTTCAGTATTTTTTTCAGATGATCATATCATTTAGAACAATTAATGTAGCTTAGGATTCTATTTTCTTAGGTAAGCTACAAATAGCTAAAAAAAAAAGTCTGCCTAGAACTCAGAAAAGAAGTAAAAGATCGGTGTAGATGGACTGGTGGTTGAGTATAAAGAAACAATAACACAATAATGTGATGTAGAAACAACCTTAACATTTTCATCGTTATATTGTTTTACTTCTTACTGGGTAGTTTATATAAACATTTTTAAGAGTAATCTGCAAAAGAACAGTGAATTAACTCTTCCAAAATGGAAGAAACATTCTGGGTAAAAAAACAGGCACCTTAAAAAATAAACAAAGAGATAAAGGGATGGTAAGGAAAACAGAGATAAGAATCAAGTGATCACAGATGAGAGTTTGTACTCTGTTAAGAGCCTTAAATATGAAGAAAGTAGCGTAGTTATGCTGCAAGATCAGCAAATACTCTTCTGAAATATTTTCTCAGACCTGTGCCAAAGGAAATCAGATGCTTTACTCTCAGGTAAAATTGCATTTGGGCACAGGTTGCATTTTCCAGCTCAAGTGGTGGGTTGTCCCTGTCCCTGTCAACCTCACCTCTGTGCCTGGGAGTATCATGGAACAGACCCTCCTAGATGCTGTGTTAAGGCACATGGAGGACAGAGAGGTTGAGACAGCCAGCATGGCTTCACCAAGGGCAAGTCCTGTCTGACCAGCCTAGTGGCTTTCTGTGATGGAGTGACTGTATCTGTGGACAAGCGGAGACCCACATATGTCATCTATCTGGACTTCTGTAAGGCCTTTGACACAGTCCTGCACAACATCCTTCTCTCTGTATTGGAAAGGTGTAGATTAGATGAGTGGACTGTTTGGTGGATAAAAAATTGGCTGGCTGGTCACATCCAGCGAGTGGTGGTACTTGCCTCAATGTCCGGATGGAGATCAGTGACAAGTAGTGTCCCCCAGGGGTCCTTATTGGGACAGGTACTGTTTAATATCTTCATCAATGACATAGTGTAATGGAGTGCACCCTCAGCAAATTTGCTGATGACACCAAGGTGTGGTGCAGTCAACACTCTTGAGGGATGGGATGCCATCCAGAGGGACCTGGACAAGCTCAAGAAGTGGGCCAGTATGAACATCATGAAGTTCAACAAGGCCAAATCCAAGGTCCTGCACATGGGTCGGGTCAACCCCCGCTATCAATACAGGATGGGGATAAAGGGATTGAAAGGAGCCCTGCCAAGAAGGACTTTGGGGGTACTGGTGGGTGAAAAACTGGACAGGACCTGACAATGTGCACTCACAGCCCAGAAAGCCAACCTTCTCCTGGACTGCATCAAAAAAAGCATGGCCAGCAGCTCGAGGGAGGTGATTCTGCCCCTCTGCTCCACTCTGGTGAGGCCCCACCTGGAGTCCTGTGTTCAACTCTGGAGCCTCCAGCACAAGAAGGACATGGACCTGTTGGAGCGGGTCCAGAGGAGGGCCACAAAACTGATCAGAGGGCTGGAACACCTATCCTAAGAGGGAAGGTTGAGACAGTTGGGGTTGTTCAGCCTGGAGATGAGAAGGCTGTGGGGAGATCTTATTGCAGCCTTCCAGTACTTAAAAGCAGCATCTAAGAAAGATGGGGACAAACTTTTTAGTAGGCCTTGTTGTGACAGGACAAAGGGTAATGGTTCTGAAATTAAAGATGGTACATTTTGATTGGAGATTAGGAAGAAATTTTCTACAGTGAGGGTGGTGAAACACTGGAACATGTTGCCCAGAGAGGTGGTAGTTGCCACATCCTTGGAAACATTCAAAGTCAGGTTGCACTGGGCTCTGACCTACTTGATCTAGTTGAAGGTGTCCCTGCTTATTGCAGGGGGGTTGGACTACACGACCTTCAAATCCAAATCACTCTATGACTCTGTGATTCTAAGTAGCATTGCTTGGAGCTTCTACAGTCACTGTCTTTCATTACATAAAGGAAAAAATATGTTTTTTATATGAAGAAATAAATTATCTGTGTTTAAACATAAGTAATTCAGAAAAATTGCCTTACACTCAAAATTCAGTGACTAACACACGACTTACAATTATTTAATTACTTAAATTTCTCTCTTATATATTCTGAAGTTTACTGAAAACCTCTAATCATCCAGGTCATTGTCAATTACCCGTGTCCTAGAACCTAGGAATTAACTTACTGATTTGTCAGTTGGCCATTTATTTTTGAAGAAATAATTTATAGAAAAATACTTTTAGACAAAAAGTTGTGATAAGATGGGAGAAATAATGAAAAATACATGTCAAGCAATGCTGAAAATTGCTAGGGAACATTGTTTTCAGTTATTTTATGTCACGGTCGCTGTTCAAGCTGAGAACTAAAATTGTCTCTCTAGTAAGCTCTTCAACTCAAATTAGTAGAAAAGCATCATTAGTCTTCTCTGACAAACAGTTTGTTAAAACTTTCTCTTTTTTTTTACTATCTTTGGCATCTTCTTTCTTGTGTAAGCTCTGAATATGTCTCATCAACAATAGATGTTACTAAGTAAAATGCTGTATGCAAAGTTTAAGATCAGAGAAAATCTGTCTGTTCTGACCTAGAAGGGAAAAAAAAATATAATTTAATATGCAACCATTTAAAAAAACTTCATTCAGAATGAAGTTATTGAGAAAATACTTTTTAGTATATTTTAAAGCCAACACTCCTTAAAAAATAAGACAATATTTTTGAGCCCAAAGTTTCAGTCTCTTTGACTATCTTTTCCTCCTGTGTATACGCTACTGTTTTATCAACTCTGTGTAAAAATAGACAAATAATGAAATAGCAATCAAACCAGCATATACTTTTTTTTCTTGTTAACTGTACCATATTCAAGGTCAGATTCTTTTCTGAAAACATTCTAATTATAACTATTTCAGTTAACAGAAATTAACTTAAAGTTATGTTTTCAACTCTTGATGTGAGACAGCTAATTCCCAATATTGGTATATCTTACTATAGAGCCTACTGAGAGTGCATTTGCTTTGTTTATTTAATGCTCACACACTTACTAAATGCAGTCTACAGATTTCCAGAACTTCCAAGAAAAAAATTAAAAACTACTTCTCTAAAGTACTCAACTATACTTACTGAAAGACTGTTAATCTGGTTTTGTCGATAGTATTTATTTGGCAGTACTAGACTAAGCAAACAAAAACACATCTCAGACACTTCCCCAGAGACTCTATTCTTATATTCAGGTCTCAGCTAGATCCTGCAATAGCAGTAAGCAGTAGTTACTAAAATTTCATAGCTGGAAAAAAAACAAATCCCAGGCATGCATGCATGTCTTGTGTTTCAGAGGTGAAATTTCTGATTGGGGAATTGCTTCTACTGCATTTCACTCTACACAGAGTGAATGAAATAGCTATAGAAGAAATATTACTAAAAAAGTCCAGATTTATAGTGGGACAACATGAATGAAGCATCTGGAAAGTTCTTTGTTGGATTTTCTTTTTTGTATTGCTTCAAAGATTCTCAAAGGAATTAATAATGTGTCTGGGCTTTGCTTATATTGAGAAGCATAAAAAGGCCAGATATTGAAATAAATTCTGTTTTGATCCGTCTCACGATGTGTTCCACTACTCGTTGCTGATAGGCTCGGTGCTGGTGCTGGGCTTAGAATTTTTAAAAATAGGACATTATTCAGATTCAGGTCCCAATGTGACAGATATGAATGTTGCAAACATTCTCAAAAATTTAGGTGCTCTGCAACCATATCAATTATTAACGTAGCATGATAATTTCCACTGGAATAAGAAATGTTTTCTTAGATTAGTTACATTCTCCTGCACACTAAAACCCTTTGAAAAAAAAAAGTAAAATAGAGCAGCAAAAAATGAAACCATTCTGCAGATTATGCAAAATGAAGAAACTAACTCTGAAAGAAGGCACTGTTCCTGGAAACCTCTAAGTGTACACCTGGAAGTATGGAGTCTCCTTAAATCAGGTTCATTTCAACAGAATTGCTAGTCTTTTGGGAGGTGCTCAGCAACTTGAAGGAGTGGGCTTTTCAGAGATGTGTAAGAGGTAAATCATGCTCTTCAACCTTGTTATTTTCCCAGCCCACACTGCTTCAAACCCCATCACTAAGTGACCCTACATGGTAAATGCTTGCTGAACTGAATAGACATCTGCAATTTTAGAAAGTAATCACAGCTTCCTCTTTAGTGTCTCCCTGCTGCTTTCAACAATTTATGAACAATAGCTGATGATAGCTAAATAATTAATTCAGCTGAAAGTAAAAGAAATCTCTGAGTAGATTTCATATTATGAGGAAAATGTCACAAGTGTTAAGGATGGAAAGACTTCCTATTCTATTTTAATACGATGGTTTCCCACTTCTGTGTTAAAGATAGTAGAAAAACTGGAGAATCATTATGTCCCACCTTCTTTCAACAGATATACTGACGGTTTTTGACGCTTCTTGGTCCCTTCCCCCTCAGACAAAATTACATCTACACGTATCTTGGGCTATGTATTTGTCTGAAATAACTCCTGTCAGCTCTTGGTTTTTACTTCAATCTTTTATTGTTGATTCCTTTTCTTGGCTTTTTCTGAGGACAACACAACTGTGTTTAAGAAAAGAGTTTGGCTGCAAGTGTTTGCTGTAAACCATCTAAATGGCCTTCAATTTAAAAAAAAGACATGACACCACTTTAACTTAAGGTACTTGCAAAATTCCTATTTATTTCAATAAAAATCATTTTAAGTGACCCATTGAAAGAAACACAAAGTGATCTTTCTCCTTTCACTCATATAGCAACTGAAGAGCAAATTCTATTCCTTGGACGGCTGAGATGCAAACCACACCCAAAAAAAAAAAAAAAGAGAAAAATGTCTAATTCAGCAGAGTTGATGTCAACCGCTACGTACAAGAGACTTGGGCATAGAAAACACTTTAAAGAAATGTGAAGTTACACTTATTCCACTGGGCAATATACCCTAATTTTCATTAACATTAAACCTATTTCATGACAGGTATACAATACAGAAGAGAGTGCAAATGCAAATTACTCCCATTTAAAAGCCTGTTTTCTATGAAAAAGCAGCTACATAACAGCATCTATTGTGCTGCCCTAAATGTTATTTCCTTTGCCACACTAAGAGACAGAATATTGGACTAGATGGGCCAGCAGTCTGACTTAGAAGTACGTTTCTTACGGATTACAACAGAGTAAGTAATGTCCATACTCTTCAGCATATTGCCCAAAGGATGTTATGAGCAGAGTTATGTATTTGCTGGATGAGAGCTGGTAAATAAAACCCAGAGTAGGGAAGTACAATGTTTTAATTCACACTGTTAGCAAAATATTAGAAGGAAATCAATGTTAAAAGTTAGAAAAATTAACTATAAAATTCTTTTATGAATCGTTAAAGAGACCAACTCATATGAGTGAGTATTTGTTAATGTTGGTTCATCTCATATAATGTATAAATTCAGATAGGCTTAATGAAAATAAACTGAAAATGAGCGATATATAAGTATATATTCTTTTTGCAGTGATCAAATAGCTGAAGAAAAAAAAGCTTACAGGGAAGTTATTCATCCATATTTTAAATATAATTAGAATGATTCATTAAATATTTTCAAAAATACGAATGAGAATAAATGGCCTGAAAAATATCTCCATGTAAATTAGTCTCAAAGCTTTCCTGAAAATGCTGTTGCCCTTTTCTCTTAGCCGACTCATTGCCATGCAAAAGACATAATTTCTAGAACAAAAATGAAGGAATGTTATATACTGATCTTCAGTGCCTCCAGGGTTTGTACTTTTTCTCTCACTATAAATCTCTTACTTATTCCTACTTTTCACTGTTTAATCTTTCTTTCAAATAATAACCACTACCATGCTACTTGCTACTCCCCCTCTCCCCCAGTTAAGTGCCTTTTCTTGCCTCTCCAAGAAAACTTGCTTCTCTTGCATAACTTTGCCTGTCATATAGATGAGATGACATAGGTGACATAGCAGGAGCACAAGGAGAACAGAAAAAGAATTTCCTAGAATTAGGAGTTTAAAAATTGTGCCATCCTCTGTTGGTGAAAATAAAGCACCATTACATTCCAAATTAAGCCCTTTGTATATTTCCTACAACAGAATCCGTAGGTTTCATAGCAATTCTCTTCTTCTTAGTAGCTTCCTTTTCAAAGATTGGCAAACAGAGTTACAATTTCTTTTTCTTAGTGATAGCAACAAAAAAACACTTTGTTATACAGAAAACTGTCTGAAAAGGATAGTGTGGCTCCAGCACATTCACCAGGGAAAAAAAATTTGGCAACGCAATTTTGTGTAGAACTATAACAACACATCCAAAATACCTTTTTTTCGGGTTGCACTAAGGACAACTGACTTTTCTCTGACATCTGGACCTAATGTTGAGATTTCCCAGAATTCTCACCCTCTGTAGTTACAGGAGGTACCAACTATCTTCACAAAGATGTCTACTTCATATCTAATGAACTTTGTTGAAGAGTAGCAGCAAAACCATGTTTTTCATCAGTGTTGATAACTGGTTCTTCTAGTTTTATATGTAAACATGGACTCACTACCAAAACACCCATTTGAGGGTGACACTGCCCAGAGCCTTGCTTATGAAGAAAAAAACTTAAAATTTATTTCCACATGAAAATTGGAACACATACCCTCTGAAATATCTGAATTCAAGAAAAGTTGTGTTAAAAGCTAAATTAGCCTTAAAACCTGTAGTTGCCTTCTAAAGCTCAAGGTCACCATGGATACCCTAGAGTGACACTATGCCTATTCTGCTTTGAGAAACAAATTCTCTTCCATCACTTCCCCAGAGCTATGCAGTAGATTCAGCTCCTCTCTATTTATACTTGTTTCCTTCATTGTTGTGTAGCATACCTTGTTATCTTTTTCATTGTATTTGTTATCAGTGGTAGTTGCCCTCAGATACATAATGTTCTTTTCACCTGTGTAAATTCAATGTCAGCTTGAGGCAAGTTGACACACACCCACAAATACTTGTCAGAAGTGTAAATGAACTCTGCACCTACATTTAAAATTTCCCCTGACTTCTGGGACAGAGCCTGACAAATCATATTTAAAAGAAGATAGCTCCAAGCTCAGCAGTTTGTTCATCAATTTAGATTCAGTTTTCAAGGTAGACAGAACACTATTCTTGAAATACCTATGAGGAAACTGGACCTGCATAGCTATTTTGAGTTAACGTGATTCAACGATTGCCTCTTCAAAATGTCACTTAAAGTATGTGCCCATTCATCTAAAGTCTGTTTAATGTAGAAAACAAAATAAAAAAGGACTTAGACAAACATTTTGAAACTCAGCCTAACTAGATGATCTTTAAGTTCCCTTCCAACCCTTACCATTCTATGATTCTATGTGGGATGAATTTTTAGAAAAACTGATCATTCCGTTTCTCAGTGAGATCAATGTGACTTGCAGACAATCAGCTGTCTAAAATAGTCAGGCCAATTTTTTAAGTGTCTTCAGTACTTCACCTTTATCAGTTTTGTGCATTGCATTGCTAGTAAAGAGAAAATTTTATTCAAGGCATAAAATTCTGGTTTATTTAACTTCTTTTCACATTAGCTTTTTGCAAAATAATACTCTTTCCCTTTTTGTTGTTGTTGTTAATTTGGGAATTTCTTTTATACTTCCATGTTTCTCTTTTTATTGCCCATGAATATATACTCAGAGATTACAGAAAATGAGTAAAACACTTTATCACATCCTGTCTCTTCTTATCTAGACAGTGACTTCCAAAGACTCACGATTTCCCAGGGTCCTCCTTGCCACCCTTTTTAAAAATGGGCACAATGTTTCCCTTTTTCCAGTCACCAGGGACTTAACCTGACTCCCATGACCTTTCAAATATTATGGAGAGTGGCTTGGCAACTACATCAGCCAGTTCCCCCAGGACTCTGGGATGCGTCTCATCAGGCCCTATAGAATTCTATTTGTTCAGGTTCCTTGGGTGGTCATGAACCTGATTTTCTTCTACAGTGTGAGAGACTTTGCTCCCCCATTCTCCGTCTTGCAGTCCATCCACTCAAAATGTGTGGGAAGAGAGGCTGCCAGTGAAGACTGAGGCAAAAAGTGTTGTTGAGTACCTGAGCCTTCTCCTTGCTACCAGTTTGCCAGTCTTGTTCATTGTGGGGGGGGTACACTTTCTTTGACCTGCCTCTTCTGGCTGACGTACCTGTAGAAGCCCTTATTATTCTTGGCATCCCTTGCCAAGTTTAGCTGCAGCCTCGCCGCCACCTTTCTGACCCCATCCCTACAGAACCAGGCAGTGTCCCTATATTCTTCCCAGGATACCTGTCACTGCTTCCACTGCCTGTGCATTTCTTGCTTGCCCTTTAGTTTGACCAGCAGGTTTCATCTCAGCCATGCCCTTTTCTTGTCCTCCTTTCCTGATTTCTTACAGGGGGGCATCAAGAGCTCTTGCACTCTGTTGAAAGCATCCTTAAAGATCTGCCAGCTCTGTTCTACTCTATTGTCCCTGAGGGCAGTTTCCCAGGGGGTCGTATTGACTAACTCCTTGAAAAACTGGAAGTTTGCTTTCCTAAAATTCAGGGTGCTGACTTTACTACTTACCTGACCCATGTCCTTCAGGAAAGCGGTCTCCACCAGTGCATGATCACTGCATCTTCATTCTTTGTACTTTTCCTCAGAGCACAGGAAGGAGGAAAATGGTAGATTAAGAGAGAAATAAACCAACTCTCATTCTCACTCTTCCGTGAAGGCTATCTCCATACCACAAGGCTTTCATTTTAGAGACACTCTAGGGACACCTCAGCCAGGATCAAGGTTTTGCACACGACTGTTGGACTCTCATCACTGTCATCACAGCAGAGCAGAAAAGAACTGAAGAGAACTGAAGACAGTAAATTTCTAAGAAAGATTTTCGAATAGGAAAGGCAGTCAAGTAAAATTGAGGTTCTCATGACATATTTTGTGATTCATATTTCATGATTCATATTTCACTTGCTAAATCATTTACATAAAAAGTCTGTATCTTTACTCTGATTATATGATTGTGAAAACCAAGTTACATGAATAATATTATGTATCACAAACAATGCATGGAGAAAAAAAGTACAATTTTGATAATGCTGAATATTCAGAAAATAAAGAAAATCATGTTGTCAGCTCAAATAAGCAGGAAAGTTATGTGCTTTAGGCAAAAACAACACAGAGAATGTAGTGATGCTGTAAAGGCTATAGAAATAATACCTTAGTGACACTGATGAAGTAAAACCGGCAGTGGCTTAGACACAGTCATCTTAGTCTAAAATTTTCTGTGCTTTTTTCAGTCTGTATAGAATTTTCTTAGTAATTTGATTTTAAAACAGTAAAATTGATAGTCAATAAATATTTATATCTGTTGCCTTTGTTGGCGTGGCGACCTGGTTCAGGAACGGCACGGCGACCAACCCCAGGCCGCTCGGGCCATCAGCTCGCAGACACCAATGTGGTGGACGGCAAATGGCG
>Ga0065711_1030149_pt1 | contig 33522 bp, 11 predicted proteins | sample Hoacrofraction12_FD_59098 | JGI IMG/M metagenome (GOLD analysis project Ga0065711, IMG submission 59098) | Hoatzin crop microbial communities from Cojedes, Venezuela - Epithelial fraction 12 v2 (version 2) | ecosystem: Host-associated > Birds > Digestive system > Esophagus > Crop | place...
GATGGGCCTGAACCTCTCCTCCCCCCCAAGAAGAGACGCCTTTTTGGTAAGAGTCGTGCCTCTGACTTTGTCAGACGTACCACCGGGAACACATTGTTAACTAAAGCGCTAAATTATTACTTTGAGCTCAACTTTTGTAGACAGCGCATTTACCAATGGCAATGCCGAATCTGTGACACCTGTCACTTGAATAAATTACCTGTTGGTTCAACTTGCAAAACTGCTTCAGTGAATGTCCTTGGCGAGGCTCTGACAGGCAAAGGTTGAATCTGAGAAGTGGCTCCACACTTAACCCTTTAGACATAAACCACTGACCATGTCTGGGACCAGGAGTAGATCCAACCGCACCTAGACTCTCCTCTAAAAGAGAGTTTGGAACGCAAGGGGGTCTGCTCTGAACCTCGTGACTCAACGTGAGGGCTCTCCTTTTGCTGCTTATCAGACTCCCCTTACCCCCTTTAATGCGACATCATTGTAACACAAAACATTTACAACTCAGATTTGTATCCAGATCTGCAGCTTTCTGTCCTAGTTCAAGTCAGCAGGTTCAGTCACTTTATAAAACTCCCCTTAGACATTAAAATTTTATAAGTATACCTGAGAGTTTAGAAAAATTAAAAGACTTCACTAAGATTTCTCATATTACCAAATTAATCTTAGGTTTTATTTTCTATACCACTGAGAACTGAAAAAATAATTATGATATTTAATTATCAATGTGATGACTGTGAACAGTCATACATAAAATCACATTAAAATAACATTTAAAAATAATAATTACAAAATTAAGCTACATAATCTGACAAATGTAGGAATACTTAAATGCTGATATCTAAATAATTTATGATCTAATTGTAGCACTTTAAAAGTATAGCAATTTTTTTTCCATATTCTCTACTTGCCATTTCAAAACTGCAGCTTACTCTTTAGAAAAATACTGTGTTCTGCTCAAGTAAAGTGAACTGAAACAACTTCTTCTGTAAAACATAACATGATAAAATATCTATTTCATTGCTATTTAATCGAGCAGAGCACAGTATTTAAAGTATTCCACACACCACCTGTAGCAGTGCAACAAAGCAACCTCCTTGTTACCACAACTGGAGAAGGAAAAATATTTTCCTCCTTCTACTTGTCCTTCTCCTCTACCTTTGACTGATAAAAGTGCACAGTGTACTACAAGCAGTTGGTACAAACACCATTTTAACAGCTACAGAAACTACAGATTATCCTGTACAACAAATTGGTCAGAGTCAAGATAAGAGATAATGTCAATTACTTGCAGGGAAGTTTGAAGTTTAAAAGTGTAGCTGGAACTGAATATAGGAATTAGTTAATTTTGGAACTAGAAAAGGAAGATTATGATTATAAAACCCCGAGATACTTTTCCCACTCCAGGAAAACACTCTACTTGAATAACATAACTTCAATAACATTGTAAAATCCCAGGACAGAGAAAGCATATGGCAATTTTAGACTTCTCTCTAGAATTTGTCTTAATCATAAACATCAAATTAAAGTCCAATTTACAGTATTAGAGTTTTACAGAATCATGTACTCACTACCATCCTCCTGAAAAATCCATATCTTATATTTTAGTGTTGGCATTTCTCTTGGGATGAAAAGTTAACATAGATAAAAGCATAAAATGGTATCTCACGCAGACACACTTGTAAGCAAAACGCTGCTACCATTTATACCAGACGCTATTGTGGCAATATTTAAATAATCAAACACAACTCTAAAAAATGCAGAAAGCCTATTCTAAGAAAACAACCCTCCTGCTACTTTATTGTGTAAATAAATTTACAGAACATGCAGTATTTTTTTAAACTCAGCCTTGGATAATTTTTTATAACGTTTTATTTCTAAAGCGAGAAAAAATATTTAAAAATGTTTTAGATTAACTATAGAAAGAGTACATGTGGTCCATTTTTTCTCAACACTGAACTGCAACCATTTTCTAACTTTTAAACTTGAATTCTAAAAATGTCCTTTCAAGTAGTGGCTATTAATCATACATTAAACTTTTCCATTATTTCAGAATACACAACATAATCTAACAAAGGTGACAACCTTTCTTCAGATTTGGAAGACAAACAGGGCAGTAATGTCATGAAAACAGACTGCGTTTTAAGACTATGTCAACAGTCTGTACAACAAAAACTCAACACATCTTCCAGCCCACCCTGAAGTATGTGTTGCCACTGGTGAAGATTTTCTGGCATAGTGAGCACCAGCTCAGTTCACCATTACCCTGTGAACCATGATCTGTGTTTAGATCCACTTCAAAGCATGGGTAACCGAAGAGCACTGCACCAGCCTGAGCATTTGCAGTCAAACAGGAATGCAGGGAAGAAGAAAAATGGTGGTTACAAGATGGAGGTAAACAAAGCTGGGCTGAGACTGCTGAACAGATAAAGAAAAGTACGGAAATACTGCTGAGGGTGGATTAGAAAGAGGAAGACTATTTTTGCAGATGAATAAGTAGGAAGACCAAATAATCTGTGGGCAGGAAAATTTCATTTAAAATAATAATAATCAAGATACTTTACGTATTGCATCATTTATTATCCTACCTGAATATAATAAGGCTTTACACTTCTTTACATGACATGAGTAAGAAAGCAGGAACTAAAAGGAACTTAGTTTGGTATTAATATCTACTAATCCTCCTTTCTTCTCCTCACTCCTCCAACATTATGTAAGTTCTTGACAAGCACTGGGGAGAAGAGGGCAGGATTAAAGAAATCTCTCTGAAAGCAGTATTCTAACTTTCAAAGCCAATTTGCAGTAGCTGTTGCCAAAATTGCTTATTTTGTTTTCTCTTACATTGATTCACAAAACAGTATTACATAGGTAGTCAAATTAGATCATCAGACTGTTCTTTTTTCTGATGATAACCTAAGATTCTGATTTCAAGCCCAAGAATTATCACATATTCTATCATCACAGAATAAAGAAAATTGTTCGAGATCCAGGAAGTCAAGGTAAGTGACTTAAAAAAAATTAAAAGCAAAAAAACCCAGAACTACAATATTGGAAATTGAAAATGTTTTTGAGGAATTACAGAAAAAAATATCTGGAAGTATTTAAGAACCTGTACTTTTTCTTGAGATTTTTCTGTTCAACTTTTTATTTCCCCAATACAATTTTCTTCACCTCTTTTAAATGAAACCAAATAGGTTTAAATATGCAATTTATTAGAGAAAAAATGCATATGCCCCTATAGATTTAAAAATTCATCATGCTTCAGAGATAAGTCAGGCTACAAAGTATTTCCAATGGATAGTTTTAGACAGTTTTGGAAATTGAGTAAACAGCTAATGCATAATGGCCTTCTCTAACACCTGCTACCTATTATAGTTTTCCATTTGTAGCTTTTGAAGTTACAAACAGTTTGATCTCTAAATGCACAGAAATGCAGACTACCAGCTAAAAGCTGTTTAAAATCAAATATAAACAATAACCTTGATTTAAATATTTTAGCCAAAGATCTCAAGACAGATGTACACCCTTCCAGAAGACTTATTCTGAACATGTTACAGACGACTCAGAGCACATTATCTAAGAACCATCTGTCATGATCAATAAAAATCATTTAGACTGTTAACATCACAAATCTCTCATTGCCCTGCAAATGCTGGATCTCCTCTGCAGCTGAAATGAAAGGCATTCTTTATACTGCACTCTCCAAACTTCTTGAATTAGACAATCACTGAAAGAATGCAAATTCTGTGGTACGACGAGACTGATTATTGTCTCATCAGCGATTAGTTTAACCTGCCTCCTATACTACGGATACTTCAACGTTTATGGAGGGTAACATCTCATGGTGTTATTTTTGTTGATAGAGTAAACATACTAAGTGATTACTTTTGAAGTACCCGGAATGATTAAAGCAATGAAATTGCACCAGGGTGAGGTATTGAACCACTACATTTCACGCTCAGATAATGGCTCAGATGCAAGGACTTCCAAACACTTTATGATTACAGATGAGTAAAACAACTTCAAGCAACCCAGTTTTTGTTATATTACAAAATAGTTTAGCTTTGAAAAGGTTTAAGTAATTTTTCCAAAAATATGCAAACAATCTATGGCAGAAAAAGAGAAAGCAGCCAGCACAGGATCATCATGGAAAGTGAGAAGTGTTGGCTGCGCCTCCAAGATCTGCGTTTTCCATCAGCCAGGAGCTCCGACTTCCTAAGCATAGACTCAATCCACTGTTGAAACTGAGACGCAGTTTTGAGTCTGAGTTCCAGTCCGAAAGCAACACAGCGTGAGCACACCACGGAGAGGTCTATCAGGGTAACTACCCTGTCACCAGGAATGACCAACAGCAGATGACTAAGAGTGTAAGAGTGCAAGCATCTAGCAGTACCTCTGCAGAAAACTCTTCCAACTTGCAATGATTTCCTGCACAGATATGTCCTTGCACAAGCTGTAGAACACATCCATTTAATAGATGTTAATGGATTTGTCTTTACTTATCCACCCAAAGCTTTTTGCAGCTGTAAACTTTTTTGGTAATCACAAAATCCTGTGGCAAAGAATTCCAAACCACAGGTGTGTGCTATACAGCATGTCTGTTTGAAACCCAACTCCTGCTCGTTTCATTCAAAGTTGTTCAGTGATTGCACTGAATGAGTATGAACAACCACTTCCCTATTCACTTTCTTCAGTCCCTTCATCCTTCCCTCTCATTTGCAGACTAGATTTTTTTTTGCCTATCCCACTGTTCCTCACCAGATCCACCACCTTTGCTTAGCCTTCTTAAGCATCCTTTCCTGTGCTTTTCTGCTTATGAAATAAAGTCTGAACTGTATACAGCATGTAAGATGCAGAAAGAACATAACTCTCATAGATGCTTATTTTGATGCATTTGATGATTTGAGATATTTTGTTCTCCTTTCCTTTCTCAGTAATTCATAGTGTTTGATTTTTTTTTTTCTTTTCTTTCCTGACTGCTACTGAGCTCGTATTTCCCTCATGTGCTTGAATGTAGAAAGCTAACTTGAAGCCCATAGTTATACCGGTAAACTTAGGATTGTTCCAAACACACACAAACAATATCACTTTATATTTGTCCATGCGGAATTTCACCTGTCACTTACTGCCTGGTTGTTTACAGTAACACAAAGTCCTGCAACTCCTTGCTGTCAGCCTCTGATCTTTACTACTCTGAACAACACGGTGTTGTCAGAAAACTTTGCTGGCTCACGCCCGTATCCCTTTTCCAATCACTTCAGCAGAAACAGCTAAAGCCTCATCACAAATTGTAAAAGAATTACATGCGATTTCCTTCAATTTTGAAACCTGCCTGCTTGTTTACACCACCTGTTTTCTACCTTTCAGACAGTTATTATCCATACGAGGGCATTCCCTTTAATTCCACAGCCGTGTTTTTTCTTTAATAACCCTTAGTGAAGAACCTTCTTCTCTGTTTTCAGCCATCTCAGTAGGCTACATCAACCTGGTGCATATGTTCACAGGCTCTTAAAGCTTCGCAAGGTGTGAATTCTCACTACAAAAATCACGACAACACTTACTTAAAATGTCATATGTACTCACAGTGAAAGAACATTATGATTAAGTTTAGAGAACGCTGTATTGCAGTCATCTAAATCTTGTCATTCTAAAAGCTAATGGAACACTTCAAGAATCACAACTATTTTCATTGTGCATAGAAGCCTACCAACTCATGTAGGATCACAACCTTCTTCTGCCCAGCAGTTTTACAATCAGTTATGTAATTAGATGCTGATTATTCAGTGGTGCTAAAAATTTAAATTTTAGTCATGATACATGTTAAAGTATTTTATAATTATACATAAAAATATCTATTAGCTTTTTTCTTGAGTTAGCACATTTTGGATTGTCTTTTATCATTGTTTTTGTTTCATCACGACTACTCCCCCAAGGGGATGATTCTAAAAGCAGTAAGTGACCAACAGCACTTGTCTAAGCTGAATCTAATCTGACAATAAACACAGCAACAAAGTTGGATCATTTATGCTTAAAGAAAACAAACAAAAAAACCCAACAAAAACCAACCTTATTTATGGGCAAGGCCTACAAGTAGCTGTTTCTAATCCAAATGTCCATCAATTAAGATGAAAATTTATGGGTTGGTTTGATCTTGTCATTAAAAACAAATCTGATCCAAACACATTTCACAGGATTTTAAAATCTGTAATAGAAAATAATATTTTCAGGTCATCACAGCAAGCTAGAAGTATCTGTCACAGCCAAAACATCATGTAAAAATTACAATCTCAACCCTTAATGGTCACTGTAAGTCCCTTATAGAAGAGCTGTTTAAAAAAACCCCAAACTTTACAAAAACTGTGTTCACGTTTCTTATTTCTGCTAGGAACATTGGAAAAAATTATTTCTCTTACAATGTTCTATTAGATTTGGCAGATTTATGCTGAAAACTGGGTGAAGATCAGTTTTCATAACAATTCAGTAGCTGGCCTCTCTGGTCTAGTCAACAACAACTTGGCAAGAGTTCCCAAAAGATGACTTGTGATATAAACCTTTGTTGCAAAATCCCAGCCACACGGAACATAGACCATTGCTTGAATTTTTTTGCTCTGTGAGAATGCTCCATATGGCCTGCAAAATTCATGGTGAGACTACTAATCAATATCAAATATAAATGGATGCTACTGGTAACTACTATTTACTTGATTTATCCAGTTATATTTATAAAGAAACTGCTAATAAAAATGGCATTTAGGCAACGCCATTCTGTCTTCACTATGCTGAAAATGATCAGAAGGATTTCCATTCGGTGTAAGGCAAGCAGCTTGCAGATTAGATGTATTCCATTAATCATTTAGTTTTAAGAAGCATCTTTTATACAATTTTCCACATTAGCCTGTGGAGTTTAAGTTACTGCCTGCTTCACTTGCTAGTATGTTCAACTCAAATAGAATAAAAACCAACTAACTTCAAGTGTGTATTCGACTTCTTTGTCCCAGCTTTTCCAGAATTAAACTGTGGTGAAAAAAATTCAATGTTTCTCATTTGGTTCATTTAAATAATTCATCATGAGGTTTTTCAAGAGTTCAGCATGACTAGGATGTCAAGTCGATTCTCACTTGATGAGGCGCCTTCACATCTAATACCGAGATGTGTTTATCTGTTATAGTTATTTAGTGATTTATTACCTCCACATACAGTATAGGTGCTAGATCTCAGCAAAGCAATGGAGCTTCTTGTGCAACTCCCTTATAGTCCTTTATTGCTGAATTGGGTATTCAGAAGAAAGTGGAACAAGGCAGTTTTCTTGGAGAATGCCTTTGACATAAATGCAAGGAGACACTGAACTCTACACAGGGAGAACAATCACATTTTGCAACATCTATTTCCAATTTAACTTTGAAAAGAACCTAGCAATGCATGGAAAAATTATGCATACTGAACCTATCAGAAAGTTTATTGATTTCTTTTCTGTAATTTCCCATGTTAATAAGCCGTTTCTCATCTGCGGTGAAGAGTGACCATTAGTTGCTCTTCGTAACTCGAGAAAATATTACTTAACCTGCTGCTTTGAATTTCTACAAAGCAGAAGGCAAACAACTTCCATTTTACCTACTAGTTATGGCTAGGCAGAACACGGCCAGAACAGGGACGTGGCAAAGTCAGTATGAATTCTAGCAGTGATAATCAATCACTGCGATTTTAGCTAACAACAAACAATGTAATGGGGAGGGATGAGACATAAAACCCCAATCTAATATACATATTTATGGTTCCTCCATTAGAAAAAAAAAATATTTTCTGCAAGTTTTTCTTCCATGTAAGTATTTAAGATGAAAAACTCCTAACTTGTTTGGAGACTAGAACACAAGAATCAATGGAACCACCCCAAGCTCGTTTCAGTGCATTAACAGATAACAACCACGTAACATTGTAAGTCCTCAACAGTAACAGTGGATAATTTACACTGTTTATGTTTCAGAAAGTGGTTGATTATTTACAACTATATTTTCCTTTGTTCACCAGAGTTTACGTATTAAAGAACAAAGTATTTTGTTTAGAGCCATTAATATGGTACCTAATTATCTTACCAAGCCATGACGCAGTGTAATTTCTTAAAGTAAAGAATCTAATTAACACTGAGCATCACTATGCCCTTTACTCACTCGAACAGCAGGAAACACAAGTATACAATGCATTCTGTTTCTTGCATCACTATAAAGCTGAAGCATACACTTCCCTAGATCCCTCAGTCTCACGTATTTTCATCAGGAAAAGGTTTAGGCAGACAAATGACACCAGATGAGCAGATGACACCAGCAACAGGCTTTTCAAAAATGTGTACATGCTTGAAAAGTCTAACCCTCTAGTTATTTCCCAGGAAATTCATTTTGAATCTTTAATTTACTCAGATGCCCCCCACCACAACTGAAAACCCCTCTTGCATGAGAGAAGTTATGGAAGTACTGACTGAGCTGTTATCGAAAGATGAGGAGCAGTAAGATGAGCATAAAACCAAAAGCAACAGACTAGTTGGCCTCCCCAGCACAGGTGAAGAAAACATTTTCCAAAAGCTGCAGGCTATTTCTTTTTCAATAGGTCATATGGCAGATTTGAGTGAAAGCCGCCAGACAAAACGTTTTTCAAGACATGCACATTTGGGATACCAAAATATAAATCTCATCTTTCTTTCATCTACATTCAATGACAGAAAGAACATTTATTTGCAAAGGCTTCTTTTATTTTAAGCTAGGCTTAAAGTTAGGCTTCAATTATTCAGACATGATTGTCCAGCTGGAAAGAAACTTGTTTTGAAATTTCCTTCTAATTAAGACCCTATTCATTCTATCTGAAATCACTAATTTAATTTGAACTTAAAAATTTAAATTCTTTCTCAAGTAGTGACTTCACAACAATTAGTTGCCCAAAACTGTGGTTGAAAAAACCAAATCTGTATAATACCAAAACCGCTTATTCACAGAATTCTACTTAACAATATGATCTACCTTACAAAGCACACAGTCATTAGTAAAAATATGCTGCAAGTGATTTAATTCAGAGGAACTCTGCTGTAAGGTAAAATATTTTTTACATAAATGTTAACCGGCTTTAAGCAGACTACTGATTTGAAACAAGGGCAGGCACCATTGACTGAAGCAGAATATGACAACTGTTCCACCTGTATGCAGAACCTCAGCAGATCATGTGACTCCAAACCCCATCATACTTCCTCAGCAACCTGCTTTTAAAAGGCAAATGAGCACAAACAAGCAGGATGACTAATATTTACTAAACTAATTCCCAGTTTCACCTTTTGAATTTCTAAACTATTTACCTCATGTATCATTTTAATTATTTTTGTAGTTCATTCCCAGAGAACCTAGATGCTGGAAAATTAATTACGGGACACAACAGAAGAACTGTCAGCATTGTTTAAACACAATTTCAGCACTGGCCTCATTTACATGTATCTCTTTATTCTAAACAATGGGACTGCTGAATTTTTCCGTATGAAATTGTTAGTTCATTAAAAAGAGCACAATGATATCCTTTTCTGCAGATATTCATCAGTTATCACATTTTGCTGAAATACATAAGCCATGCTCAAGACAACCATGAGAGCTTTTAGTCCCCAGATTTCAAAGATACTGAAACAAATGTATAATAGTTCTATAATTGTTTAATTATTTGGCTTTAGCTTTATCATATTATTAGCTTTAATGAAAATTATTAAATTATTCAAAGCAGACCTATGAAAAATAAAGTGTTAGCTTAACACTTCACAATTGAAAAAATAATTTGAACTGTACAAAGACAAATCACATATTTATACTGAAAGACAAAAACAACATCTAAATAACAGTATAAAAAACTAATAGTTGCTTATCCCAACTTCTGAGCAAAAAACAAGTATATGCTTACTGACACACTGCCAATATGTCAATCAAAGATATCCTCTCACTGAGTACATTTCAGGTCACTTTATGTCAGTTCTAGATACGGAGGCATGGAGGCTTACATGTGTGCCTTATTGGACAGAAGTTGGTATTCTGACCGCAATGAATGCTTAAATGAAATATTACTGGTTATTTGAGTAAAACATATTAAGAAATTTGACAGAGACATTACTGAATTCTGGATCAGTGAATAGAAATTCTACAATCCTCAAATTCCTACATATGTAAAATGAAAGGATGATTACATCAATGTAATATGTAAATGTTTTGTGAAGATTTCTTACTAGAAACTGAATATGAAATGACATTTATACAAAACCTTGTGTGGTCCAAGAAAGACCTATTTTCTTAATAATAACATCTGAATTTTCAAGCAAACTATTCCAGTGACTCTTTCTTTCAAGGAACACAGCATTAGAACTGAGAATGAACACCTATGTGTATCACATTCAGTCACGTTTTCCAACAGGTGATCTTTTTGACTAAGATGATAAATGGATAGGATAGCAGAAACAGAAGTACCAAAAAGGTATTTAGTAATAAGCATGAGCTACTGCCTTCCCTTCCTGTTTTCCAAGCTAATCTTCCCAAGCTTAGTCATGACAGAGTCAAGTGATGACACAGATTCAAGAACACTGACCAAGTTTCTAGCACAACCATCATAAATATACTCAAGATACACCACCAGCTTTTTTCATCCCGTTCTCTCATCATTAAACCACATTACATTCTACAAACCAGCAACAAAATCCTTAATTTCTGATCACCAGTGTTCCTCTACAGACTAGGAAATAGTTGGAACTGGTATTTTCCTCCAGTTGCTGGCCTGCAAGAATTTTAACACTTATTCACGAAAATACTGCTCCCTTGCAGAGCAACATTATCTGAATCAGTCTATGAGTCTCTACTTCGGGATGGCAATTGGGCTGAATGTTCAATCTTGTCTCATGAAGATGATCTAATTGCACCAAGCTTTTTGTGACCATATGACTGCTTAACAATACTCCTTGGCCTGCATGCTTTACATTTCATTCAGCTTCTATTAAAACTAACATACTAATAATGCCACAGAAACTGAAGTAGGCAGCTGAAGAACACAGCAGCATCTTCACTGATTAAAGAGAAGAAAAAGCACAACTTCTGAAAACATTATTCAGCTGCTCTTCAGCTACGTCCGGCACACAGGCTCTTTAGTTGTGGTTCTGCAAAATGGTTGCTTCATGGAAGGGCTGATGTCAAAAGCAACTGAAAAGTCAACACCATTACTCATTCCCAGTCTCTGAAAACTGCTACTCGCTCAATACCACAGCTGGAAATGTTCATAATGCATGCATTTTAATTAAATTCATTAGATACTTGATAAGTATTGCCAGGACCTGGATCTCGTCTGGCTGAATAAGAAGATAAGCTGCTTCTTACCTAAATAGTTAACACAAAAGACTCCCCAAAACACTGACCAACAAAACACTCTTCAGATCACTTCTGTTCCCATCCACCAACTGGCTAGCACAGAAAAAGAATAACAGTGATGACTGGGTGCAGCTTTGCTGAATTCCTGTCAGAATGAGAAACTACATCAACTAACCATAATTGACTTGATCTGCTTCAACAAAAATACCTCCTGTGAGTAATATCATTGTTCTGAAGGTGCTAACGACTCAGTGGATGCCAAAGCCTGCTCAGTACTTCAATCTCTCTCACAACATTGAATCGAGGTAAGATCTTTGAATTTCAATCTTCACAAAATGCTGAAAATCGAAACCTGGTGGACAGCAGAACAATCAAGTCAAAGTCTGCACTAATAATGACTCCTCACACCGGATCACTGATTGAAGACTGCGGCAGGAAAAAAAAAAAAAGACTTCTGTGGGAACAGCAACACACCCGTAGAGTTGGTGCAATCTGCTTTATCAAGGTTCTCTAGAGGGTAATTCTGATGCTACAACTCTCATCTCTGAGAACTAAAGGTCTGCCTTGACCCTGAGAGCCCCGAGCAATTACAAGGCAGTAATACTCTCATACTTTTCTCCAGCTGAGGTGTATCATACACTAAACCTCAACGCCCTCCTATGTATAGAGACCGCAATTGCTTTGCTGAAGGAAAAGCTTCTACAAGAATGTCCTATAGGAGTGTAAAGGAAGAAAAAAGTGGCAGAAAGTGAGGGAAATTTTAAGATATTACTCCTTGCATACAACTTAATTCTAAAATTATCATTAATGTGTTGTTTGGGTTTTTCTCTGTACAGTCTTACTCCATTACAGATACAGCACAGCTGAGTAGCTTGAAAAGCCCTTGCTCTGCAACAGCTTCTTCCATACTGACAGCCTGAGGTGACCAGCACAGTTTCATGTTTTTCACACTTGACACGACATTACCAGAGTTTAAAGTTTAAGTTATTCAAATCTCTTATTGCTGTCAATAAACATGGCTTGCTTTTTTCTTTCCCCAGCTTTTGCGAGCATTTCTCCACTAATCCATGTTGACATTTAAAGGGCTGAGTCGTCAGTACCGGTATCTTGAGACACTTCCAACACAGGACAAAGCGAGCAAGAGTGCCCTAATCACAGCCTTGAGCAGCTCAAAATGGGAGGACAGGTTTGATCCAGCTTTTTGGCTGAACTTTCTGGCTGAAGGCAGACTCTTCAGCTGCAATTCACAGTTAACAACTAGTGTGGTACTTCTGCAAATTCCTTAATCAAGAACTATTGACCAAATAATGTAAAAGCACAGTCCTAGTCCTACTGATACAATCTGGGCACCGCATACTGCATTAGATTCCTAAACATCGCTCAAAATTTTCAGAAGTATTTTACAATTTATTTTATTCAAGCCTTCAAAAGAGTGCCTACTGAGGTTATAAATTACTCTTACTGGATTTTACTATTATAAAAGAAAAAAATTATACCTCCCTATCATTTTCTTCAATTTTCTTTTATTAAGTTGTAACAAGCAACAAAAAGACAATCAAAAAAAAATCATGTTGCCAGGCTTCAGGACAAATTTCATCCACAAAAGAATTGGAAAGGAACAAATATTTGGCAAAATAACAATTCAGCCTCTAGAAAATTTGAACAAACAGAACAAAATATTATCTACCCAAACTGTGAACTAAAACAATAGATTTATCTCTTAATAGATATATCATCAAAATGTAACTTTTTACTGCATCTGTCCTGCAGCTTTATAATATTTTTCAAATGAATTAAACAGATTTTTCCCACATGATTTTGCTTACAGCAACGAAGAATGAAGACTCTGAACTTCAAGCTTTAAAATCTGAGTAGAATATACCCCAAAATGTCAGAAAGAAGGTCAAGCTGTGTGTTCAAACATAAATTTAAGTTCATACCAATATTTTACTATCTCAGATACCATTTAAACTGCAAATATAGCTTCATTTGGTACCTAGCTACAAGATTTTTGACACAGCTTACTCATCCCCAGTTACTTTGTGTATATTGTTATTCCTTGATTCCCAGACCCCCTAAATTAATATCAAAATGGTAAAGTATGTAGAAAAAATAAATAAAAAATAAAACACATTTACTGCGGTTAGATATTTCATACCTTAAAAAACCTGCATGCAGAGATTTTATGATGACCAATACCAATCATCCACTACCACTTCGGGAAACTGTTTTCTGTAGATGTTATTTTTCAGGCTGGTGTTAAAACACCAGCATAAAATCTCTGCAGTTACAGAATGGCTCTGTGGAAAGAGGAAGCTCACCGCATACTGACAGTCTGTAGCTCATTCCACGCAAGACGGAGACAGCACAGGAAGAAACCTGCACTAACTAACCAACGTGCATTGCAACATGAGCTGCAAAACAAAGAAATCAGCTCACACAGAGTTCTACTGAAGGTTTACATGCTGAAGAGATTCCCAGAGCCACGCAGAAACTGCTTGGCCAGACACAGGGACAGAAATAGCGGTGTCAAACAATTAACTGATTCCAGAAGTTTTACAGTTCTCAGGACTAGCGATGAGCTACTGAAGACGGATCCCTGACACCTTTCAAGAATCTACATTTGTCACATAACTTTCAGACATCAAGGACTATCATGAACATTTCTAGGGCTGTTTATTTTTCATGTTACCTCAATAAACCGTGGCTAGTCTTGGCTGTGAAAAGCCTCTGCATCCCTGGGGTCTTTAACTATAAACCAAATTAATACTCATTTCTGAAAAACGACAAGGTGCTGCTACTATGGAGACAGGCGGGAAGCAAAGGTTGTCACGCGCTGCTCATTGAGAGCCTACAGGGATCCAAACTGCAGCATTCTGTTTCCATGAAGGGTATATGACCAGAGACAAAGAGAATTTAAAACAAAAAGAAAAAAATAAGTCATAGCTCAGTTCAAATAAAAGAAATGAAGAATGCATGTGTAATGAAACAGGACTCAATACCACAGGGGAAGGGAATCCACAAGTCAGAAAATCAAAAACCCCTTTACTACACCCCTAATTTACATAGAAGATATTCAGAGATTATATAAATAATCACACTTAACACTTAATAAAAATATACTGCAATCATGCAAACATTTCATCTGCACTTACATATTTAACTTCAAAAAGTGATATAGTATCATGTAACAAAATGCATTTCAAATCATATCTTATGGAAATCTCAACAAAATCAAAATTTTAATTATGAAAATGTTTTATTAAAAAGCAGGTATTGGATTATTTCAGAGTAAAACAACATCAGATCATACCCATAAAAGCCATTTTTCTTGAAATATTAAAATGAAGTTAAAACATAAGAGACAACTTTCCTCTATCTGCTATCTCAGCTTTAAAAAAGTATCATTAACGAAAGTTGTTTATACCTTTCAGAAAGGACAAATTGATTTGTTTTCCCCACTAACATACTACTTTTCCACAGGTTTGATAAATTACTACAAACAAAGAATGAATCTAGTTAGAAAGAAGAAAAACATGTTTATTAACAAACAGGAAGACTATTAGAACTTAAAGTCTCAATCATGAAAATGCTACTGTTGATTTTGTGAAAAGGTATTTGAGCACAACGTATATTTTTCAGCTACATCAGAATTTATTAGAGGAAAATCAGTAGATATAGTTTTTGTTGAGCTGACCTGTATTTAATAATTTATACAAAACTTTCAAAAAAACTGTTATCTATTTATGGAAAGAAAAGAAAATGGTGGACTGTTGACGTTATCCAAAATTTTCATCCATAACTTTTTGTAAAAGGCAAAAAAAAAGAAATGATAGTATTTAAATGAAAAGGCAAGAAAGCACAGGCGTTTCAACAATTATTTCTATGGGCCTATCTATTAGACCATGTTTCCCTTCTAATATAAACTATTTCTTTCTGCCTAGAATGCAAAACAACTGGCATTATTACTATTTCTTAGGAATGTCACTACATAAAACTTGCATTTTCAATACTATTTATTGTGTTGCATAAAAGTTCCATTAGAAACAAATTCAGAGCAAATATAAGTTGGAGGCATCATTTCCATTTATTACTTTTCATAATACCTCTTTCGTTCAGAGGTATCAACACAATCTACAGAATTATTGCCATTGTTCTCAAAGACAGATAAAGGACAAAAAAAATGTCACAGTATAGTGTCTAATTATTGTCATCTATCCAAAACAATGGAATATATATTAAAGTTATACAATACAGCATGCAGTAATCACACGGATATTTACGATGATCCAATTTAAGACTATTGTGAAAGATTGTCAGTTTGGCATGCAAATTTTCAGTTTGTGTGGGTTATATTCCTTTTCAAAAAACAGTCACCAGGAGGTCAGGATGATGCCTCCGGAAAGAAAGTGAGATCCCTTAAGAGTTTCCCTCCAGAGCAACTGAGGACATCTAGGAAGGAAAGTTCCAGTGACCACAGCGAAGACCAGAAGAAAAATGACAGCAAAGAACTGGAGGCCTGCATCAAGCAGAACCAGAAAGACTGAGAAGAGGCTCAGGAAGCGAGCAGAGTTCGACAAAAGCAATCTTGCAGAGGCTAGCCAGGGCCCCGAGGAGCTTGCGAGGATTCAGGAAGTCATTAAGGGCACAGCTACGGCAGTGTTTTGGTTTAGATTGCAAGCATTCTTTTGAAATACATTCTCAGGTACATTCATGTACTGAATCATGACTTGCATTCTAGAGTTTCGCTCCACAGATCCACTTCTATTGCACTGCACTATTTGCCAATGTAGACGCTCAAAGCTAGAAATCAAACCTGGAAGCAAACCCGCCCAACGAAGGAAGATGTACTGAACAGACACAGAGTTGCCTACAAACTCCTTTTACTTCTGCTCCCTCATAAATAGAAAGAATTTCGTGACTAGTAAAGATACTAATTGTTATAACCTCCATTTAATAAAAACCAGCCTTTAAACAATTCAGAGAGCCTTTCTGGAATGCTTTCAAGTGAAAGAGGAGGAGCTGTGTTAACCACCTCCAAGCTCAGGCCAGCCTGAGGTTTTACTGAGTATCCAGGGTCCTGTCAGAGGTAGTAGAAGTAGTTAAGAACTATCCTTTTGCACCTGAAAGACTTGCTGCAAAGTTTTTGTATCTTGCATTTCCATCATCGCTTACAAGCATAACAGAAAAAAAATGAGAATCAGACTGGGAATTTGACGTAATGTTTTCCCATATACTCTCTCTCTCTCTCTGCAAGAAAATCAGACACAAAGTATTTTAGTTTCAAAAGCGTTGAGCCAAAGTAAACCATGGAAGAGCGTGCGATTTTCTCTCAGCCATCTGCTTCGTTTATAAGCAACGAATGTTCAATGTACTGCAATTAATTCAAAGACTTCAATCTGCCTCCTGTCACAAGAAAAATGAGAATGTTGCAGTGCAAAAGATGGTAAAAACCATGAAATTCCATTAATTCCTGAAGTGGCCAAACACCTTTTGACTCCAGACTAAAACAGAATATCATGCCCAACTTTCTTTGTTTTGATATCACAGAATCACAGAATGGATATTCCGAACTAGAGAATTAATACAGCCACAGCTCAAATTACTACTTAAAAATGAAGATTTCTCAGAACTTGGTAAACATTTATCACCTAATTCTTAGCACTCTGAAGTCAAATGGACACCACCACCTTCCCTCTAGCAAAGGAAAGCACAGCTAATTCATAATTATTAACACACGCTCTCTTTCATTATTCACTCTCTATAAGAAAGCAGGGACATGTACAATTGGTAGTCCAACCTCCAGCAGTAATGGTATTCATCAGTAATCTTCTTGTGAGCCTGTACAATGGCCCTACTACTTGACTTCAATCAGCTGTAAAGCTCCTTTATTCTGTTATCACATCAGTGTGAGGGAATGAATGCCAAGGATTGAATGCCCTCCTAAAGGAGCACAATTATGCTGGTAGAATAGCAATGAGCTTCAGCTGACACTGCTCAACACATTCTTTCACACTCCCTCGCTCTCGCAGAGGAATGCATGCATGACAAAAAAAAAGTATCTGTTGAGTGCAAACGCTAAGAAACATATCTACAGATTAATATACTAAATAGAGCATATAACAGTTTAATAGGAGGAGTTGGAAGTTGATATAAAGGATGCAATTAACAGACCTAACTGGCAGCAGTTGCGTTCCATTTGTCAGAAGAAAGGGATGGGCGGAATAATTATTCTACTAGTGAGAAAGATATTCAGAATCTGAGTACAGAATGTCTCATCTATTAATACTCAGTTCTCCTGAAGCTCTTTTTATTTTTGCTGATGCAAGGACCTAAGCATAGACTTGTTCTTGCTCCTCATAACAAAGAGAAGAAAACAAGAGATCCAGCTTCTAAAATCGATGACTGTAAATATTGTAAGTAGAATCTTTTGGCAGCTCAGCTTGCTTCCTCCCTGTACCGTTGACTGTTGTGCACATTGGTTTAGCCCAAAGAAGAGGTTTAGTGTGATGCAAAATCTCTACCAGTATGCCCCCAGAATCTAGACTACCATATTGACAAAGTTACCAGACAACTCAGGCAGGAAAGCGAACTGTCATTCATAATGGAATATTGCTTTTTAGGATTGACTTAGGAGTTTTTTTTATTTTACTTTTGTAATTTCAAACACCTCTTCAAGACTCCACCATGAAAGTAAGCTGTGCTTTGGCAGAAAGAACAAACAAAAGTGCATCTTTCTCGTTCAAGTACATTAGTGGATTTTCAGTAATAAACATATTATAAAATACTACCCAAAAATTTATATTTCAACGGTTAGTTACGATAAACTCCATTTTCTGACCAGCTATAAAACAGTGGTTTTCCTCTAGAAAGGTTAGTTTTACTAAATATTTTTTAAAGATTTCAATCGAAACTTTTAATAATGATACTTAAAAATGTACACAATTTTGCAAATATTAGATAGAATGGCTGAACAGAGGAAAGATATAAGAAAGCTTGGCAAACAAAATGCAGCAACTAACCTAAGAAAACTCACTCTTTTTCAGGACTTTCTCTTTTAAATCAACACTACACTGCAAGTCCATTCATTCTGTAAATCTTACACTTCATAATCTCAAAATCAATGTGTTTACGCTTCTATTTCTTTACACTCACTAAGACACTCTGATTTTGCTGCCTCAGTTAAAATTTATATATATATAGATAAACCTTCCCAGCACATGAGCTTATTTAAATTCCTGTGCTGTTCCACTAAGGATGACAAGAAAGGATGGTGCTGTAGACTGTGAAATGCCTTTGTGTTATTTGACCAGAGGAGATTATTTTAACGGTGCGCTACACTCTACAGTCCATTTCAGAGCAAACAGGAACATAGCGAAACCTCTCTGCTGTGAAGTATCTGTCAGCATCAACTCCTACTCGGAGAAGCAGAGAACAACCTTTGTGCCCCTTCTCAGGAACAAGGCATTGATGTGGCAAGTGAACAGGGCTTCTGAACACTGTTTTGAGAACATGAACTGACATCTCAGCATACTGGAGATACATTAAAACTTCACAAGTGACTCAACTGATGACATCACCTTCAGCAGCTACAATGGTCCAGTGATACAAACAGTAACTTTTCCAGTAGGAATGTTTTAAATATTACCTCCTGCACCTCTCAGCCATGCCTGTGAAAAGATCAAAACCCAGGATGGAGCTCTGCAAAACACCTTCCCTGGTGAAAGTACACAGCTAAAATCGCACCTTCAGTGGAGCTACACTTCAGCATATAGTAGTTTGGTGACACCCTTTTCCAGCAATGTGAGGATGAGAAGGCATCAAGAGAAATCAGTACAGAGGAGCTTTATTTTTTAGTACAGGTGAGCAACAAAAAAGTATCATAACTCTCATACTAATTATTTCATAACAAATAGTTATTAGCATGTGCAGGCAGTAAAACTGAATCACACCACACATGGAAAGGTGCCAGAATGATTGCTTCTAACGAGGCCAGCCATCCCCTGCCTCCTCTCACAACAGCGCGACATGGAACTGCCCAGCTCTGCCCTGCTCCCTATGCCTTGCTTAAGCTTAATTATGTCTAACGAACAGTAAAGCCAAATGAGAACAGGATCCTCCTCACAGCCAGGGGCAGAAGGAAGGAAATGAATGGCATCTGAGACATCACAAGTCCAAACCCCCCACTGACAGAAGAACAAGAAAGCACTCAAAGCTCACATTGGTTCCAGTAAATAACATTATTCAAAGAACCAGGCTGCGCCAAAGGTAGACTGCAGGACAACACATTCTTTATGAGGTAAAGACCCCTCAAGGTTGTTAACATGCTGGTTTTACACAACATCTAATGAACTCCTGGGCACCAGTTTCAGGACTAAGCATGAGATTAAGCTTGTAGATAACACAATGTGCTTTAGTAAAGACTTCTTCAGAAAGCATACTTCCACACATGCTCAACTTCACGCTTCCAAGAACTCTTTCTATATACAAAGTTTTCCAAATCAGGATTTATTTGTATTCCCAAAACAAACTAAGCAGAATCAGGGCAAAATAAAAAAAAAAATTAAAAAAATAGTGCATCAGTGAGTAAAATATTTAGTGAAGATTTAACTCCATAAAGTCTACTTTTCTATTGAAACTAGCAGAATTTTTGGAAATAATACTAGGAAAAAACATTTCTAGAAATAAGTTGATTAATCTGGAAAAAGCTAAGGTGACAAAATACATAGAGTAGCTTAAATCATACAAATATAAATTCAAATACATATAAAAGAAAACAGATACCCATTACATTTTAATACTAAAATGAGTAATTATTAAATTCCTCATTAAAAAGTCCTTTGTGGAGAGTAAAATTTCCTACAATAAAAGCACCTGCAACATTACTCTGATTTAGTATGATTTTCTTTTAATGACCTAGACTCAGCAGTATGATGGAAATATTAATAACGTGGTATTTAGTTCTCACATAAAGAAATGAACGTGAAGAAAAACAAATTTAGAATAGTTTAAACTGACTCAGAAAGGTAAAAGAATTTTCTTAGTTTCCCTTGATTTCACAGTCAGTTCTGTACTGGGTTATGTTGCCAAGGAAGAGTAGAAAAAAAATACATTGGAAGAACAAAGGATGGCACATTTCAGAGTATAGTTTTTAAAGCAAAACAAGATTTACGTGCAAAATGCAGTTATCGATATCTAGCAAACAAACATTTTACATTTTTCTATTTAAATATGTAAATTTGCCTTCATTATCAATATTCTAAGGTAATAAATACTGTGAAGGAAAAAAGTGCTCCCTAATCCTGCATGTCCACTTCTCATTTCTTGGTATAGTTTTAGATGTTAAATGTAACGTGAAACATTGCAACTATGATGTGGGTATGAAAAAACACAGTGCCTGGCAGAAGACAAAGATCCTTCTATCACATGGAGTTTGTAAAACAATGTTCAAAATAGTACCTTTTTCAACCTTTCTAACCTTTCTAGTGTTATCCTTCTGCTCTTTAGGACAACCTACGGAACTCTCATATGATACATCTGAGAAACTTTACAAGTGACCAGTCTGCAAAAATGTAGCTGAACACCTTTTACTATGTGGAAAGTATCCAACAGTCATCAACACAGCTTCAGTGTCCCCGTATGGCTACTGTAAAAGAAACTCTAGGTAGAATAGCTTGTCTTTGACAGTTGTCAGCAGTAAGGGAAAATTCAAGGAAATGTAGGCTTTAGGTAACGTATTCCCATCCTCCAGCATCTTGGCACAGAGATTTCTTGGGCAAGATACTGGAATCTGTTTTAATACTTAATGACAGATTTTTATCTCACAAGTTTGCTTACTCACTTTCTGAATTGCTGTAAAATTTAGGACTCGTAGAGCCTTGTGGTAAAGTGTTCCACGATTAAACTGCGCGCTGTGTAAAGAAGTATCTTCTCAGGTTTGAACCTGACATCTGTTATTAAATGTGTCTAAACTTTTCCTTACGTCATGCATATTCTGTACATCTGTACTACACACCCCTCTCAGATTTTTTTTTTCCCCCCAGGCTAAGTAGTCTTCAGAAGCAGCACTTCATTTTTATTCATTCTTGACTTCCTTCAACCTCGACCTCATTCCGTAAGAACATCATGGATTTATATAATGGCAAAATTAGGCGCTCTCTTATTCTCCATTCTAACATGTATGTAGAAGTATTATGACCTCAAGTTCTTGTTCCTAAGTGGCAACCTACGGTTCCTGGGTAACTACTACGTACAAAAATATAATTTCCTTTTTCACCCCAAATCTTTACGTGTCATTTTACACTTACATGAATGGGAATTTCAAGTGCCATTTTATCATTCGCTCTATCTCAGAAGGCCGTTGTGCTTTTCTTGGTTCCTAAGTTCGCTTCTATGCTTATTTTGAATGAGCTGTTACCAGCTGCAGGCTTTCTTATCCTGGTCTTCACCTCCTTCTCCTGATCATTTGTAAAGATACTAAATAATGACATATTCAAAGCTAAATACGTAACATTTACATAATGTAAATACAGATAGCACATGTAGGAAAAATACACAGATGTCTGCAGTGCTTTCTGTTCATCAACTTGAAAATTACATTTCTGTTCTACTTGTTATGTTACCAGGTGATACCTAACTTCATCTACTGTGCGTTTGAAATAACTGCATGACTTCAATATTTATAATCAACAGAGTAAGTTCCTTCACAGTGCAAAAAAGGAGAAATACTGTTATATCAAAATATATCTTCCCACAAATTTCCCATGGGCTTGCACTGTCTCTCTGAATTGATAACTATCCAACAACTGTATTGTATCAATATTAATAATAATAAAAAATAGTTCACCAAAGAGACTTTAAGTGCATATTATCCTGAAACGTTCAGTGTTTTTTTTTAAAAAGCCTCTAATCTTCTCTCCAACAGTAATATTTCTATACAACTTTTCTCCAATTTCCTATTTTAATAAATCACCATAAATACTAATGTTTCTTCTGCGCTCAATGTCTCTGAAGTTATGTAATTCAAAACAAAGCAATGAGAAACAGAATTAAAGTAAATACATCTAAAGTACACTAGGATAAAATGACACTTAAACACACCTTTTTCCTTTATCTTTTATTTTTCCCTCACCACTGAAATCCTCAGTCCAGCTGAGAAAATAACTTTTTTCCCCCAGTTTAAATAGATTTTCCAATTAAAAATAAAGGTAATTCCAGTAGACAAAACATAATAAAAGATTACACCAGACTCCAAGATTTTCAAAGAAACACAACTAAAAAAGACATTTTGAGGTACTCAGAGATAGCTCTATTGTAGTTAATCTTTACACAGAATCATCTCAAACAATGTTATAGGTGCCGTAACTATTATTTAGTTATTTCCAGTTGATAATAAAGTTTTCTGGAATTCTTAACAAACTCCCTCTAAAAGAATCTCAATTTTAGTCAGTAGAAAAAAAAACCCAACAGTTCACAGCAAAGTTAGAAATGAACCTGTTACAATGACCCTCTGTTTTTAAATATGGCTTAATCTGCAGGCTGACAGATGTCATCTTCACAGGAAGATGATGTGGACTTTGTATGATCATCTATCCTCAAAAAGAAAAGTATCTTTGGTTGGCATGTTTGGAACTGAAAAAGTCTACAAAATACACACCTTAGTTCTTTTTAAAGTATCAGCAATAAGTTTATGAGCTGTATTTCAAATATTATTGATGAGCAACTGGTATGATCTGGGTTTCCCTGTTCTTTTCTCATAGCTATGTATCAGCTTGCCAGTTAAATCTTTCTGAATATTCTCATGTCCAAATCCATTTTATTTTGACTGTGATCCATGCTTACATTCTGCTGAGGAAAAGGCATAAAAGGCTTACGAGTTCAAATGCTTAATGGGTTTATGAAGAAGAATGTTGTAAGGACTGCTTTGACAGTTTGATTAGATTAACACAATCAATCAATTCCAACACCATACACTGCCCTTAGAAATACAGATACTGCAACTTCCTTAGTGAACGCTACTGCATTTAAATTGAAAAGCACTGATACCACATCTTTCCAATGCAAATTTCCATGGAAAATGAACTGAAGAAACGCAGTGAATAAGGATGATGGCATTTATATACACACGCACCAAAAGAATATATTAGCAAAAATGAAGCAGAATTACCTGCATGCTTGTTTGTGAAGATGGATTTACATTTTAAAAATATACATGGAATTTGTAACTAGTTTATGTATATGCAAAATAACATTACAATTTTTGGAATTGTTAAGCTATACAAGAAAAAATTATGAAGTCACAAACTGAAAAATTTACAACATAGTTTGTCAATAAAGTATATTTTTTATTTTCTAGCTACATACTATGCTGTAAGTAAGAATATAGAACGCTGCAGTTCTGTCTTCAACTAGAAACATCTAGAAAGTGCAAGCAATGAAACAATTGACTAAGCACGTCTGGCAATCGGTAACAGGTCTGATTCAAAGAACTGCAGAAAAGGAAATGATCTATTCTAATTTTGCCTTCTGTTCTGGCACTCATAACATTATCTAAGCATTTCTTTATTCCTCTCCCCAATGAGTTTTATTAAATTATACATTTTAAAAGGTGATTCATACTGCATTCATGAATAAAATTAATGTGCTAACCGGTACAGCTATAACACAAACCTCGCAGATTTATAACCATCCTGTCTTAACCAATCTCACCTTGCTATGGAGAAGATCAGAATGTGAGATTAGTAGCAGAACAGACACCTCCTATGGTACTTAAGTTGGAATAAGGATAGGTCTTTATTTTCAACTCTGGTCCTCCTTGTTTTCAACTCTGTTATCAACACAACACAACATTCTGCATTGTGACAAAACCTGAAAATTTTCTATACAAACACTACTTTCTGTAGTAACGATAATGAACAATGGACTAGGTTCTGATTTATGGTAGCACAAATACGTGATGAATTTCACCTTGTATAATGATACCCAATGATTCTATCACAGCAACAACAGCAAAACTAGATATATTTGAACTTTTGTTAACCAAGCACAAATAGTCTGAAATGACTACAGAAAAAATGTGTGCAAATTTCTAAATCTTTTCAGCAGATGTTGAAGATGAACTGAGTAACATTAGGTACAGACCAAGAGCCATCTGACAGATTGCAGTGATCCCCATATAATAATAAAATGTACTACTGGCCTTGAGATAGCACCTACTTAATCCAGGACTAAACAGAGCTATCTCAGAGCTCATGTTTGCATTTACATTAGCAAGTAACTCAGGGAAATAGGAGACAATGATAAGATCAGAGCAGTTTGGGCTGAGGCTTCCACAGCTACAGTAAATGCAGTTTGGATTTGCGTCTTACTTCACACTCCATTTAATCCCGGATTTTACTTCAGACTAGATTTAGCCTTGAGCCCTCAAATACAATGTTCCCACCATTCACATGGTCCACAGCTGTCATTGCCTTGAGAGCTATATGTCCCCACGGGGGACACTACGCCTTGAAGCCTCTTTGGTGCGTAGCTGATAAAGAAGTTACCATTAAATTTCCTCAGCAAGGAATTAACACCAAAAATATCCCATGAACAAAATCAATAGAAAGCAAATGAGGGCAAGAGGGGAATTTGCTTCAGAACTGCACTACTATTCCAAACCAAAACGCAGACTTGAATTTGCTGCCTGTATATGCAGACTTGCATCTAGATCTTGCTTCTCAAGAGGAGAATTTGGAAAAAAGTGCCTAACAAACACCGAATCCGAGCAACCTAAAAGGTGCCAGCATATCAAAATTGGAATTGAAGAATTCATGAGCTCCACATACTCGTTTATATAATCAAGGTCACCTCACATGACTGCAGGGATACTGCCTACAAGCACCTGCAAGTACAAAGCTGCAAATCTAGCAGCAAGCCTATTAACACAAGAGTGCTCAAAAAAGCTGGAATTTCTCATTTCCATGGCTGTAAAAAATATGTCTTCTAAATAAGAGCTTAATGGTTCTAGAAAGAGCAAACATCTTTAATTTCAAGGTGGGGGAAAGGGGGGAAGAAAGAAAAAGATGAAGGCGGCAATTAAAGGACTTGGAAACAAAGACAGAAAGGTTGGTGAATTATCGCTGTTGATTAAGACACTGGAGAAATAAAAGCTAGCCAGGGTGAAACTAAAGGATTGTGAACTCCTGCAACTGGAATGGAAAGAAATCTCAGTAACCAACTAAATACAAGTGTACTCTACTACTCTGCTAAAGTGGGCTGAAGTATCCTTAGTGTAATAATATTCAACCATTCAAAATAATAGTGTCTAAATTCAGCATATAACTCACTGTAAACACTGGAGAAAACAGTATTGTTCAATTTCGCGAATTACCAGTTCTGGAGTGTTAAACCAGAGGCACTTTAAAAAAAAGCATGATTTTCTTAACTCATTTCATAAGTTATCTTCAAATGAAGTTCCCAGAAGCATACATGAATGACAAACTTGTGCCACTGGTAACACACAATCCAATGTCTGTCTGATCGCATGACTTCTAAACTCAGTATTTTTCAAACATCACTGATAATATGAACTGAGAACGCTATGCAAAGAACACTACTCTTTCTTACAATAAACTTTTTTAATAAATACAAGTAAAGTCCTATTTTTTCCCTCTCTGCTGTGGAAAAATACAGTTCCAGCACCTAACCCACATACCTCCAGCCTGAATTGAAATTTATCTTCCCTCAGTTACCACCGCAGTCATGGCTTTCAAAAACTGCAACAGCAGATGTCAAGTCACCATCTCTGAAAGATGTTTCCCACAACAGCTAATTTCATTTTATTGGTAAACTCTTTCACTGTTTACAAAGTCATGATAGTATCACAGCACAGTAATTATGCTCAAGTTGTGATTCAGACATTATACTTTATCCTGAGTGCTTTAGAGATTTATTTTGCTTTTTAGTTTGACGAAAAGAGATTACTACCCAATGGAACATTATTGAAGACAACAGAGTTACCTGAAATGAATCTCACCTGCTGACTCCTGTGTACAAGTTTGTGAATCGCTTGCAAAAATGGATCAGGCTGTAGTCAAAAATGTTGAGCACAAAAATGAATGTTCATTCATAGATTTATCTCTTCAAATAGGTGAACAGACTAGGCAAAATTTAATGAAAATTAAGATAGTAGTATCACATTAATTCATTAATTTTAAATGTGCAGATATTATTAGTAATAACTGATTTGTATACTTAATCAGAATAACCATTACAACAACCTAATATTTCACAAATTGCACTTTCTAGTGTACATTCTACACTCTGTTCAGAGATCTGAATAATCAGAAGGACAACTTCCCTCCTGAACCAGCAACAAACTCAAGATTCCTATGCTGAAATTTTTTTGTTTTTTTGAAATAAATCTTCACAGCTAAAGGCAGCAAAGATTTAGTGGAATAACACTTACTGAAGACAGTCTAAAGGACAGCTGAAATCAGGTTTCATTTGAAAACCATTGTCCATAACTGATGCCATGTTAGGCATCACTTTGGAACCTCTTCACATTCACCTACCTACTGCAGCATATGTAGCATTATTTCAGTTTCAGACTACAAAATTCTTAACTCCAATTAGGCACAGAACAGCCAAAAATTAGCACAGATTTATATACACTTTGAAATAGTTGGAGTTTTTTGATTAGTAATTCCTGAACTACTGCTGGGAGAAAAAAACCTGAATTGGTATAACCACAAGAATACTTAAAGAGAAAAATGGCAAGAAAATGAAGGAACTGAATGATGGAAGATCAGAGTAATGACAGAAGCAGCAATTTAATATTCTACCTAATTTAAAGAGATTCATATTATTCATAATAGACAAAAAGTTCAAAACAAGAATAAGAATCAGTCTTTTTGAAATTCTATGAGGGGAAAGTGGAGTACAGGTAGTCTGGAAAATGTAAGAGAAAAATATGTTGAACAAAAAAATCCTATGCAGTATCTACTACAAAAAGTTACAAAATAGGAGAACCAATAGCTTTTGGAAGGAAAAAGAAGAATCCTTGATATTGGTAATTGTCATCAGCTATCTAGGGAGAGCTGTCACACAAATGGTCTGAAACGCACATCTTAACTACAGGAATCAGGTCAGAAAAAAAAAGTAGATATGTAAATCACCAGTATAAGCTGACAGTGAAGCTGCAGGAAAGCTTCAGATCACCCATGCATAGGATGGAGAAAGAAAAGTAAAAAAGGACCAAGAACCCCCGTGAGACTGGAAGAAAGAGCAGAATAGCTCTCAAAATAGGCAGTCAAGGGCAATGCAAGTGGCAGAGCAAAGCACAAGACTGCCATGTATCAGGAAAACAAGAAAGGCCAGAATATTAAGGAAGAAGCAATCACTACCAGGAGCTAAAGCACCAGAGAGACAAAAGAAGATAATGTTCTTAATATTTCATGTAGTTCTAATGTAATGATGTTGTGCATTCCAGAAACAAACAGTAATTATACCGATTACATAATGCCCCTACAAATATCTATGCCACTGTAAAGAAGCTACTTTTACTGGATTTTACTGGATTTGCTGAATACTAGTTTGTCTCTTCTTCCCTCCCTTCCCCCCAGTGTTGTGTTTGAATTTAGGTACTATGTCTTAGATAGCAGAAAAGAGTTAAAAATTATTTTGGAAGCTTAACAGATTTTCTGTACAGGCTGCACAAAAGCCCTGTCACTAAAATGGCTTGCTTCGAAGCAAGTCAGGTAAATCTACGTACTTCAATCTACGAATCTTCAATGCAGTAGAATGTTCTGCAGTACGTAGGTGAACTTTGTCATGAATATGTACTAATTCTTTTACATATGGTAGTGAGGCTGGCCTGTTTTATAAAGTGGATTTCTGAATTTCAAATCTGTTTTATGATATTCTACTTTGTTTCTTACCTGGATGGAGTTCTACTATTCAGAAATTTATTATGCACAACAAAATAAACCATATATTCTGTATTATCTCTGATTTTGTTGTTGCTTTACAGAAGTAACAATATGCTTGCATTTTTATTCAGCTGTTCATCTTACATCTACTATAAAGAATTCTGATTTGACTTTAAATTTTTACTGTTTGAATTTGGAAACATCACGCATTGTCACGTTAAGATAATCTATACCAACTGCAACTTAGCTATAGATGTTTTAATAAATTTGAAACAAGGAACCAGAGAACTGTACAACATGTTAGGATTATTTTACATTTGTTCAGGTTTTAGCAACAATAAGACATCAGAAACAAAAGGAAAAAAAATCAAATGGCAGTCCAGATTTAGTTGTTATTGTTCACTTCTACCAACACTAATAACCAGCGTACCGAACAATCGGAGTTTGAGAAAAGAGAACAAATTAGATTCTAGTTTTAAAATCCTAAACAACTTGAACTTGTAGCATAGTCTCTTAAGATATTTAAGTGAAGCTCAGCGAGGAAGGGCTCTGTGGGAAGAAGGATCAGCTCTACTCTGCATTGCAGGGGTGCCCGCAAAACTCCTGTTGTGCTCCAGCTCCTTCCCCTGGGAACTGTGACTTGCTCACAGACTCCGTATCACTGCGTACAACCGACACAGGGCAGTCCCTGCATCCATCACACAAACACAGGCAGAAACAGAACGCAACATGATTGTCTTTCAGACTTTGGTCTTTAAGACCAACATTATTTTTAATAAAAGCTTCCTCTAGAAACAGAGTGACTGCTTCAAAGTAGCAAAGCAGCAAAACAAACTATTTTCTAGACTGTGTCTACCATTCGATTATCATCCTATAGAGTCATGCATCAAGATCCTGATCAATACAGCACTTCAGAGTACATGCTAATTAACTAAATTCATGTGTTGTTCTATTGAAGTCAACAAGATTAGTCACATTCTTTAAGTTACGCAAAAGAGAAAGTACTTTATCTCATCCTCTCTGCGTTCACAGTCAACTCTATTTAGCCACAGAAAAATCACCCTCTATTTCAACAGCACTGGAATCTGCCTTAAGAACTTGAACCTAGAAAAACCTACAGGCTTCCCTATGCATATCACCCAGTTTCATTTCGTAGGTTTTTTGTATGTCTAAATACCTTCCTCATAGAACAGCATGGCTACACATCTTTTTCCTTGTTTTATTTTCCACATTTAATTCTCACTGATGTCAATGAAAGCTACCAAAAAAAATGGACAAAAAGTTGGCAGTTGGCAAACATACTCGCAATCCACACTTACATAAAAAACAGTTCCTCTAGTGGAGCAGAATTTCACGTGATAAAGAAGTTCTGAATATTACGACAGGAAATTTAACTCACTTTTTGCAGAAGCTCAGAGGTTCCATTTTGAGACTAAGATTACCAAATTTAAGTGTCTACAAGCATGCTGCATATTTAAGTTACATAGATAACGAAGAACTAGTCAATATGCTCAATGGAGCCTATAAAGAGATTCAGCTGGCCAGTGACTGTAAGCCCAAACAAATCTCTCTTTAGGTGGTCCCTGACTTCATCCACTCCATCAACTATCATGGAAGCTTAGACACCTGCAGAGCAACACACAAACTCACAGTAAGACACCTGTATTTTTACATTTATATCTCAGACAGAACCCCGCCTTAACTGTTCACAGTAAGCCCATGAGTAGAAAGGCCAGAAACCAGCAACCTCGGAGTTCCAGATCTGACAGACCTGTAAACTCCGAAATTCCCATGCAGTAGTGAGTAATACACAAACCTAGTCAAAGGCATGTGGTTTTGCTGGATGAAACTGCACTTTTTACGGGGAGTGATATTTAAGCATCTCATACAGGCAGCTACTGTCAGTTTTATACTCGCTAGTGTAAATGCTTGTTTCTTGGAGTTCAGGCAAACACCACTATACAGACATTTACTCCCAAGAACTCGGTACTCATCTCTCATGCTCCCCAACCTGCTCTGCTGTACCACAGAATTCAAGCAGAGATACAGAGAGTGCCGAGACTGCTTCTTCCTGCAAAGCCAGGAGAGAACGTGAAAATAAAAGACAGGGCTAAGCAGACGAGGTGTATTAAAGGATATGGCTAAGATCCCAGTCAGGAGGGGTAAAGAGCTGGCACAGGTATAAAGCTGATTTTTTCATTTGATAGACAGAAGAAGTCAACCTTCTCTTCCTAACTCCTTGCTGAGGCAAAACATACAAGCCAGGACGGGGAAAGGTGAGGATATATAATGGCAGATGACCGTTTGGGATCTGAACGTGTGCACTGTTCTGTGCAGGACTGTGGTCCAGCTCAAAATCAGGACTCGGTTAGTCAGCTTTCAGTGGGAATTTGGGAACTCTCCACAAGAAACTGCAAAATAAATAGGAACAACTAACAAACTAGACCTGGATGATCAACAAAAGAGTACCAATCGTATATATCGATAATAATTCTACAAATAGAATTTGGCTTTCTTCTTTTCTAGGAGAAAACATGACAGATTATATAAATGTGAATGAGTGTATTTTAAGGTCACATTGAAAAGCTGAATTATTGTTTAAGAAACTCAGTTTTTCTCCATTGTGAACATAATCCTTATGCATGCTGAAGACTGTTCATAAAGTTATACACACAGTTCAAGATAAGGCAGTATGGTTCTTTTTTTTGACTAACATTCTTACCTTATTTTTCTTGGAGTTTTACTTTTTCACATTGAGGTTAGCACAAGATAAACAATAAGAGGTCACTGACTTCAGTGCTGTATCACTGAAATATAATTGCCTGCCACAATAAAGTCCTAATGAGCACAACTCTTGTCAATGGGAAGTTGCCTTGGCAACAAAGTTATCCAGAAGATAACTTTCCATGTGGTAGAAAGTGATGACAGGTGCCTGACAAAGATTTTAAAAGTACAAAAACTTTTCAGTTGCTTAAGTTGAAGGGAAACTTTATGTATCAGTCTACTGACATAAGGGAAAACACTGACCTGTGGAACACAAAAGGATCTAGAAATTGCCAAAGAAATGCAGAGTTCAAATAAGAACATTTTGTTTAAAGAAGAATATGTTTAGATTGCCAGTCTTGCAAGTAAAAGTCCTTCTCTCATGGGTTCACATCATCTTATGGTGTCCAAGAACTAAATACAATTTAAATCATACTTTTAGATTTACTTTTAAAGAAAACATTGTGTAAAGGTGTTCTTGGATTGTAGGGAAAGCGGATGAGATCAAAGCTGGGTTCAGCAGACAGCAGGAAAGTGTATTCCAGTGCTCAGGTAGGAAGCTAAAAAAATAATCCCCAAGAGAAAACAAGAGGTGGCAGAATCAAAGGGAGAGGCATGACCTGAGTACAGGCTCCAGAGGCCACTGGTGCTTTTTAATCCAGGAGCTGGTTTCTCTGACTGTACATGATGGCAGGTGGACAAGAAGAGTCACTACCAAGCCACTCAGTATTTTTACCTTTATTTCCTAAGAAAAATAAACTTTCACATTCACTTTCTACGCCTGGGCAGGAAAGGTTATATCCCAACTACGTCCATCTCCCCTACTCCAGAAACATTTAACCAATTGGCCAGTTTCAATCAAATTGACAAATGTCTAGAAATCTTAAAGACATGATCCTGCCCACGTGTCAGTAAGTGGATATTAAATATTACGATGTCCAGATGCTTTTAACAAGGTACTAAGCAAGACTCTAAAATTAAGTTGTTGTCAAACAAGAGACAAAGTGTTCATAAATTAAAAGGTCAAAAATAACAGACTAGGATCTGTGTTGCTCATTAAGTAGTCTTGAAAAAGAGTAGTTTGGTAGAGATGTAAAATTATTCCGGATAGCTTTTACCGGAAAAAAACCAAAGCTGGTGGCAAAAAGCTGCAGAAACTTGTCGTGTCACTGAGTAATAAAATGGTAAATGAAATTCAGTCTGCGTGTACACACAGAGGGAAAAACACTGCAGAGCATACATACCTGATGTTGTCCTTGACATTAACTAAGACAGGCAAACTGGACTAACTACAAGCAGTTATCTGAAAGCACTGATATTCAACACGAGAAAGGCGTGAGAAATTACAAATACAGAAATAAAAAAAGAAATAGAAAACAACTTCATCTCACACTATGAATCTCTGGTGTGCTCATCTCTTGAGACATTTCCATTTGGTATACAACAGAAATAAAAGTTATAGTAAAACTATAAAGACTACAGAAAGGAAAGATAAGCACAAGAAGTGCATGAAATGGCTTCTGTAAGTACAGCTATCTTCAGCTTGGAAAGTGAGTGATTCCATACAGAGACAGAAAACAGTTTTGAAACAGCTGATGGGGAAAAAGTGAATAAAGAATGATTTCACACGATTTCTTGTAATCAAAGAAATAAGTAGAAGTGAATTCAAAAGTACCTTTTGTAAAATCAAAGGAAGATAATTTCTTCTCACAGTGCATAAAGAAATTGCAAAAAATCACTGCCACAGGTTGTTTTAAACAGTGTATTTTAACACAACTAGATGAATATTTAATAATACTCAATGGGCATTAAAAAAAAAAATGTATAACAGATACATATATAATAAGCTTCTGAGCAGTAGAAGATGGGAGGGTATACACCTTCCCCACTCTTTTGCTCTCACTATAAATGTTTGTTGTTGTCCATTAAACCTAATCCAGTTCATGGATCTTTACAGTCCAAACCATGCTTTGTATTAAAAAAGAAAAAAGACCAGACCACTGGGACACAGAGAGGTCTTACACTCCTGCTGAAGAAAAGGATGAGAACAATTGTCTACTTAATATCATGGACTCAATATACCTGGCCATGAAAAATTAAATCTGCCTTCAGTAGATGTGTTTTGAGTCGCTTGTCTCAGGTGGCTTACAGCTTTGATTGAGACCAGAGTAGTAATAATATCTTCCTTGCATAGATTCTCCGGTGTCTGTTGAGAAATGTACTCTTGTTTCAACTTTAATTGATTTTTTTTTTAAATAAATACTAAACACAAGACAACTCTACTGAAAAACAGACTTAAACCATTCTCGTGTTCAGAGAATCAAAATCTCTGCTTGAGACTATGTGAAAAATGAAAACACAGGAAAAAACCTACAAGTGCATTTTTTAACATTTCTTAAATTTCAGTGACTGATGGCAAGACAAGCTAGACAAATAACATTATTATATGTAACATTTTTCCCTCTTTTCTCTCTTTTTTTTTTTTTTTTTGG